>SDBT01005547.1_pt1 | contig 21141 bp, 33 predicted proteins | sample 2277101 | NCBI WGS metagenome assembly SDBT01 (sample SAMN10404973, study PRJNA504765) | marine sediment metagenome | isolation source: marine sediment core GS10_PC15, 103 cmbsf | place: Arctic Ocean: Southern Knipovich Ridge | collected 2010
TTGCGGGTGAGGTCGCGAAGCTCAGTGTTTCTTTAATTAAAACGACAGGCAATGCAGCCGTTGGCTTCCTTAGAGACTTTGACGTTAAAACGGCGGGCGACATTCCTGGGGCTGTAGTTAAGTCAGTGAAACGAGCAGCCGGGTTTGACCCGAAGTTCTTTCCGGACGGATCCAGTAGGGCGGAAGCCCGAGCCAAGCACGCTGCTTCGGTCGATAGAATATCCAAACGAACCAGTTCTACACTAGGACTTCCGGGAGTTGCCCCCCCTAAAGCATTCCCTGCCCGAGCCAAGGGTGGATCGATTGGCGCCGGCCAAACCTTTATTGGATCAGAGCGCGGTGCAGAGTTATTCACTCCCAGAACGGCTGGCACGGTCACTCCGAACAAGAAGCTCGGAGGTAAGACCACTATCTTTCTCACGGCCCACTTCAACATCACGGCCCCCACAGGCAACGCGGATGACATCGTAACAGCTATGACGCCGGCGGTTCGGCAAATCGTAGACGAGGTGAGTCGGGGCGAAATGAGAATGCACACAGGGATGTCGCTAGCATAATGGCGCTGCTGGGCACAGTTAGTCGAGCCCTTGGGTCACTCGGCACCGGTTTAGAAATTTTAGATTCTCTATTTCAAAAACAAACTATCATCACCAACAGCCGCGACAAAGACGATAGTGTGGTAATCAATGTCACAAAGGTTGAACAACTCAACCTCGAGGTGCAAATAAGCGACAAGCCCGTAGCAAATGAGGGCGTTGTCGCAGATTATGTAGCCCGCCTACCTACAGTTCTTACCTTAGATTGTGTAATCTCAAACAGGTCGCTTGATCTTGGCAAAGATCCATTAGAGTTTTTTGTACAGGCGGGCTTATCTCAAGTGCCTGGAGTTGCTGCCGCAATCAACCAAGCGTCTTCGCTCGCTGGCAACTTTATAGACCTGGGCAAAGACGAGATTGATCGGAAGCTCGAGACGTTAAGGCGATGGCAGACGTTTGCAGTACCTGTCGAAGTGTTAGGGCTAAAGCTAGACCCTGCAAAGATCAATCCGCTACCGGAGACATTCAATTTTTTAATCCAACGCATCGGCCCAAGCGCCAGTTTAGAGACGGGCGACAACGCCGGCCTAACTCTGATTCTCAAAGAGTTCTTGAACATACAACAGCCTCTTGAAGGTCTTCGCAGGGCCTCAACATTGACCGACGCCATCACTGGGTCTTTGAATCTGCCGAACCCATTTTAGCTATGATCAACGTAGAATTTTTAGACATCAGTGGCGACCAAGTTCCAGTCAGCAAGATATATAGCTTCGAAGGGCCTACATTTGTGTTTCGGTTCAAGTTCAATAGTTTAGGTTTCTTCACTGTCGAGATTTACGATGCCACAAACCGAACCTTTCTCTTTAGCAATATACTTAACTATGATTCCAACATCATCGACTCGCTACTGGCACCAATCACAAGTAAGATCATACCTTTGAACATCAAAATTTTGAAGGGTGACATTGGAACCGAAGAGATCACCGAAGAGACACTGGGTAACGATATTCGATTGTACTTGAACATCACCGAGGACGAGTTGAATGGCGGTACGTAACTTATCAGGCGGATTTTTTCGGCAGGCCGTAGTCACCGTCAAGAAAGCGATCCCCGGTCTCGATGGCCGATTTTTCGAAGACCCTTCGGCGGAAATTATTTTCAGACAACCATACAGCAGCATAGGTCTTGCGATGGCAATTAAGGCTGAGCAATCATACTTTACCCCAAACACGATTTGCAACTTGCAAATCTGGAACCCGTCAGACGAGATGGTCGACGCCTTTGCCTTCAATACACTCACCTACTTAGAAAGACCACTGGTAGAGATTCGTGCAGGCCAAAGTGATGTGCTGGTTCAGAGAAGTCGTAATATCAACCAGGTTACTCGGTCACTACCTGTTCTGTTTACCGGGTATCCCACCTGGTGGAGTGATGAGTCTATACCTAGGGCCGGGGGAAGACTTTTGACCGTAAGGCTTTCAGACATGGTGGCATCATCTCGCACTGCTCGAGTCGGTAAACAATACAGAAAAGGTACTCTAATCATTACGATGCTCAGGGATTTAATGAAGATAGCTCAGCAGAAGGCAGATTTTGTCGATATGGATGCCAGCGTTTCGTTTTCTGCACTAAAGTTGAAAAACTCTCTAATGTTTAACAATCGCCAAATATTTACTCAGGTACTACCGATGCTAGCGCGCAGATTTGTTTTCTCATGGAGGGTCATTGGTACCAGCTACAGTTTCACGCCTTTAGATAGCAAGGGAACGTCAGGTGCACTGGAAACCATCTCAAATCAAAACGGCATGATTGAGTTCCCGACAACCATAAACTTCGTGCACTGGAATATTAAGACCTTATTCGGCTTTCCACAACTCTTTGTGCCTGGGCAGTCAGTCCGCGTAATCTCTAAGCAGTTTACTCGCACTACATCGATCCGCCGGCGAATAGGAATAGCGAATGTCAATACCGGGGACAACTCGATTACCGGTCTAATAGTTGAGGGGGCTTACAACTTCAATGATGTCAACGGAGACTGTCGGTACAAGGTTAGTCCAGACGGCCAGCCGATTAATGGAAATCCGATTCTAACATTATAATGGCCGGAGACTACAGCACACAATTTCTTCAGGCCTTGATAGCGCATGAGATCAGGCATATCGAAATCGGATTCGTTGCAAAGATTGTTTCTTTCGACGCCAAGACGATGCTCGCGACGATTAAGCCAATGCTTAAGGGTGTGACTGAAGAAGCTGGCAAAGACAAGCCGAATACAATCCTGACGCCAGACATCGAGGATGTGCCCGTACAAATAGTCTTCGCCGGCTCTTGCTATATTAGGCCAGATTATCTGAAGGGTGACTTGGTCAAAGTGGCATGTACCGGCTCTTCTATTGATGACCCTATCGACGACGATGTTCGGGCCGACACGATGGATGTCGACAGGTTCTCTTTAGATAACTGCGTCGTTACCGGGTCGGTCGTACCAAAGAATGCCGACACTCCCGCTGCTTGGGGCAACAGTGGTCTCCTGATTGGCAAGGGCGCCTCATTTATACGATTCACTGATTTGTTTGTTGAGATCGAGGGCGACCTCGTTGTCAAAGGCAATCTAATAATTAGTGGAAACATCATAGGATCGGGCTCAATTCAAGTGCAAAATATAACCGCTTTACAGGATATTACCGCCGGGCAAAACGTGATAGCTACGACAGGCGATGTTATCGCAGGAGGGGTGAGCCTAAAAACTCACACGCATCCAGTCATTCTGGCACCGGGTGAAACCGGGCCACCATCATAAAAAATAATGGCGCTGAAAACCCTAAAGCTAACTCTTACCGGCGACCTTGAACTCGACCGGTTATCAAAGCCAACCGTCTTGCTTGGCAGAGATGCCATTGAACAAATCGTCAAAACAACTTTCTCGCTTCATGCTGGTAATTGGTTCCGCGACCAAGACAGAGGCATACCGTGGGATCGAATACTTGTTAAGCTTTTCAATCGTAGAACGATAATCCAATTGCTTCAGCAAGCTTTATTAAAAAACGAAAACATCGAAGAGGTTGTCGAGATCACCGTTGAAGTGGTCGAAGATCGACAGGTTAACATTGGGTACTTCGTTATTGCAGACGGACAGTTGGTAACAGGCGTGGTGACAGTATGATCACAGATCAAGGCTTCATTCGGCCAAGCCTAGACGAGATTGAAGCAGACATTCAAGCTCAGTTCACTGCGAAGTTTGAAGATGGCGGCGAGAACAATCCGTCACTAGGCCCTGAAGATTTTCTCGGTGCCTCCGCATCAATCCTGGCAGAGATCAAAAACCAGATGTACATTATTGCTGAGAGGAATTTCTTCGACAGCTTTTTGACCACGGCTCGGGGCGTAGCCCTTGATCGACTAGCGGCACCGACAACGAGAATCGACGCGCTGAAAGCAGTATCGAACGTCGACCTTACAGGGCCTGAATCACTCGTCGTTCCTATCGGAACAATATTTGAAAAAGAAGACGATGTTCAGTATGAGAGCTTGGTCGAAGTTACAATCACTGGAGGTGTCGCCAACGTGGAGGTCGCTGCTGTGATCGCTGGCGTCGAAGGCAATGCGCCAGTAGGTGCGATTAGGTTCGTACCATTTTTTACCGATCTAGACTCAGTAACAAACCCGGTGCCTGCTCAAGATGGTGGCCCCATTGAGACCGACAGCAATTACAGAGCTCGGGCAATATCTGATCGAACCGCTGATCGAACATCCAGTCTGATCGCAATCATTAATCGTGTCGTCGAGGTCGAAGGCGTTGTTCTTGTTAGAGGTTTCGAAAATCGGGACTTCGTTCCTGTAGATGATAGGCACCCAACCTCTTACGAGATCGCCGTTCGCGGTGGTACCGACTTCGACATTGGCACCGCGATCTATCGATCTGGTGCGGCGGGCATTCAAACAGAAGGCACAGAGTCGGTTATCATTGTCGGTGCTAACGGCCAACCGTTCGAGGTTAACTTTAGCCGCATCGTCGAAGTTGGAATCGCTGCCGAGGTGACATTGACAATAAACACTGACCCCAATAACGGGCCAGTGTATGTGCCAGCAGTGGGCGATCAACTCGTCAAGCAGGCAATCTTAGATTACATTGGTGGTGTAAATCCTAGCGCAGTGGAATCACCAGGCGTCGAGATTAGTGAAGACCTGCGAACCTGGAAAGCTAACGCCAGTCTATTTGACCCGGATACTGGGCCAGTGACTCCCGGCATTCTAGATGTAAACGTGCTGATGTCTAGAAAGCCAGCGCCACCGACCCTAGAAGAAATCATCATCGATGATATCGAAGAACCGTTCATAGACTTCGCCGACATAGATATCGTGCTGGTGTAAAAAATGTTACTCGATATCGAACAGATTTTTTCTCTGTTACCTCAAGCCCCTTACGACAAGGCCGACGACTCAAACAATCGAAAATATTTCGAGGTGGCAGTCGAGGTAATGAACCCGCTTCTCGAGGTCTTTGAAGAGATTGCATTGCTGGCTGATGTGACGACGTTATTCGGTGCTACTCTCGATCTTCGGGCCGAAGAATATGGGATTAAAAGAGGAACGAGCAGCGATCAAGAGATACAAGGTTTAATTCTTGCGAAGCAGAACAGCACCGTCGACGGTAATACTAAAGAAAGTGTCATCAACTTCTTCGCCCAGTTTGTGCCGATAGGTGACATTATTATAATTGAGCGCTTCGCTGAAAGCCTTGGCGGTATTTTCGACGGGTTTGGCGTACTCGACGGCACGGGATTTTTCAGCGGTAGAGGGTTTCGTCGTCAGGCGGCCTTCGATGTGCAGACTGGCGCCATTAGCCCTGAGCTAGAAAACGCATTAAGAGAGTCTCTTCAAATATTAAGAGCTGCTGGGGTTGAGGCTACAGTCAATCTACTGGCTTAAAATATCTAAACAAAAAGGGTTTGACTTTCAAAGTATCTTCTGGAATTTATCGGCGGAATGGCTAAAGAATTACCAGAGCCAGAACAGACAAGAGTCTGGGATGAAGCAACTGAAGACTCCGGCGACTTTTTAGAAGCTGAGTATAACCGAGTTTTTGCCAATGCGAACTTTCTTGTCAAGCAAGATGAAGACGTTATCTCTCAGCTTCTTGCTGACTTAGGCATACCAAGCCCTGCCGTTACTCTTTTTGGCCTCTCTGTAGTACAAGGCGTATCAGATTCTTTGAATATACCCTTGTCGGTTGCTTACGTTGAAAGAGAAACTGAGGCTGGCGTAAATGCTCGGCCAGTCGTTCCTGAACTGATAGATTTTCCTATACCTAACGCAGTCTTAGACAACGCCACTGTAAACTTTGTTAAGGTAAGGGCTCTCGATGAGACTCCCCACTTCGAGGTCGTTGTCGATGACGTTGTTCCTATTGCAGACAAAGAAGCTCAGCTCGACACCTTTGTCGGGCCTGCTGGTGGGCCTTATGTATTCTCTGGTGAATCATCGACCTTAATCCCAAGCTTATTCGATTTGCCTGGTCAGCTTGAAACTCTAGACTCGAAACATCCCTTTGCTGATTATCAACGACTGACAGTGTCGGGAAATTATGTTGTTGACGATGGCATTTTTAAGCTATGGCTTAAAATAAAAGGCGCAGGCGCGTCGGGCGCTACGCCGTTACCGGGATTCGGCCTACAGCCGGGCGTAAATGGCGGTGCTACCGATTGGGATTCAGGCTCTGTTGTTGCTAACGGTGGCGCCTCAACGGTAAATGCTGGTACCGGCATCGCGCCTGGTGGAAGCGGCGGCATCGGCGGCGACTCATCGCTCAATGGAGAGCCTGGCTCTGCTGGTTCGGGAATGTCTCCATCCAACCAAGTAGCGACCCGTGAATGCCAAGGCGGTCGAGGTGGCGGTCGAGGTGGCGGACCCGGAGGCATAATAGGAAGCCCTGGTCAAAACGGCGGCCTTGGCAGTGGTGGTGGTGGCAATGGTTTAACTAGCGCCATTAATCTAAACATATTTGGAGGTCATGGCGGCGGTGAAGGTGAAGAGCAATGGTTTTTGATGGATGTTATTCCTGGTCAAATCATCCCCTTTATTATTGGCGGTGGCGGGATTTCTGCAAGCGCTGGTAATGGGGGCTCTGGATACATTGATGTTTGGTCGTAAAAAATGCTAATAGCACAAGTAAAAAATAATGAAATAGTCGATATCAAATCGGTGAGCACGATTTCTGAAGCGATGAAAAACGACGGCTGGCAAGAAGTTGAAATGCCAGACACTACAAGGCCGTCCGGATACATTGCGGAATATTCTCTTTCTGGTGATAGTGTTGTTTGCACCTTCGCCGAAGCTCCCGACAATAGAATGATTGAAGTCGAAAATAAATCTGCGGTAATAATCGCCCTTGTTGAAAGTGATACCATAGCTCAGATCAGAAACGTCGTCTTGAAAGATAGTGTTTTGACTGAAAGAATGGTTAGTGATGGCTGGAAAATAGTGTCATTCCCCAACAACGAGACAGTACCACCTGCCGGATTTGAAACAGAATACATAGTCACTGCCGGCAATCCGTTCGCAGAGTTTGTTCAGATAGCTGATTTAAGAACCAGAGCTGAAGTAGAAGAGTCTTTGCGAATGCAGTTTAGACAAGATATTATTTGGACTGATGATGCGAAGGCATTCTACGACAAGCACAAGATCGCATACCCTACATCAGAAGATTATCATGCTTGGTATAGTGCAGTCAACGCGTATTGGGCAGAATCTTGGTCTGAACGAGAGGCGAACAAAGTGTCGATAGATGCTGCGACCGATGAAGAGGTCAAGCAGATGGTGTTTTCTCCCGAACATATTAACTCGATTGAAGACCTTAAATATCCTGTGAAGCAGTTCTAAGGATGTTCGTAGAGCTAACTCTAAACGATTGTTTTTCATTCAAAACAGCTGGCCGAGTTGTGCAACGGCTTCAAGATAATACTGAAGCCCCCGTGATCATTACCGGCTGGCAGATCCCGTTTTTTATAATCATCGACCCGGATGATCGCTCTCAAGATATTATGGGGGCCTCGCAAATCACCAGCGATTTAGAGGGCGAGTACGAGATCAGCTTGACCGACGTTCAAAGAGACCTTATCTATACAATTTACCCAAACAAAAAAGGATTGACGTTTCATGTAAAAGCTATCTTCTTCGACGGTACTGGCAAGACTTTAGCGACAGGCGATATCAAACTAACAAGATCGTAAAAAATGGGAGTAATAGAATCAACAGTTAACGAGCAGGGCCCACCTGGCGCACCTGGCCCACCGGGAACAAGCCCCGACAATCGATCAATAGCCAACGACGCTACAGAAGACTTCGGGCTCGTTCCTGCAATATACATATTCTTTGGAGCAACACAAATCAGGAAAAAAGCTGAGATTCTTTTCGATGGCACTGTTGCCGACATCGTCGCCTTAAATGACGAGGGCAGCAACACGTACAATGATACTGAAGATAACGCCGGCACTATCAACATCTTTGTCACGGGCGGTAGCTTAATGGTACAGAACAAGACGGGGGCCGCATTCTCTTTGAGCACGCGAAGGTTAATCTGAGAAATGGGATTATTTACGCTAAATCAGATCGGCACTATTGATGGTGTAAGAAGCTGGCACGCAAGGTTTGTGTTTTCTGGTGCATCGGCGGGAACGCCTTTTGTATTTTTTCCAAATAGTAAAGTCGGGCCTAAGAATATTATGGAAATCCATGGCTTTACCGGAAAGGTAGACGGTGGTAATAGGTGGGAACTGATTTCGACGATTGCAATTCAGTCGACAGGTGGAGAAGTTGATGTGCTTCTTATCGAAGACGCCGAAATTGTGCTTACATCATTCTCAAAATTTTGGGGATTTAGTCAACAGTCTGGTGTCTCTGATCTGATAGATATTTCTTCATTTGACTTAAAGGCCCTGCCTGTAGGTGAAGGGGCGCACATTGTCGCGGATGGGAACGATCCTTCCGCAAGTGATCTGCTATGGAACATATGGGGTATAGTGCGCCCGGCTACTGCGGCTGAGTTGTCACCTTGACGGGCACGAGCCCAGTGACGATTTTCTTCTTGACGGCCCAAACTTTTTGTCTCTAAGGTACATTATGTCACTTCCCAGCATTCTTTTATGCGGGGAGCCTAGAAAAAAGATTTTTATCTAAAAAGGAGTCCCTACTGTGGCCAAGAAATCAGCAAAAGAAGAAATTGAAGCACTAGTCGATGCCCTTCCCGACGACGAGAAGAAAAAACTATCAGCCCTATCTGAACAGGGTCAAGGCGTCTATATCGTAAGAAACATCGTTCCCAAACTCAGCGACGATCAGGCCGCCGAATATTTGGCCGAGCAAAGCAAAGGTGCCGACCTAGGAGGCAAAGGTTCTCCCCCACATGAAGAAGTCGCGTTCGCCACTGGACTCGAAGAGTCGGAATTTTTGGCCGATTATTTGGCGCGATCAAGTGTCACCGATAAATCGGGACTGTCTCACAAGTACGTTGAGAAAATGGGAGTCGCGGCAGATCGATTTGCTCGTAAACTCAAGAAGACTACCAACGTTAGTGCCCTTGCTGAGCGAGCTGCTAAGAAGAGAAAAGAGAAGAAGAAATAAACCCCCGTTTTTTTGCTGCAATGACTATGAGCAAACTATCAGGTCTCACCGGTTGGAAAAAGGTTGCGGCAATAGTCGGGACCGCCGGTGTGGTTAGCGGAAGTCTTGGCGCCTCTGCCATTGCAATCGTTACCCAAATTTTCCCAACACCAATAAGAAGTGCTGAAGCAAAGGGGATTGAAAAATCCATGGGCAATGCCCAACTTAAAAAGGCGCTGACTACCCTAATCAACGACCGAATGACCGAGGTTAATGATAATGTCAGCTCATTGCGAAAGCTACTTGTCGATGAACTTAGAACACTGAAAACGCGAGTCGACAAGATTGATATTGGCACTCGTAAAAACAAGGCGCGACGCGATGATTGATGCAAAGTTTCGCGCCGAATCTCTCTCCGGCGTGTGGTCGAATACGCTTTTTCAAGGTATTGATTCATGGTTCAATGAAGTCAATAATTCTCGACTCATCAAAGAGGCGCATGCCGAGTCATCGAAACCTAGAGGTAATCATGTCGACGAGGTTGTTCTGGTAAGAAATCAAACGCATCTTTGCAATATCGTTTACAATCAGCGCCCAGGTAGAGCAGCTAAACTTTCCGGCGATCCTAATCAACGTGGCTTGCTTGCGAACGTTGAAGAAGCTTTTCGTCGAGTAGAAAAGCATTCAGACTTGATTGCTCATACCGACGACTGTCTTCGATTTATCGGTCAGAACGCACGAGTCGTCGCGGCGAGCTTGTGCAACAGCGTCCAAAAATGGATGCATTTCAATCACCAAATCGAGATGCCAGATTTTCCTGACTTCTACATTGGCGGCGTCAACCGAGGTGCCTATCGTTGGTACAAGGGAGACTTTTGCAATCATGACGAAAAGATTTTATTGCAACCATGGTCTGACTTTAGCAACTATCACGAGTGGAATAGTGGCCATCACTCACGAGAGCAAATGGTTAAAGCCTTTCTTGAGACCGGCTTCGAGCGAGCCCTTGTGCGAATCCGGGGCAAGCATACTTTTAGCGTCGTTCGCGAAGGTGACAAGCTAATCATGGGCGACACCTACCACAACAAGTGGACGGGCCTTGACCTGGCTCTGAGAAAGTTCGATATGCACTATCTTTACTATTGGGATTTATCATGAAACCATTTAAAGTGACTAGCGAGACTCAGGAAACTTGGAATGTTGCAAATAGCTGGTGGTCTCGCAACATTCTAAAAGTACCCAATTGGTCTTGGGATTTAACCCGAATTGCTAAATTCTTCGCGACCCTTTTATTCGTCGTTTGGGCCATCTGCTTCAAAGTTGTCGTCATTAATGAGCTTCGAAAATACTTTTTCTGGTCGAGCGACCATTACGATGTTGAAGTCTCCTGGCAGATTATGTCGTTGTGGCTCAAAATCGGCATCGGTGTTTCATTGAACATCTTAGTTCCGAAAGTCGACTATCGGCGATACAAAGCCCAATTGATGGGTAAGGTTAAAGGCCTTCTGGGCAAAAGCCCACCAACGCAGCAGGCTGATCAGAAGTGAGGCCCAGGCATTGGGTCGCAGGCTTAGCCCTCGTCGTCATAGGTGGGATTTTATCTTACATATTGATCGGTAGCCCCAGAGAAATCACAGAGGCAATTGAGGGCCAATCTGTGCCGCCTACAAAGGAAAATGCAGACAATGCTCAAAGACATCAAGACGCTCTTAATCGCCTTCCTCCTAAACTTTAATCTGGCAGCGATCGAGAATTGCCCAGGTGGCGAGTCGATCACTACGATCGAGGTTTGCCCGAGCGATTACAATCTCAGTAGGGAGGCTCTCGCCAATTCGGAAATCGCCCTCATGGGCCAGTGGCCGGCCGTGAGCTGTGAGGTGCGCGGTGATCGTCTCCAGGTCACGTACAAGGTGGGCACCAATGAGATCACACCGCCGACCACCCCAGCGATGTTTGCCGAATCTTGTTTGGTCTCAGACGGTGTTGCCATAGTGAAGTTTCGTGTGCCGGCAGCAGAGAAACCGGCCTGGTATAGCTCGTTTTGGAATGAAACGACAGCATTCATTACCGGGGCCTTCGTCGGCGCTGGCACTATGATTGGCATTCTCAAAGAGGATTCTCCGGCCTTGCCGAAAAACTACTCTAAATAATCCCGATGATTTGAATGCCGGCGGCTAACAGTTCATAGCCACCGTATCCTACTACGACCGCAATAACGCCGATCATTAACCAAAATAGAAAATTCTTCATAACTTCCAAAGCCTCTTTTGCCGTACGTTCAGTCAAGAGGAAACAGAAAGGGGGCGACCCTAGCTCGGCCAGTTCTTCGGGCCCGAAGAATAGCATCTATTCTCGCTTATGCCTCGAATGGTGTTAATTGAGACCTCAAACCTGTCGGCCAATTTTCGATGCTTGATGCCTCTCGCGAGTTCTTCTCGAATAAATAAGACCTGATTAGGCCAGAGGAATGCTTTACTTTTTTTTGCCATTCTTTTTCTTGGTGAGGTGCCATCTGTCGCAGTGGGGACAATCGTAGGGAACCAGGTCGTAGCCACATCTCTTCTTCAATCGTCGAGCTCTCTTCTTTGCAGCTTTTTTTGATTTATCCGCTTTTTTGTTACGGCAAACCCATAACGCATATACGAGCTTGTTCATTTTTTTCGTAAACCATTACTGGCCAAGGGTCATCTGCCCCTTGGCCGCAACTAGTGCGGCATTTAGATAGAGGCTTTCGACGGCCGTACCGAACATAGTCGACACCTGCTTTTGATGACGGCGCCATCCCAGATCATTGTATATAGGATCGTCGTATGCTGAGATAGCTACCATTGCTTTAGCGTCAGCCAGGGCCTCAACCAAGGCCGCGTGATCGCTCTCATCGTATTCATGCTGGTACCGGCGTCGGGATGATTTTCTCGTCTTCAACAGATATGGAGGGTCGACATAGATCAGGGCGTTCGGGATGTCGGCAAATTTTTCTATGGTCTCGAGCGCATCTTGGTTCTCGATCACAGCGTTCTTCAGACGCCGGCAGAATATTTCTATATTGGGCGGGTAGGTCTCCCAAATCTTAGCCTGCGATTTGGATTGGTGAATCGAATGGTTGAATGACCGACTGTATTCGTCAGCGCCCATGCCCATCGACAACCGAACGATAAAGCGCCGGGCTTTTTCTACAGGGTCTGCAGGACAGACCTTGAAGGCCAGCTTGAACTCGTCTCGGCTATATACCGTCAACTCTAAGGCCTGACGTAGGGACTCCGGGTGCTCGCGTATACACCGGAAAAGATTTACGACATCGCCAGATTTATCGTTTATGACCTCATGGCGGGCGGGAACCTTTCGCATAAAGACGCTGGCCATGCCGCAGAATGGCTCAAGGTAGATATCGTGAGCGGGGAAAAATTCGCAAATCCAACCGGCGATTCGATGCTTGCCGCCAAACCAGGGGGCCACTGCTCGATCTCTGGTAAATGTGATCATGCGAAAGGTATATAAGCGAGCGCCGCCAAGAACGATTGGCGGCGCTCTTCGATCATGGTCTCACCTGAATTTCTTGTCGACCAACAGTACCGACGAGCTTGCCATCGTCTTTGGTGTCCGGGGGCAAGTACTCTACGGTTAGATTGGCGCGGCCTTGTTCTTTAGGCTTCCACTCTGCTCGAATGACATTGGCGCTCTGAGATATTTTACTCAAGGTGCCGTTGTCGGTTTCGATCTTCATAGTGCCTCTCTCAGCTTCGATCCCAATGAGCACGGCTTGAATCGTCGCGGTCTTGTCGAGAAAGACGTGGTCGAGGGGAAGAGCAAATACTATTTTCATTTCGTTTTTTCCTTGGCCTATCATTCATCAGTGCTGCGGGGCCAGTCGCAACAGACGCCCGAAGGCGTTTCATTTGAGCAAGGTCGGACTCGAACCGACGACACGCTGGTCTAGACTAAACAGCGCTCTCCCATATACATGCCCACCCGGCAAAAGAACCACTTACAAACCACGAAGGCTCAGGGTCTTTTCCAGCCGGTCTGCTAGCATCTCTAAGAGCCCGAACGTTCGGGAGTATGCGCTTTGCAGATCGCCCTCTCTACGCGGCGCTTACGAGATTGATCTCACGCCTAGCGGTCGTGGCCGCATGTCAAGCACTTACTTGGGGCTCATGAGTTCACCTTCTATACTGCCGCTACCAGCCATCCCGTGTCGCCTTGCTTTCTATTGTCGCAAGACTGGGTTTGACAATTACGGTTCGCCCGATACTGACCCTTTGAGCAAGTACAGTTCATAGGCAAGCGTATCGCGATGGTATTATCTCACCAAGTCACAGCGCCCGCCTCGCAACGGCGAAGAAGGCGCGGTCAGCTAGCGAGCCAGGTCGAGGCGTTTCGATTGCCAGCTATGCAAGCTAATTTGCCTCGACCTTTGTTGTTTTTCAGATGGCCGAGCCACTGCTCGCTGTGCTGTATCGAGATGCTGTATCGGAAAAACAATCCCCTGATCGGCGGCGTCGGCAAGTAGTCGGGAAACGCAAGCGGTATAGCCATCCGTCCACGCTTCTCGGTATTGCTTCGCGTTCAAGCCCGGCGGGACTTTAATTTTTATGTCTATTATCTCCACTACTTCGCCTCGCCTAAGAAAACCACATTATCCCCCTCAACCTTCTCGACGCCCACCTCTGCGGTGATCACCTGAAACCCCTTTTCAAAAAGCCGAGTCAGAAGCTTGTCTTGAGTCGGTGGGTCGAAGGCTTCGAAGTTATCAATCCAGATGATTTTGAGTTCAGGGTCGAGGCCTGCGTGCAGCGTAGCGACGAGCATTTCAAGTTCAGACCTCGAGAAGTATTGCGGTTTCACAGGTCTGCCGGCGATCAAAAGCTCACCGTCGTCGTCGATAGAAATTTCTTTGAAGCCGAAGTTGAAGCCTTGAAGATAGGCAACCCGCTCGTCGTCGACATTAGCCTGGGCATTCTTGTTGGCTTTGAGTTCAAGAGAAAAAGCCTCTTTGCTCTCGCAGTCGATCTTATAGTCTTGGTAGGCTTGCGCTTGAATGTTGGTCTCTTCGGCGGTGGCGATTTTCTTTGCGATGTCATCAACATTTTTGAACTTGTCGTCGCCATTCTTGAATTGATCGGCGAGAATGTCGGCATGCTCTTGCTTTACGCTCTCTAATATTTCTCTCTTCTCTTCGATCACCTTGGCCAGCTGGTCAATCTCGTCTTGCCGACTTCCAATTGTTGTATAGAGATCGTCTCGATTTCTTATGCGCTCATTGAGTTCAGAATTATACTCAAGCGCTAACCGCTGATCTTCTGCGAGAAGAGCGATCGACACGAAGTCAACCTCGTGAACTTCTATCGGTTCACCAACGTTGGCGAGTTGTTTACGGACGAGACTAGCCGCCTCTTTAAGCTCTTTGGTTTTTTCGTCATAGGGCGAAACGTCGACGCCTATAGAACGAGTCTGTTCTTTACCTGGCAGTGCGCAAAACTGTGTGGCGTTGATTAGTTGTGTGTTAAGAAGGTTGAGCAACCAGTCGCCGCTCACCGGATAACCGTCGGGGGCTTCGAATGAAATCTTGTGGGCACTCTTTGTAATGTGGCGCTTGCATGTAATCTTTGCGTCGCCGTCGACAAGAGTCAATTCAATGTCGGCGCTCTTCGCCCCGTCTGTTATGAAGTAAGGCTTTGAGCCGATGAACTGACCGGCGCTGCTCTTCTCAGCGATACCTTTGAAGAGCGCCCATAGTGCGTTGAGAAGAACACTCTTGCCAGACTTGTTCGGGCCGATGATTCTGGTTCGCTTTTCTCCGAATGTGATCTCAAGTTCGTCGACGCCGGCAAAATGCTTTAGGCGAAGAGTTGCGGCGCGAAGACTCACACCAACCTCTTGCGAACGTCTATGGCGTTTTCAGCCAGCCAACCGTTAGAAAACTCTGAAACATCCACCGTGATCTGATTCATAATATCCTCGACCTCGCCTGGCGTAACATGATCCCTCATTAAGAGATAGAGGAAAGCGTCGAGCGTGTGCGAACTATTGACAGATCCGCTGGCTGAGCGCATTCTGTCAGCGGAAGATTTCGCAATTTCTTGTTTTGCTTTTTTCTCTTTCTTTTTCATCAACACACCTCACTTAAATTTGTTTGATCACTACCGCACACCGGGCAGTTGTCACACTTGCCGTTAGTGATGTGACCGAAGAACTCTCGAATACCTGGGCAAACGGTACAATAAAGAATAGCGTCGACCACTCTCTCGTCGTGGTCGGTGGTCATTAAAGGTTGAGAGGTAACGGTCATACCTTATGCCCCGCCTCTCTCATACCTCTAAGCATGTACTGTAAGATAATTGTTGATTTTGAAGCGCCGCTCGTCTGGGATTGGGCTTCAATGATGGCGTGAGCTTTTGGCCCGGTCGTACTCTTGAAGGTGACATTCTCAGCGGGGCTCTTACCGTTTTTTTTCTTTGGCATAATCAGTAGTATAATCAACTTTTTCGTGAGCGGCAACTTTTTTGTGGGCGGCTCATAAAAAAATGGTTATGCTTTACTTTATGAACTTCAATGATAAAGAGAAACGGATCGGTATGGCAGGCTTTCACGCTGGCTTCGTGGCCAGGATCGAGAGTGGCCCTTCTGATGAAAACGGGTTGATTGATTGTGTAATCGACGGGAAGCCTCTCAAGCTATCTTTAGGGAGAGCCGTCGAGCTGGCAGAGAAGATGGAATCTTACCCACCAAGACAAGATATAATCGACGCGGTGAAGCTGCAACTATGAACACTGATCTCGAACGACAAGATCGAGCGCAAGAGACTGAGTCGGAGCTATTGGCAGCCGTCAACCCCTACCCTCAAATATCTCGCGCACAGATCAACAATGAAGAGTCGAAAATTATTCGAGCGGCGATTGATGAGGCCGACGTTTTAGTTAGGCCTAACGACGGCGTCTTGTACATGGGCCAAGGCTGGCACCGCGACAAACTCACTGAAGCGCTCGGCCCCGGCAATTGGTCGCTCATGCCTGCTCGGCCCGGCGGCGATCACATCGCCTACGAAGACGATGCCAAGCGGGTTTTTTGGGCAGGCCGACTGTATATCAAAGGCGCTTTTGTTTCTGAGAGTATTGGCGAACACGAGTGGCGGCCAGAGAATATAAAAACTTCTCGCGTCACCGCCGCAGAAGCGGCGAAGAGTGACGTTCTCAAGCGGTGCTGCAAAGACTTGGGCATGGCTTCGGAGCTTTGGCGAGCCAGATGGATCGCGGACTTTACCAGAGAGTACGTTTCGAGCGTTAAGGTTCGGCAGCTCTTTGGGCAAAAGAAACTCGTTGACATTTGGATTAGTGAACTCTTCGGCATCCCGGCAGGCTACTCACTAATAGAAACTCCCGGCCGATTGCCGAAGTTAGATCTTAATAGTATAGACTTCCCCGAAGACGTGTGGACGTGGTTTTCAAAGCAAGAGTTTCGCGAAGACCGGATTACTGAAGTTTTGAAAAAGAACGTCACCTATCAAGCGACGGTCGACTGGGAGAAGGTTCGCGAAAAGCAGCTGGATTGGGCAACCAAAAAGAAACAGGTAGCCGACGCTGCCGAGGCGGCCCAGGCCCTAAAAAAAGATGTCGTAAAAACCTTTGTCGCGAAGAAGGTCGAAGAAAGAAAATCGCAAACAAAGACTGAAAAGCCTCAACAAAAAGAGATTGAGAAGGGCACCTTGTTCTAATGGATTTCGAGCCCCAAAAAATAAATCTCGAACAGGCTCGCAGCCTAGCCGACCAAGGTGTACTGCTCGGCGAGTACGAGATCAGCAACGAAGACTATCACGAAGGCCCTGGCTATTCGAACTCTGATCTTAAGTTGATCAACAAAACACCGGCTCACCTAAAACTCAAACAATTTAAGATTACCGAGGCCCTGGCGGTTGGTGCCGCGACTCATGCGCTCATTGAAGGTGGTCTCGTCTTCGCCGAAAAGTTTCATCAATCAGAATGGAAAACTCGCAATTCACAAAAGTTTCGAGATGAGGCCGCAGAGATGCGAGAGATCGGTAAAACCTTGGTCACGCCGAACGAAGGGAATAAAGCTCACGCCGCCTATTCCGCAATAAAATCCAATCATCGTATTTTCAGAATACTCTCGGGCGGCGTTAAGGAGCGAGCCATCTACTGGGTCGATGAACGCACCGGTATTCTTTGTAAGGTGAAACTCGACACTCGGTACCAAAGCGCTATCATTGAACTGAAAACCTGCGAAGATGCCGGGCCGATCAAGTTTCGCGGCCAGGTTTACAACTACGAATACTTTCAGCAAGGCGGGTTTTATCGCATGGGATGTATTGCCGCTGCCAAACTAGGAATCAACGTGAGCCCTAACTTGGTACCATACCGCAGACGAATGAAATTCAAAATCATCGCCATTGAAAAAGGCGTCAACCTGCCGGCGATGTACGACGTCGGCGAACGTACTCTTAAGGCTGGGGAAGGCTCAGCCCACAAGGCCTTGCGTAGATTGAGAGAATGCCTCGACACGAACAAGTGGCCGGGTTATCCTCAAATATGGCAACCGCTCGACATGGACGAGTGGGCATTTAAGAAACTAACCCCTGAGATCATAGAGGGTTCACCCGATGAGGTGCCAGACATCTCTAACCCATGGAGCGAAGATTGAGCTGCTACGAAAAAAACCCAAAGCGTCTCGACACTGCCCAAATGCTGCCAGACACATGGTGTCGTGATTGCGGTTGGCCGGTGGTCTTCGCTTGTTGCAATGATGACTTCGCAACTTTCGCCGACACGAAAGAGAATAAAGGCCCGTGGGACTGGTGGTATTACTGCTCAAATAAGGGCTGTAAAAATCATCATGGCGAAGGTGTCCTTCAAAATATTATCGAATGGGCAGTGCAAAAGGAATGATCGCAACACTCCCCACCCGTTGGCGCATCTTCAAAGAGTCGTGTCTTAACTGCCACCGAGAGACCTTCAAGCTCAACGAGTTTTTTTCTCAATACGGAATCCAGCAGGCGTGCTTAAGCTGTGGCGAGGTCTGGCTCGATGGCGAAGAGATGCCGAGCGAAGAGCCGGCGGAATCTATTTATCGCGCCCGTGGCTACAGACGGGCGACTCTCTTACCCTACGGGCCGGTGAGTGCCTGGACTCACGAAGTGATTGAAACTCACCAGGGCAGTTTCAGCAGATTCTTTTGCCCGATTGAACAGTGCGACTTTAGTATAAATATTTACGATCCGCCCGAGACCATCGCGCCGGCTTCTCACGAGGGCGCTTTGATTCGATACCTCAAAGGTATGGCCTGTCGCATAATGCCACTGGCTCACGATCACTTGAGGGAGGGGCACATAGTATGCTGACGCTTAGAGAAACCCTACGCGATGCCATCGCAGACATAGAGATAGCACTGCGAGACAAAACCGAGTTGTCGGGTGAAAGCCTCAAAGCCATCAATAACGCAAAGAAAAATCTAGACGACGCCGTTGCTCGCTTTTCGATTGAACAGGAAATGCCCGAGAGAGGGGACGGCTGGTGATGGATGACTTTACCCGCCACGGCGTCAACCTCTTCGACCTGTGTAAGACCACCGATGAGGCCCGCAATAATTCTAAGAAATTTTGGGGCAACGCCTCAGTCTTTGGCGAGTGCCGTACTGCTAAAGAACTATCGAGATTGGGCGACCGTCTCGACGGTGCTCACCTTTACCCCGCCGGTGAATTCAGGCATATCGCGAAGCTGCCAGCGAACATATTCCCGATGTCGTCAGGCGATCATAATTATTGGGATGAAGATTCGGCGGGCAAGCGCTCACCATTAGAAAAAAGGGCGCTACTTATCCAATGGGCGAGCCTTGAGCACACGGGTCTAATAGTCGACATCATTCACGAGATGGTATCGCGGGGTCTGATCAAGTGAAGTATTTGACTTTATGTCTCCTGGTGTTTGGTATGGTAAAAGCCTCGCCGCTAGGGGCTTTATACTTGACAGACTGCACCGTAGAAGTTGAACTGCTTGAGAACAGGTTTAACTCTATCATCTCGAAAAGAGGTCTAGCAACGTGTAGTCTGCGAAAACCCAAGCGGCGAGATAATAGGGTTAAACCTTTTTTTATGGCAGACAACAAGTACTACGAAAAAACCTTCCAGACACCCAACGAATTCGCCGACGTTCACTTGCGAGATTACACCGGGGCCGAAACCAAAGTCATGGTTATACTCACTCGAAAAACCTACGGGTGGTTCAAAGACGCCGACGACGTGGCGAATAGTCAGATGATGGAATTTACCGGTCTAAGTCGTCAGGCCATCAAGGAGGCTGTCGAAAGCTTGATTGCCCGCGGTCACACGGATCTTCTAAACAGTGGCGGCGGCCGGCAGATGAATCGCTACGCTAGACCATACATTGAGAGGGATGAAAACTTACCGGGTAAATTAGTTACCCGGTCAGAAATCACCCCCCAGGGGGTAGATAATCTTACCGAAAAGGCCATTGGGGGGGTAACTAATTTACCCCACAAAACCCCTCTTAAACCCACTACTCAAAACCCAGCAGTCGTAGCCGCACTGACAAGTCTAGACGGTAAACCGTTAATGCAAATTCTCAAGTCAAAAAAACCAATACAGCCACACTTGCCCTTTCTTGATTTGCAAGGATGGGATTCACGCGGGGCAACCTTCGTCTATCGCGGCAAGGCCGATGCTCTTGCAATTCAGTCTGTGATCGCCGAACAAGGCGTTCCATGCAAAGTGTTTAAGGGTATCGTATGACACTAGAGGAATTGAAAGCCAGATTACTTCTAGACATTGGCTCTAGCGTAGACCCGAATTGGCTAGAAAAACTCTAAAAAGTAAACTTTTTGTGGTCGATATACTCTGAAATGTGTATATTAGTATTAGAATGAGAGAGGAAAAGGAAAACACCATGAATAAGTATAAAAAAACTAAATTGGCAAAATTACTGAAAACAGGCTATTGCGTCAGACAGGACTCGTTTGCCGAAGCGTGTGTTGACAGCAATACTGTATTTGATTTGGTCGAGGCAATCAGCTATGAATCAGCAGATACAGAGGATATGAATGCGTGGCAGTTAACTGCACGAGAGTGGCGCGAAGAAATTTGGGCAGCACTATGTTACATGATTAGCGAGCGCGATGAATTGGATATTGAACATTTTGGCCACGGATGGTATCGGTTAGCCTAAATATCGAAACGCCCTCGGGCGTCTGCCGGGATTGGTCGCCCGGCACTGATGAGATAGACCAGCGAAATAGGCCCATGAAAATCAAAACACAAAAACAGGCTGAGCAGGCCTATGACGAACTCCATCAATTCTACAAAGACGAGGTAGACAGAGCAATCAAGGCCGAGGGTAAAGGCGGCCCCGAAAAACTATCGAAGCGCCTTGGCTATAACAGTTTGAGCGTGGTTCGTAGCGCCCGAGACCGTGGGAATTTCGGAGGGCTAAAAGCTATTGTTGATCGGTTAGCCATAGAGAAGATAGGAGTAAAGCAGTGAAAGCAACTTGTGATTGTGGGCACGTCTTTGAATTGGATCGTACCTGCGTTGACCCCAATGTAGTAGATAACGGGAAATGAGCGAATGCAAGCGTCGCTGATGTTTGTCCGTGAATTTATGCGAGGTGGCCGGTGAATCCTTACTTGATAATTCCTACAGGTTCTAGCCTCCACGCGGTGGGGGTGCCGACTGCAAAAATTCTAGAAGTCCGGCGCAAAAGCTTCGCGGGCAGAACTCGCAAAATGGCAAGAATCCATACGGTAGATAATTGGAAATTATGGGTAGACGTCGACAAATTCCCCTCTGAACACACCCCCGACTATCTCAAGCCCGGCTCTACTGTAGAGGGGGAGTGTCCAGAGTGTGGCGGCCATGGCGAGTTTTGTTCTTGGCATGGGGCGATTGGTGAGCACCCAGATTGCCAGATACGAGAGAGTGATAGCGGGTGCACTGGGACAGGTTGCCCCGACTGCACCAAGGGCACCCAGAGCTATACTATAC
>SDBT01005549.1_pt1 | contig 21140 bp, 24 predicted proteins | sample 2277101 | NCBI WGS metagenome assembly SDBT01 (sample SAMN10404973, study PRJNA504765) | marine sediment metagenome | isolation source: marine sediment core GS10_PC15, 103 cmbsf | place: Arctic Ocean: Southern Knipovich Ridge | collected 2010
CCTTTGCCTCCATAAAAGCGGTACGGGAATAATAACCCGTTGTCCATCGCCTACGCCTCTCGGCCTCGGCTTAGGCCCGACTAACCCTACGCGGATTAACCTTCCGTAGGAAACCTTAGGTTTTCGGTGGGTGTGTTTCTCACACACCTTACGTTACTCATGCCGACATTCTCACTTCCTTTAGCTCCACCACGGCTCACGCCATAGCTTCATGGCTAAAGGAACGCTCCCCTACCATCCCAGCAAGCTGGGATCCATAGCTTCGGTGACGGACTTTAGCCCCGTTAAATTATCGGCGCAACATCACTCAACCAGTGAGCTATTACGCTTTCTTTAAAGGATGGCTGCTTCTAAGCCAACCTCCTGGCTGTCTGGGCAATCCTACTTCCTTTGCCACTTAGTCCGTGCTTGGGGACCTTAGCTGATGGTCTGGGCTGTTTCCCTCTCGACTATGGAGCTTAGCCCCCACAGTCTCACTCCCAGACTTTGGCTAATGGCATTTGAGGTTTGGTTGGAGTTGGTAAGCTTCTCGCCCCCGAGTCCATCCAGAGCCCTACCTCCATTAGCGATCATCTGAGGCTGCACCTAAATGCATTTCGGGGAGAACCAGCTATTCCCGGGTTCGATTGGCATTTCACCTCTATCCACAGCTCATCCTACAGCTTTGCAGCGCTGACAGGTTCGGGCCTTCACTCCGAGTTTATCGAAGCTTCACCCTGGCCATGGATAGCTCACCCGGCTTCGGGTCTAATCCATGCAACTATGAATGCCCTATTCGGACTCGCTTTCGCTTCGGCTCCGCAACTTAGTTGCTTAACCAGCTACACAGATTAACTCGTCGGCTCATTCTCCAATAGGCACGCCATCACCCCAATTTCTTGAGGCTCTGACTGCTTGTAAGCACACAGTTTCAGGTCTATTTCACTCCCCTCCCGGGGTACTTTTCACCTTTCCCTCACGGTACTAGTTCACTATCGGTCATCAAGGGTATTTAGCCTTGGAAGGTGGTCCTCCCGGCTTCCCACAAGATTCCTCGTGTCCCGTGGTACTCAAGTACAGATGGGGAGCCTACCCCTTTCGTCTACAGGACTGTCACCCTCTGTGGTGGCTCTTTCCAGAGACCTTCGACTAGGGGTTCGGTTTGTAACTCCCTGACCCATTCTGAGCTGGGTCTCACCTGCCTTACAACCCCCGATAAGCTTAGGCCACAGAACCACTTAGCTTATCAGGTTTAGGCTTTTCCCCTTTCGTTCGCCACTACTCAGGGAATAATATCCTTTCCTCAGGGTACTGAGATGTTTCACTTCCCCTGCTTACCTCCTCCCAGCCTATGTGTTCAGCTGGGGGTACCTAGGTTTTACCTAGGTGGGTTGCCCCATTCGGGAATCCCCGGCTAGGCTTACTAGACAGCTCACCGAGGCTTTTCGCAGTCTTGCCACGCCCTTCTTCGGCCCTTGATACCAAGGCATCCACTGTGCGCCTTAACCGCTTGACCTGCTTCAGGATTGATATTAGTCTTCATATTCAGTTGTTAAAGTGCGACACACACACACAAAAACGGCTTGGTGAGTGGTCACCAAGCCGTCCGCTTGGTTCTAATCACCAGTTCCCTTCCTATGTATCAACTACTCTCATCTGCCTCCACACCCTTAACTGTAAAGTCATATTAGCATAAAACAGTAGCGTTGTCAACAACAAACATCTGAAGCCTCTAACCTGCCTCAGGTAAGGTTGCCACAGACTCGTCCAAGATTCTAAGGCGGTGCCAGCTATGAATATGAGGGCAGTTGTGCCAAACGGCCGGAGAGACCAATTAAGGCATCGTAGAGGTCGCCATAAAGCGCAAATCTCTGGTCACAAGTAATCTTAACACTAAAATAAATGAAAATAATGACGGTTGTCAAAAACCGGTAATTAGTGATGCCTTAGTGCCACGGCTTACCGTGATTCCAGTTCTCACGATCGGCATAAGCGTAGTGGTAATGAGACGACGTTACAAGACCAAAATAAATAGGCTAACGCCACCGAAAGAAAGGCCTTCCTGCGCTCATTTATAAAGAGCATAGAGGTTAACAAGGAGCAAGCGGGTTTTGCAAAAATGACCTTTGGTGGAGCTGAGGGGACTCGAACCCCTGACCTCCTCCGTGCAAAGGAGGCGCTCTCCCAGCTGAGCTACAGCCCCCCATTCCAACTCAATATATTATAACAACCGAGGGGACTTATTCGCAATTGGTAATGATGTTATAATATAACATCGTGTTCCCAACCTGCCTCAATATCTCACGCAGTCCACCAATATCCTAATATAGATTGGGGTCAAATGACAACAGTCAATATCATTGCTTTGCTGGGAGCCGGTATCGGCGCTGGCTTTGCCGGCGGTCTCCTGGGTGTCGGTGGCAGCTTCATCATGACACCAGTCCAGTATATGGTATTCACCAATATGGGCCTGCCGGTAGATATTGCCATAAAGCTGGCTTTCGGCACCAGTCTTATGGTGATTCTACCGACTGCTGCCAGCGGTACCTGGAGACACCACAAAGAGGGGGCAGTATGGTGGCGAGCCGCCCTTATTATGGGTAGCTGCAGCACAGCCTTCGCCTTCGGCGGGGCGACGCTGGCTAGTTACCTCCCCGGGGCAACGCTTAAGATAGTTTTTGGAGCGGTAGTCCTGGGGGCTGGTATCAAGATGCTCGTCTTTAAACCAGTAGAGGCTAACGCTGAGCCAAGAAACAACCCCTGGCTATGGGTAGCCTGGGCAGTCCCTATAGGCCTGGTCAGCGGCCTCATCGGCATTGGTGGTGGTATGTTAGCTGTTCCCATAATGGTAATGGCACTCAAGTTCAAAATGCACGATGCAATAGCTACATCCTTGGCCGTGGTTATGATCACCAGCATTGGCGGGATAATAGGCTATATTATCAACGGCTTCGGTGTCCCGGGACTGCCCGCCCATTCCCTAGGCTACGTTCACCTGGAGTCATGGGCACTACTGGCAGCTGCCAGTATCGGTATGGCACAGGTGGGGGCACGAACTGCCCATCGGCTTCCCGCCCAGAAGCTGAGATACGCCTTTGTCGGGGTGCTGTTTTACATGGGGCTCAAGATGCTCGGCGTCTCTGGCTAGTCTTAAGAACTGCCGTCAATCACCCTCTAACCACCGATAACAACCCGACCAATCTGATAGATGAGGGTAGCAGCAATCCAGGCGACCCCGGTAGTATAGATTATGGAAAACCAGAACCACTTCCAGGAATTGGTCTCACTTCTAATGGTGCCAATAGCAGCCATACAGGGGACATAGAGAAGGCTGAAGACCATAAAGGCAAAGGCAATGAGTGGTGTCCAGCCCAGCTGAGTCACTAAAGCGCCTCCCAAGCCCCCTTCTCTAACGGCAAAGATAGCTCCCATACTGCCGATCACTACTTCCTTGGCCAGGAACCCGAAGACAAGACTGGCTGCCGCCGGCCACTGGCCAAAACCACAGGGGATAAATACCGGGGCAATGGCACTGCCCATCTGCCCCAGGGCGCTCCCGGCACTGGCATACTCGACACCCCACGGCAGGCTAGCCAGAACCCAAACTACTATCACCACGGCGAAGATGATAGTTCCCGCCCGTTTCAAAAAGAGCCTACCCCGCTCCCACATGTGCGTCACCACACTGATAAACGTAGGTAGCCGGTAGGGGGGTAACTCCATAACAAAATGGCCTGATTCGCCACGAAACAGTCGCTTGCGGAATAGCAACGCGCTGAGGATGGCGACGCCGATACCAATCATATACATGGCAAAGACTACTAGCCCCGCATCAGCGGGGAAGAAAAAGCCAGCCAGGAGTATAAAAATGGGCAGGCGAGCGCCACAGGACATAAAAGGAGTGACCAGCATGGTCGTCATCCTGTCCTTAGGGTTTTCTATAGTGCGGCAGGCCATTATAGCTGGAATCGTGCAGCCAAAGCCCAATATCATGGGAATAAATGAGCGGCCATGCAGCCCTATCTTATGCATCGCCCGGTCCATAACGAAGGCGGCTCGGGCTAGGTAGCCGCAGTCTTCTAAGATTGATATGGCGACAAAAAGAAGGAATATGGACGGCACAAAGATGAGCACCGAGCCGACACCGCCAATAATACCATTGCTGAGCAGTGAGCCCCACCAAGCCGGGGAAACACCAGCCACCATCTCAGCTAGACTGCCAAAACCAGCATCAATCAAGTCCATGAGCGGTGCCGATGCCGTAAAGACGAATTGAAACACGCCATACATTATCCCCAGGAATATGGGAATGCCCCAGACGCGATGGACCAGCACCCTATCAATCTTATCTGAGGTGGTAAACTTCTCCGTCGGCGGCTTTTTCAGGATATCCTTCAGCAAGCCACTGATGAATCCATATCTTTCCCCGGCAATTGCGGCTTCAGCCCCACCACTAAAAATCCCTCTGAGGTGGTTAATACTCCTATTCTTAGCTTGTATTATATCCTCACGACTCATCCCGTAATTCCTATCTTTTCCAGCACTTCCTCATCCTCTTCCAGCAGCTTTATCGCCAGCCACCGGGGTGGAAACTGGCGCCAGAGCTCCCCGTCTTGAGCAATAACCTTCTCCAGCTCTGCTATGTGTTGCTCCAGCTCACTACCGTAGTAGAGCTTAATCCTTTTCCGGGCAGTCTTACCCTCAAAAAGGTCTACTATTTCTTGGCGTAACCTGTCGTGACCCTCCCTGCGGGTGGCTACCATAGGAACTACCGGCACCCCCAGCTCCTGGGCGAGCCTATCAGTATCAATCTGATAGTCACGGGATTTAGCCACGTCAATCATGTTGAGGACCACCACTAAGCTGGCTTCCAGCTCGAGTAACTGGACAGTGAGATAGAGGTTTCGCTCTAGATTTGAGGCATCGACGATATCCACCACCACATCTGGCTTGCCTTCCAGGATAAAGTTGCGTGCCACCACCTCATCCGGAGAATAGGCCGTCAGACTGTAAACCCCGGGCAGGTCCACTACCCTGACCTTATAGCCCTGATACTGGTAGCCCCCCTCCTTCTTCTCCACGGTTACTCCGGGCCAGTTCCCTACATGCTGACGAGCACCGGTTAGGTTATTAAACACCGTGGTCTTTCCCGAATTGGGATTCCCGGCTAGAGCAATTGTTATCTCCTTAGCCATTTTGTGCCCTTTCTACCATAATCTTCTGTGCTATACCACAACCTAGAGCTAGCCTCGAACCCTTAGCATCAATAAGAACTGGTCCTGGCATGTGGCTACTGATGACCCTCACCGTTGTTCCCGAGGTTAAACCCATATCAGCCAGTCGCCGGGTCAGTCCCCGACCGGCTCTAATATCAACTATGGTAGCCTTTTCACCCGGGCAGACCATAGCTAATGGCATGTATTGACCTACCATCTATCTATGCCACCTCCACAAATATATTAGCCGCTTCATTCTTACGCAGCGATAGCTGATAGCCCTTGAGCCTAATCCAAATGGGGTCTCCCATAGGTGCTATCCGCTCTACCTCCACCATTGTCTGGGGGATTATTCCCATGTCCAGAAGGCGCCGGTGGACTCGCCCGCTACCGCTCACCTGACCTATCCTGCCCTTCTCCCCCGGTTTCATCTCGCTTAACGGTTTAACCGCCATACACTCTCTCTCCTTTCCTTCCCGAGCTCTATAAACTCACCGAATCCATATTAAACACCAATACTACTTATTTGCCGTAAATCCACCAAATAATTTATTTCCCCTTTTGGCGACACTTAGCGCAATAACCGGTCATATGAACCTCTACTCCGGTGACCTCAAACCCCTCCTTGCGAGCTATTTTCTGCCTCATCTTTTGACTTAGCTCGCACCCAAACTCCACAATTTTACCGCAACCCAAACACACCAGGTGATGGTGCTCAATAGCTGGCTTGGCCTCATAGTGATGATGAGACTCATCAAAGTGCAGCTCTTCTACCAAACCCAGTTTCGTGAGTGTCTGCAGGTTTCGGTAGACAGTGGATAAACTGAGATTGGATTGCCTCTCCCGGGCGAGGCGGTAGACTTCATCGGCATCCAGGTGCTCGCGGCCCTGTCTCATGATATCCAGGATTAAAGCCCGTTGACTTGTCATTCTCAGCCCGGTTGAGCTTAACTCCTTACGGCTAATCCTGAAAATTTTCTCTTTCTCAGCACTATTTTTATCGCTAATGCTTATCATTTGCAATTAATATAGCACACAGATATTCCCTTGTCAACCCCCATTTTAAGGCTTCTTAAGAAAAGATTTTAGATATTTTGGAGGACAGGTTAGAAATTTAGGCTTCCAGTTGCTTATTTATCTCGGGAATGGCTCTTTGAGCGGCTCGTTCGCCCTGACAAAGCTAGCTGGGAGTATAGGGAAGGGGACAGATAGGCTCAAGTCCTCTATCTGCAAATTCTAGCAGTCTTTTTATCCCTGCCTCAGACATGCCAAAGATGCTCGGCTCTTCCTCAAGGGTTGCTAGTATGCCATAGCCACCGACATACCCGTTAACACGGGCGGCTGCTGTGGAAGCTATGAAGTCTTCGGTAGCCGGGTAAATAGTGCTGAACTCCTCCATTAGGGCTGACTCTCGCCTGAGATAATACTTCTGATGATAGTCCTCAGCTAAATAGAACTTCGAGAAGGGGACGATCTCGGTGAAAATATCTCTGTCTAGCCTAGCTTCCTCACTCTCTTTCATCTCTATAGCCAGTCTTTTCTGCTCTTCGTTATGATAAAATACTATTGACATGTATTGCCGCGACCAAGGTTCATATATTGGATTATGGCTACTCCAGAAGACGTCTAACAACTGCCTATATGATATCTGAGTTGGGTCATAATCGATTTGAATTGTCTCGCTGTGATCGCCTAAGCTGTAGTAAGTGGGGTTTTCCTTAGTCCCTCCCGCGTATCCGACACGAGTACGTATCACGCCATCTAGACTCCCGAACCGGGAGTCCGATCCCCAAAATCAGCCCAAAGCAACGGTCGCTGTTTCCGTCGTAGGGGGTACATAAGCATCTATGGGAGGAATCGCAGCTCTGGGAGCCGCAACGCTTCCAGTTCTATTGCAACCGACTAATAAACTCGGTAGGACAAGACCAACTAATAACAAAGGTATTAAGACTCTAGCCATGACATTCCTTCTCCTAAATAGAAACAATGGATTACCATCTAATCAAGCACTTTGTAAAACACACCCTGGCACTCACCGGACTTCAATGCTTTCTACCCACTTGACCCAGTAGCTACCGTATTTGCCCTTAGCGACGAGTCGCAGCGGATAGCCGTCCTCTGCTGGCAGCGTCTGACCACCAACAGTATGGGCCAGAAATATGCTATCGTTACCCATGATGTCTTCCAGTGGTAATTCTTTTTTGTAGCTCCCGGCAATATCCTGAAATACAACTGTCTTGGCTTCGGGCTTGATACCAGCCTTTTCCAGAAGGGCTGTGACCGGGACTCCGGTCCATTCGGCATTGTCAGCAAAGAATCCGAGACAGATGAGCAAGACTACCTCAGTGACTGAAGGATAGGCCAAGACCTCTTCATATGTCAGCGAGAGCGGTGTTTCAACAAGCCCTTCTATTCCGAGCCGATACTGCTCGATATTGACATCAGGTGCTATGCCGGTAAGGTTAAGCTCCCCCACACTTGTTATCGGTAACTTTGAGTTATCAACTTCAGCCGGGTCACTACTAATAACCTGAGATAACTCAGTCGGAACGTCCGTTTCCGGTTCTTCAGTAACTGCGTTTGGAGGTGGCTCAATTTGCGTTGGTCCTCCAGCTAATTCGCTTGGTGTCGGGTCTATCTGGCCGGCTTCTTCCGTGTCCAGATTAGGATTAATTAACCCGATTGTCGGACTGCAGGACACAATAAGGGCAGCACCTAGCACCAAAGCCATAATCATTACCCAGTTTTTGCTATATTTAATCACCCTCTTTCCACCTCCCTTTTGGGAAAGTATCGGTGCCCTCATCGAGTTCTAACCTGCCAGTTATTCAGTTCTTTTCGCGTTTGTATCGCATTAAAAGGGATGGGTTCGTTACACTCTGGTTAGTTTTATAGATGATCTTCATGCAGTTAAAGCACTGCCACCCATCCTCATGTGGGATGAAAACTGTGCTTCCACAACTGGCTTTGGGGCAGACCGACGGTAGTTTTTCGTATAATTCGGGTTCTAGAAATCTTTCTATCATGCGTATCAATCTCCTCTCATTGAATTCAATCAATACTCAACTTAAGATTACCTCTATTCAGACGCTATGTATGTGACTTTTATCTCAATATGTAGCCGAAACGGCATTAAGATATGTGCCGTGGCACCGAATCAGAGGCAAGCGGTTTAGAAAATCTGTGAACTGTGGTAGGATATAAGGCTGAAATACATCACAATAATTAGCAGTTATTCTTCGGTTTAAGGGTATGGTAGTCGAAGCATCTTTCTTACATGAAAGCCCCTACTTTTCAAGTCTGAATGATGAAGAACTGAATCTGGTTCAGAAGCTTGTCTTTGAGAAGGAATTTCAAAGGGGGGACCTGATTACCCTGGAAGGTGAGGCTGCTTGGGCTTTATATTTCGTATTCTCCGGCGCTGTGAAAATCTTCAAGACTTCAGAAGATGGGAAGGAGCAGATTTTAAGCATCGCCCGTCCCGGGGGGTCTTTTAATGATGTCCCTGTATTCGACGGCGCTTCGAATCCATTTAGTGCCCAGGCCATGGGACCAGTTGTCATCTACGGAATAGAAAAACGTGATTTAGCTGTGATCCTGCGTGATCACCCTCAGGTGGCTCTAAATGTCATAAATGTGCTGGCGGGTCACGTTCGTCACCTGACATCATTAGTGGAAGACCTTTCCTTCAGGCCAGTTATTCGCAGAGTAGCCAAAATATTGCTCGAATATTCCGGAGGTGACACCGGTTCCGTTCAGCGACTCACGCAGCAGGAAATGGCAGCCATGGCTGGCACGGCCCGTGAGGTGGTTGCTAGGTCTCTCAAAGCCCTGGAATCGAAGGGAGCCCTTAGAATGGACCGCCATCGCATTGTAATCACCGATAGAGAAGCCTTGAAGGATAAAGCAGGAGTATCTTTTTGAGACTAAGGTCACAGACAGAATTGACAATTTTAAGTTAACGTAAAAGGCAGGTGGCCATGATTAGAATGCCCTTTTTAGATCTGGGAAATTGTAATTATTGTGGATTATGTGTGAGTGTATGTTATTGTAACGCACTGGTTGTTATCAATGAAGTATTAGTTGTAGTTGAAACTGAAAGATGCGATTGGTGCACAGACTGTGAGGCCGTCTGCCCAACCGGGGCCATTAGTTGTCTCTTTGACATAGTTATTGAAAACCCGGTAAGGTGACGGCTATAACACAGGCGGCCAACGCCACACAAGTTTACAGCCTATCCTTAACTTCACCATGACAAAGCTAGCTTGGGGTCTTAGGGTTTAAGCCCCCATACTTAACAGCGGGGATTGGATTTTAACCACGACCTTCTGGTTATGAACCCGCAACCCGTCACAACGTATTGATTGCCCTTTGTAGCGACTTGGGATTGGGTCAGCAGCTACTACCAAAAGCGTCGGAAGAGCGTGGCCTGTCCCCCGAAAATAGGTTCACATGAAATGAGCGACTCCTGTAAAATAATTGGCAAAAGGGCTTGACAAAAGATGTGCTACAATAGTAGTATACTACTATACGATAAATAAATCATACTGGAAGGGGATATTATGGTTACACAAATTAAAAGGGGTAAAGATAGCATATCAATCACTGTTGAACGTGGTTTAATAGCGGTAGTAGATGAGATTCGCAAAGAAACCAATACCACTCGTAGTGGGGTTATTTCTCAATGTCTAGAAGAATTTGCACAAAAGCGTACTATGGCTCTTATGGAAGAGGGCTATAAGACTATGGCAAAAGAGAATAAGGATTTTGCGAAAATGACCTTTGAATTACAGCGGCAGGTAGTTCTCGGGAAAGAATGAAATAGATGTGACTGAAGAAGTGAAACGTGGCGAAATATATTGGGTGGATTGGAGCCCTGGGCGGGGTAGCGAACAGACTGGAATAAGACCAGCACTTATTATCCAAAACCAGACGGGTAATAAATTTAGTCCCACAACTATTATTGCTTCAATGTCTACCGCCCCCGAGAAACCCTTCCCCTTTTTAGTAGAAGTTAAAGCTAAGGAAAGTGGCTTAAGTCAATACGGAGCTGTGAATCTAGCGCAAATACTAACAATAGACAAGACATGCCTTGGTGATAAGTGTGGGCAGTTAAGTAGCCAAAAGATGTTAGAAGTAGACAGAGCTATTAAAATCAGCCTCGGTATTATAGATTAGGATTACCCTTCGACCTTGCTCCACCTAGCCCGTGCTGCCTTCTTAGCTATCTCTACTCGCCTTTCAGGTGTGAGTTTAGCAACCCTAGCCTTACCACCCTTCAGCCCACCAAGATGTCCCAATGCCTTGGCATCAAAAGTTTTAGCTGGTTTGGGTTCAATTTGCCCCGTAGCTTCTTGAACTACCCTCAAGGCGGTAACGCTGAAGTCGTGTTCTCTTTTCTTGCGTTTGTCCATACTTCAAGGGTAGCATGTCGCTCAAGCATTTCAAACTGATACACTACCACAGTTACCGGCGATGAAGTGTTGCTAATTTACACTATGCCACTATCATTAAGAAGAGTGTCAGAGGAAAAAGTAGGAGTTCTGTCTACCGTACAGTATGGTGGGCGGTAGAGGACTTGAACCTCTGACCTCCTGCGTGTAAAGCAGGCGCTCTAACCAACTGAGCTAACCGCCCCCAGAGGTGGCGCGCTTGGCGGGTCTCGAACCCACGACCTCAGCCTCCGCAGGGCTGCGCTCTATCCAACTGAGCTACAAGCGCCAAGGTGGCTATGGTGCCGAAGGGGAGATTTGAACTCCCACGCCCTGATGGACACTACGCCCTGAACGTAGCGCGTCTGCCATTCCGCCACTTCGGCATTGAGGGCCATTCTGACAGTTTCCAAGCTCTTCTTCAGGAAGAAGCAACTTGTTCCGGCTTTACAGCAGTTGCTCATATCCCATCCAAAAGCCACTAGCTAACTTTAGCTCATTCATAAGAGTTCGTCAATAACGGTATGGCTTTTTTGCTTGGCGGCAGGCGGAGGCCCTGACGCTAATCTCACGCAACCTAATTTCGACGACAACTCCTTGGCATTACATTTTAGATGGATTTTATTCGGCAGTCTGTGATATTATCCGTAAAGACATTGGAGTTCGCCGTGATAGACTACAAGGCTAATGCTACAAGCAGGACACATAATTTTGTCCAGAGGCCAAGAAGTATTCTTGTCAGCGGTATCTCAGAGTGCTTTGATCTAGTCGAAGTATCTTGCTCAGGTAGTCTTTTGCCTGGCTTCTATACTAACAAAATGCCTTTAAGATGATATGGAGTGGTCTAGCCGGATTCACAGAGCAAGATGCAAGGAAACGTGGAATAAGAACTAAAGAAAGGGTAGCTAATGGCCATGGAGAAAGAGAAACTAATAGACATGTATCGGACGATGGTCCGGATTAGAACCTTTGAGGAGAGGGTTTTTAAGGAGTTTACCGCGGGGAATATTCCCGGCTTTGTCCACCTATATACTGGCGAAGAGGCAGTAGCCACTGGTGCCTGTGCTAATTTAAGACCTGATGACTATATCACCAGCACTCATCGCGGGCACGGACATCTGATTGCCAAGGGCGGCAGCACAGATAGGATGATGGCTGAGTTATACGGTAAGAAGACCGGCTATAACAAGGGGAAGGGTGGCTCGATGCATATCGCCGACGTGGAGATAGGCATACTTGGGGCTAACGGCATCGTCGGTGCCGGAATACCAATCGCCGGTGGGGCAGCTCTTTCTGCCAAACTGAGGGGAACAGACCAGGTTACCCTTTGCTTCTTTGGTGATGGTGCCTCTAACACCAGCCGCTTTCACGAAGGTATAAATCTGGCGGCATGTCAGAACCTCCCTGTGGTCTATGTTATTGAAAATAATATGTACGCCATAAGTGTTCGTATTTCTGATGCCTGCAAGCTAGTTAACCTTGCGGATAGAGCGGCTGCCTACGGCATTCCAGGCGTAACCGTTGATGGCAATGATGTAATGGCGGTATATGAGGCGGTAGCTGAGGCAGTGGCCAGGGCAAGAAGGGGTGAAGGGCCTACCCTGGTAGAGTGTAAGACCTATCGCTGGCGTGGGCACTGGGCAGGAGATACCCAGGCCTACGTAGGTGGAGAAGCAATTGAGGAGTGGAAGAAAAAAGACCCCATCCCGAGGTTCAGGAAAAAGCTCATTGAAGTGGGGGGCTTCACGAGAAATGAGGCTGATAAGATTGACCAGGAAATGAGTGAAGAAATAGAAAAAGCGGTGAAATTTGCTGAAGAAAGCCTGCTTCCAGCACCCGAAGAAACACTAGAGGATGTCTATGCTGGACTTGAATCTGAGGTATTTATTGTAGATGAAGCCGCAGCCCGTAAAGGGGTAATGAAGGAGATAACCTATCTTCAAGCCATAAATGAGGCCGTTGATGAAGAAATGGGGAGAGACTCAAGCGTATTTCTCATCGGCCAGGATTTAAGAGCTTTGGGAGCGCCTCGTGGTGAGTTCAAGGGGTTATTTGATAGGTACGGGCCGGAAAGGGTATTGGATGCACCAATTTCGGAGACGGCAATTCTGGGAGGGGCAATCGGAGCCGCTGCCGCCGGGATGAGGCCAATCGCCAACATAATGTATGCTAACTTTCTGGGGGTGTGTGGTGATGAGCTCATAAATCAACTGACCCCAATGAGATACATGTTTGGAGGGAAGCTAAAACTTCCGGTGACCATAGTGTCATATTCTGGTGGTGGCTTCTCTGGTGCTGCTCAGCACTCTAAGACTCTATACGGCTGGTTAATGAGTATCACCTCACTCAAGATTGTGGTACCCTCAACTCCGTATGATGCTAAGGGCCTGCTTAAGTCGGCAATCAGGGAAGATAATCCTACGATATTTCTTTACCATCAGTTGCTATTGCGTAGGGGTATGAAAGGTGAGATACCAAAAGGTGAATACACCATACCTTTAGGAAAGGCAGATGTTAAGAGAGCAGGTAACGATGTTACCGTGGTGGCAATAGGGCTTATGGTTCATCGAGCCCTCGCCGCCGCCGAGAAGCTTCAGAAAAAGGGCATAAGTATAGAGGTTATTGACCCACGTACCTTGGTGCCTCTGGATGAACAGGCGATCATTGATTCGGTCAAGAAGACGGGCCGGCTGGTGATTATGGATGAAGAGTCCAAGACAGGAAGTGCCGCCGGTGAAATCGCAGCTATAATGGCTAAGGAAGCATTTGACTTTCTCGATGCCCCGATAACAAGGGTCTGTGCTCCAGATACACCTGTCCCCTTCAGTCCGGTGCTGGAGAAGTTCTGGATGCCAGATGAGGAAAATCTAATCAAGGCAGTAAACGAGATTATTTAGCTAGATTTTGCCTTTGCTTTGTAGAGCGCTACTCAAAAAATAGAACCCTAAACTGAAACTGCCCTTTAATTATTCACAGGAGAGGCGCTGCTTGCAAAATGCTTGCCGGCGACTGGGAATTAGACAGTAAACCGTGCTGAATAAGAAGTCTTAAGTAGAATTTTAGCCCTCTTCCACGGAGAGTAATTCCTCGGGAGAGCCTTCTAAGATAACGCTTCCCCCTTTGATAACATATCCTCGGTCAACGATATCGATAACCTGCCGAAGTCTTTGGTTGATTAAGAGGATGGTAACCCCTTGATCCCTTAGCTCAGCGATTGTCTTCACTACGTTCTTTACCAACTTGGGAGCGAGTCCTAACGTTGGACAATCCAGCAGGAGCAACTTCGGACTAGACATCAACGCTCGGCCAATGGCCAGCATTTGCTGTTCTCCTCCGGAGAGAGTTCCCGCATACTGCTTTCCCCTCTCTTTAAGGACAGGAAAAAGCCTATAGACAGTCTGGGTATCCTGTTCTATCCTGTCCCTTCCGTCTTTCCCGTGTCGGTGATAAGCTCCCAGGATGAGGTTATCGATTACATTCATAAAGGGAAAAAGCAGCTTCATTTCATCTACATAAGATATACCCAGTGCCACTACCTTCTCTGGGGGCAGGCTTTGAATAGGTGACTCGCCGAGAAGCACCTCACCGCTAACTACAGGCAGAAGGCCGCAAATTGCCTTAAGTATAGCAGTCTTGCCGGAGCCATGATGTCCAATAAGGACTACAATTTCTCCTTGCTTGATATAGAGTGATGCTCCGCGCAATACCGGCACCGACCCATAATTAGCATAGATATCATTCACCCGCAGTAAAGCGTGGTTTTCTCCTGTCATGTTGTCAAGTTCCTTTACTTTCCAATTCCCCGCCACCCAGATAAGCGTCTATCACTTGTTTATTCTGCTGTATCTCAGACGGGGTGCCCTCGGCAATCTTTTTCCCATAATCCAGGACAATTACTTGGTTAGCAATACCCATTAATATGTCTGTCAGATGCTCTACAATCAAAATAGTTATCTCTTTACGCTGGAGTTCGAGAATCAATTGATTCAGCTCACCTACTTCGTCTGTTAGTAGCCCACTGTAAGGCTCATCAAGGAGCAATAGCTCGGAACCTGTAGCTAGGGCACGAGCCAATCCCACGAGTTTTTGCTGACCCCAGGAAAGGCTACCGGGGTTAGCCCAGGCTTTTTCCCGCAAGCCCACCATAGATAACTGGCTCATCGCTGTCTCAAAAACGCTCTGCTCATCGGCTCTAGCTTGAGGTAGCCTCAGCCCCGAACTCATGAAGTCAGCCTTAGCCCGTAAATGACATCCAACCATAACGTTCTCTATAACAGACATATTTGAGAAGAGCTGTATATCCTGTAAAAGCTGGGTGATGCCTAGTGAAGCGATACGGTGCGGGGCAATTCTATTTAGCCTCTGTTGTCTGAACCAGACCTCGCCTTCCTGGAGAGGAAGAAGGCCGCTGATTAGCTTAAGTAGGGTAGACTTCCCAGCTCCATTGGGACCAATTATGACTAGAATATTTCCCCTGGGGACAGAAAAGCTCACCCCTTTGAGGACAACCAGAACGCCAAAGGCCATTGATACATTTTTTACCTCCAGGATAGGCATGTTTATAGTGCCCCTCCCCCTATCCTTTTCAGGTATTACAGCGCTTCTCATCCCGGTAAAGCTAACCCTCATTATCCCGTCGCCTCTTTTTGGGTACTGCCTTCTGAACTATTGAAACCAGACCTTGCGGCAAAAAGAGCAGTGCTACCACTAAGATAATACCATAAGCTATGAGTTCATAGGAACCGGTGGGGCCACCTGATAATGGTGGTATGAATTCCCGCAACAGCTGACGTATGCCAACTATTAGACCGGCTCCAAGAAAGGCTCCCCAAGGGCTTGACCTCCCGCCAATAATTGCCATTAAAGCCACCATTGCCGAGAACTGAAGCATAAAGGTGCTGGGTTCTATGACACGGGTATAATGAGCATATACACTGCCGGCTATGCTGGCATAGACAGCACTTAGCACAAACACCCATATTTTGTATTTCATGATGTCTATCCCCAAAACTTGGGCGGCATCTTCACTACCGCCGGCATAGGTATTTAATGCCCTTAGTGCTCTCCCTGGCCGGGAATTGGCCAGGTTTAAGGAAAAGACAAGAAGCAGGATAGCTATTGTCCACAACAGGTAGTAATTAAACAACAGATTTTGGGATGTAAACCTCCCCAATGAAAGAGGGGGGATATTCATCATGCCCATGGCACCACCGGTTAGGTCTGTCAGGCTGTTAACCAAGTAAAAGAATACCAGGTTCAAGGCAAGGGTTACCCCGGCTAAAATGAGCCCTTGCAGTCTGAACATGAATCTGCCGGTAATGCCGGCAATGGTCCCTGTTATAACAGCCGCCAGGAAAAGAGCCAGCCAAGGTGAAAGATGATACTGTGTGGTGAATATCCCTGAAATATAGGCACCACAGCCAAAAAAGGCAGCGTGTCCTAGAGATATCTGTCCCGCAAGGCCCATAAGTAGAATAAGCCCCATGGTTACAATGGTATAGAATCCTATATCCACCATAACCGTAGTGGGGTAAATACCGATTCCAAGGGGTATCGTCATCAGCAGGATGGCAAACAGACCTATCACCAAATGTTGCAAGTTGGCCGATGCCACTTTCTTGGGCATTTCTTTTATCGCGTTTATGGCGGGTAACATCTTTATTCTTTCCCTGCGATAACCAGTATTCCACGGCGACGGCATAAAAAGATTAGGACCAGAATTGCTGGAGCGATAACACTATGATACCCACCGGGTATGAATCCGGCTGTTGTCGCCTCAATCATTCCGTAAATAAAGCCGCCCAGTATTACACCCTCGACTCTGGTTATCCCCCCCACAAAAGCAGCTAATACCCCTTTGGCGGTTAATGGTAGGCCTATGCTATAGGAAGTCATCGTTAAGGGAGTTATCAGTGCACCCACAACCGCTCCTAGACTAGCCGCCAGAACGAGGGAAAATAATGCCATCCTCTCTATGCTTATCCCCACCATCTTTGCCCCCAAGGGTTCATTGGCACAGGCACGCAGGGCTTTACCCTGAATCGTGTGATTGAAGAAAAAGAATAATCCAATCACCATCAGTAGCGTAATCCCGATAACCCAGGGGGTCTGGCCAAATATGGTTGCCCCCCAAAGCTGAATACTCGGGGTATTGAAAAAAACGGGTAGGCTCTTAAATTCCCACCCCCAGATATGGAGGGCTATTCCCTCGATGATGAAGGCAAAACCAAGGGTAAGGAAGACCTTAGTCACGCCTGATGATTTTCTCGCCGGGTATATAATGAAACGGTATAGCCCAGCACCAGCTAAAGCAGTAATAACCACCGCCAGAAGGATGCTGGGAGCAAGCGGTATGCCCATTGTGTAGAAGCTAACCGTCAGCATACCGCCGAGCATCACAAACTCGCCCTGGGCAAGGTTAAGCACACGGGTTACACTGTAAACGACGAAGAAGCCTAAGCCCAGGGCGGCATAAATACTACCCAGATTCAAGCCACTGAAGAAAATCTGCAAGGCAACTGAAAACTCCAAGGCACCTCAAAAAGGGCTCAATATCACCATCTAGGGCAAGTAAACCATCTCGCCATCCTTAAAGGTAATTAAAACCATCTTCTCCCTTACTAAACCATAATGGTCTTCAGGCGACATGGTATAAACACCCACGAGAAGGTTGAGGTCTTCGGTAGTCTCAAAGGCATCCCTGAGCTTACTCCTGGCCGCTTCTAGATTCGCTGGGTCGGCATTTGCCCTCTTTAAGCCGTCCTCAATAAGCAGAATTTCCTGGGCGCCAAGGACACTCCACATAGAGGGAGGATGGCCGTATTCCGCCTGGTACAACTCGGCAAACTGGCGACATATAGCTTTATCAGGGTCACTGTCAGGAAGCTGCTGCCATATATCAATTTTTGCCGTAATAGCGATAAGAGATGGCTCTATCTCATAGTATTCCCCAAACGATTCAACCATGCTTGGAGATATCTGGGGTGGTGTGGCCATAATTGGAAGAAGGATACCCATCTCCCTTGCCTGTTTAACCGCCATTGCTGCCGTTGGGCTGCTACCCCAGATAAAGATAGCTTGAGCCTCGGAGTTCTTTATGTTGGTTAGCTGGGGAGTTAAATCACTAGCCCCCGGGTCAAAAGATTGTTCCTCGATAATGGTCATGTTATAGTTCGCGCTGAGCTGCGGCAGATATACCTTGCCCCCCTGACCGTAGCCACTGTTTTCTGTCAGTATCGCATATTTGGAGATGCCTAAGTTCTGGCTCAGGTAGCTAAGGTTCAGATTAACGTAATCTGCCTCCGCCCCCATAGGCCTGAAGACCCAGTCCCCAAGCTGGTCGTCAAGCAAAGCCGTCCCTGAGAGTATCACCACTGGTATCTCCGCTTCATTACCCACCGGCACAATACTCATTGATAAAGTGGTTACTGTGCCAGTGACGAGAACATGAACCTTGTCCACATCTATTAGCTTCTTGGCAGCCAGTGCTGTCTCAGTAGCCTCACTTTTATCATCAGAAACCACTAGCTCCAAAGGAATACCGTTTATACCACCACCCTTATTTATCTCATCAACTATAAGCTGCATACCCTCTAGGGATTGGAGCCCCAGGCCAGCATAGTTCCCCGTTTGAGCCACGAGAGCGCCTATCTTGTAGGATGCCACCGGTTCCGCTTTCTTACACGAAACCAGCCCACCAGCCACGCTAACCACCACCATCAACGCAATAATTAGCTTCTTTTTCATTGACTCCCGACCTCCTTCTTACGTAAGATTATTCACCAGATGTGTTTCTCCGGTATTACCCAGACCACGGTAATATGAAGTTATTTGTGGCTTAATTCGTGATATGTGTCCACAAAAGTTCCCAGGAGATAGCTGAGGATGTGGACAGGTTTCCTGCCTCCTTCCACTCGGCTAGATTTACCTCATTTTCGGGATATGTCTTGCCTTCTATAGTAATACCTAGAGGCAATAGTTTGATGTCGCACTTGCCGGTAATTCCCTGAGGCACTTGGCCAATAGAATCAGTCATAATAGCTACCTTCTTCAACTTTTGTCTACGTTCATGCTACCCAGCGTTCCCTACCAAGCAAGAAATCTCTTGGCGCGGTTGATCTGTTCTTTATCAACCTTAAAGCCATAAACAATCAGTTCGCCGATAATCCTCCTCTTTTAAATTTGGCCTATTCAGGATATGGGTTAAGTTTACCGATATTATTACCAGAAGTATGCCACATTGTCAACCCTCGGCCAGGGTTTTGGGCAATACGGTTAGGGGGCTTCGCTTAAGAGGACGCTAGTTGCGAGGATTATAAAGACTACCCTTCCTCAGTGGCTACTCGACTTCCCTTCTTAATGAATGAGCGGGCGGACTCTTGACCTCCTCTGCAAGAGTGTTAGAGTCGCGTCTACCACACACTGGGCAGTTAAGCCAAACTTCTCATAAATTGTCTTACCCGGAGCTGAGGCTCCAAAGCGAGCTAGACCAATAGTAATTCCCTCTTGACCAACATATCTCTCCCAACCCAAGGTAGTACCAGCCTCAATGGAGATACGCCGCCATATGTCGGGAGGTAAGACTTCGTTACGGTATTCCACTGGCTGGGCGTCAAAAAGCTCCCAAGAAGGCATTGAGACAATACGCGCTTTAACCCCCTTCTCCTGTAGTAGCTTAGCTGCCTCCAGAGCAATATGAACCTCGGAACCGGTTCCGATGACAATAACATCAGGCTTCTTGGCTGTTTCCCAGAGTATATAGCCACCGTGCCTGGTGCCACTCGCCGGGGGCAATACCGTCCGATCCAGCACAGGTAGCTTCTGTCGGCTAAGTACTATGGCGGTAGGACCCTGGCTACGTTCCATGGCTATCTTCCAGGCCTCCGTTGTCTCTGTGGCATCGGCAGGCCGAATCGTTACTAGTTTTGGCACCGTACGCAGGCCCATAAGTTGCTCAATTGGCTGGTGTGTCGGACCATCCTCACCCAGGGCAATGGAATCATGAGTGAAGATATAGATCACCCTGATTCCCATTAATGCAGCTAGTCGCACCGGGGGACGCATGTAGTCGTAGAAAATAAGGAAAGTGCCAGTATAGGGAATGACGCCGCTGTGAAGTGACATACCGTTGGCAACAGCACCCATGGCATGCTCACGAACACCAAAATGCATATTGTGGCCGCAGTACTCTTCGAACCCGTAATGACCCTGATCCTTCAGGATAGTCTTGGTGGAAGGAGCCAGATCCGCTGAACCACCGGTGAAGGCGTGGACCCTTTGTGCTATGGCATTCATCACTTTACCTGAAGCTTCACGCGTTGCGATAGGCTCATCTATGATCTTGAACAGGTCGCTCAAGTCCTGATCCCATCCAGATGGTAGGTCTCCCCGGATATCTTCTTCCAGCTGGCGTGCCGCTTCAGGATAATTTTTACGGTATTCCTCCAGTTTGGCCTCCCACTCTTGCTGCCAGCGTCTACCCCGATCCTGGGCCTTACGGAAGTGGGCCAAGACCTCAGCTGGTACAGTGAAAGACTCATCATAAGGCCATCCTAAGTGCTCTTTGGTCAGGCATATCTCTTCTTCTCCCAATGGTTCACCATGTGCCGAGGCAGTTCCGGCCTTGTTGGGGCTGCCATAACCGATAACAGTGCGGCAGATGATCAGGCTGGGCCGGCCGGTCTCTAATTGAGCCATCCTTATGGCCGAATCAATACTTGCCGTATCCATGCCATCAATTGGGCCGACCACCTGCCAGCCGTAGGCTTGAAAACGCTGGGCAACATTTTCCGTAAAGGCAATGTCAGTGTTTCCTTCAATGGAGATGTCATTATCGTCATATAAGTAAATTAGTTTCCCCAGGCGGAGCGTGCCTGCCAGTGAAGCTGCTTCGGAGGCGACACCCTCCTCAAGGTCTCCATCGGAGACAATAGCATAGGTATAATGATTGATTATTTCATATCCCGGCCGATTGTAGTGCTGGGCCAGCCATCTTTCGGCTATGGCCATACCGACTCCATTCGCAAACCCCTGCCCCAGTGGCCCGGTAGTTGTCTCCACACCCGGTACTATGCCGTATTCTGGATGGCCTGGTGTCTTACTCTCCCACTGTCGGAATTGCTTCAGGTCTTCCAGGGTCAGATCATACCCCGTGAGGTGCAAAAGAGCATAGAGCAGAGCTGAAGCATGGCCGGCTGATAAAATAAACCGGTCCCGGTCAGGCCATTTTGGGCAGCTAGGATTGTGTTTAAGGAACCGATCCCATAAAACATAGGCCATTGGCGCTGCTCCCATCGGCGCCCCTGGATGGCCCGATTTTGCCTTCTGCACCATATCCACAGCCAGAAAGCGGATTGTGTTTATGCACAGCTCCTCAATCGATTCTTTAGTCATACTGGACTCCTTAGTTCTTATTCAACATGACAAGGATTGGGTATAACCACAAAGGTTTTATAATTGCGTAGGTTAGGATTAGTATCAGCCAAAGCACGACTGATTGTGGACTGATTGATAG
>SDBT01005550.1_pt1 | contig 21137 bp, 21 predicted proteins | sample 2277101 | NCBI WGS metagenome assembly SDBT01 (sample SAMN10404973, study PRJNA504765) | marine sediment metagenome | isolation source: marine sediment core GS10_PC15, 103 cmbsf | place: Arctic Ocean: Southern Knipovich Ridge | collected 2010
CGCTTGGGGGTAGATCGACCGGTCCGCGTCTTCGAAACGCAGGCCGACGCAGCGCATGACGGTGGGCAGATCGATGGTGTGCATGACGAACGCTCCTAGTCCGAGTGCAGTTGCGACCAAGGAGCAATTCTGCATCGCCATCCCCGCCTCGAGGTTGCACAGCCATGGCAGCATCTGGTCGTACTGGAAGATAGTCATCCGCGGTCCGCTGAGGAACCCGCCATCGACCCAGCGATCGACTCCGGCGGGCTGGTCGGCGACCTCGTCCCACAGCTGCCAGCGGAACTGCGCAAGGCCCGTCATCAGCAGGTTGATGTACTCCTGGGTGGTGTCTGAGATGGGAAGGAATAGCGTCGTACCGGGAAGATTGACCAGGCTCTCGAACGCCGCTCCGATGGCCTCGCGGGGGATATCGAGGCGGCCCTCCGATAGTTTGACCGTATGGCGGCGGAAATCGTCGAGAATGACGGCTCGATCTTCGCGATGTTCGATGCGAACTCGCTTCTTGGGGATCACCGACTCGAACGGCGCGCTGCGGTAATAGTAGATGCCGGAGTCGTCGGTGAAGAACAGCTGCATTGGCACCGACGCGCTCGGACTGCCGGCCGGCCGGCCGGTCACGGTCAGATGTCCCATCAGGTGACGGATTTCCTCGGTGCTGGCTCCGGTGGTCCCGGCAGCTCCGAAGCACAGTAAGGCTGTCTCCTCCTCGCTCAGCGAGTAGGGCTTCTCGGTCGAACAGTGTGCCAGACGTCCGCGCTTGCTGCGCAACTCGCCGCCGACCGGGAAGCGTTTTGTGCGGCGCTGGAACAGCGTATCGAGCAGCAAGGGATCAAAATCGATGGTGTTCATGGCTCAGGTCAGCTCCTTTAGGTATCCTCTCGGCGCTCAGGTGGCTTCTGGCGATGCGACGTGTCCACTAGGGCTGACGAGAGGAGATGCCCCGCGGCACGGCATGGGGCATCTCCCGGTGATCGGTTCGGGACCTAACCGAGGACGTCGGCGATCGGCTTGTAGTCGATGTCGAAGTCGAAGTGCCGAGGTCCGAGAAGGTCGATCCCCGCAGGCGTGGTGAACACCTCCGTTGCGGCGATCCCGATGACTGCCACTTCCTGACCCTCCGCGATCACGGTATTGGTCAGCGGCTCGCCCGTTGTGGCCTCCACGACGATAATCAGGTCTGGGCTGGTGACATGCACAGCTCCGTCGAGCCATGTGACATGGCTCTCGTTCTTGAACCAGATCTTGTACGTGTGGTTTGCGAACTCGCCCGCTCCCTCGATTGTGTGCTCTCCCCACAGGTAGGCATCGCGGTCTTCCCATTCCTTAACCGATACCTTGCCCTGGAACAGGAGGTGTCCGCTACTGACTGCGATGGCAGCAGCAATCGGATCCTTGCTCTGCTCGTTGGCCTCGCGGATGGCTCGTCCGATGGCGAGGCTTTTGGACAGCGTGCCCTCGACGACGGTGCTCTTCATTTCGCAACCGTTCATCAGGAACGCGGCGTTGCCGACCGGTTCAAACGAAGCGGCGCTGAGCATCTTGCCGATTCGCTCGGCCATCTCGAAGCTGCTCGCTCCGGTGATGACGGCGCGGTTACCGTAGGAGTCGACACTGGCCATCGGCCACATGCCCTTACCGCAAAGAATCGGCGTCGTCTGTGGGACTTCGGGGATCGCTCGTCCGCCAGAGTAGTCTCCGTCGACGACCGGGACGCCAAAGATCGCTCCGGCGGCCACAGCGCCGGCGGTGGCACCTCCACCGATTTCCAACGGCACAAAGGCTCCTATTTCGATGTCGGCGTACGTAGCGAGTTCCTTGGCCGCTTCGGCCGGCATGAAGTCAATCGTCCTGTTCGTCAGGCCAAACTTCTTCATCCCGCGAATGACCTCCTCCGACTTTGGCGCGATGCTCCCCATCAAGTAGCAGCATACCGTCCAGACGTCGTCCTTAACCTCGGGCGCCGGTACGAACGAGAGTGTCTTTCCCTCTTCTAGCAAAGGCATCAGGGCGTCAATGCCCCACTCGGGCGCCCCTCCTCCTCCGGTCGCCAAGAACGTGCAACCACGCACGAAGTCTACGATGTTTTGCTTCGTCTTCAGCGTCGTCAATTCGACCACCTCCTGATGGTTCTTTCCTAGTGTGACCAACTTCGACTGTCAATGCCCGCTTATTTCTTGCGATCTCCTCCCTTCGAGTTCACGGCTCTCCACCTGCAGGACAACAGGTTTCGATCGGGCGATAGTCGATCTCGAATCCGACGCATCCAAGCCTTCCTCTTCCGCACAAATGGCCTCGGCAAGAAGCGCGGCGCCGTCCAATTCCTCATCAACCGCGATCTCGAGGGATTGCGGTTCCTGCGACGGCAGGCGAAATCGAGAACGAATCAGATGCCCGCGATCTCCCAGCGCAACGGAAATCTGCGACTTGAGAAACGCTCGCGACGCATTTGGTGGACTGATCTTCACTCCTATTCCGTGCTCCATTCTCGTCCCTGCCGAGGACGGCGAGGCGAAGTTCTCCTAGTATTTCCATCCCTTATATAGTGTCCCCTCAATCTTCTTGGCAGGAGGATTGCTGTAGCACTTCGCGCTGTGTGCAAGCCCCATTCTCACCAGCGATTCCGCCAGTGTCAGCGCGGCGACCGCCGGATCGACGACCGGCACTTCGAGGTTTTCCTGCAGGTGCTTGGTCACCGGCGACATCCCGGTGCAGCCGAGCACGATGGCGTCAGCGCCGTCCTTGTCGATCGCCTCACGGGCCTCAGCGAGGATGCGGTCACAGGCGAGCGACATGTCTGTAAGATCGAGCACCGGAACATTGGCGTAGCGAACCGAGGCGACGCGTAACATCAGGCCGTATGAACGCAACCGGTCTTCGATCAGCCGAGCGGTGTTTTCGAGCACGGTCACCACGGAGAATCGGTCGGCGAGGCCGAGCACGTACTGAAACGAAGCCTCTCCAGCACTCACGACGGGGATTCGCACGTACTCGCGGACAGCGCGGACGGCCGGGTCGGCGGCGCAATCGATCACGACTGCGTCATAGCCCTCTTCCTCCGCCTTGCGCGCCTCGAGCATCAAAGGCACGGCGATCAACGCCTCGTCCACTCCGCTTTCCAGAGAAACTGGTCCGTCTTCGAGACATATCGTGGTGACCTCAACGCTCACGCCACTGGCGGCCTTTCGTTCGTCAATCTGCGTCGCCAGAAATTCTTTCGACGCATTAGGGATGATGATCTTGATTCGCATACGCCCTCCTCTGTTTACACTACCATACCTAAAGTCGATGGACTTAATCTTTCCCCGCTCGATCCACTTCCTCGGCCAAGTCGGGGACGACTCCTCCCGCGCCAGCAACAATTGCCATCTCGCACCGACAGGACCTTCGCCTCTCTTGACTTGGCGATAATCCTCTCGGGTTGATAGTGTCTCCTTGCCGCTTTCCACCTCTTTTCATCGATCTAGATTCTCGTCCTGTTTCCAGATCCCCTTTCGCAGAATACGTCCGCTCAACAGCCCAAAACAAAGATCCGTTCTGCTTGCGTTCCACAGCTCTCGCATTCGTGCGATGCGTGGAGGATGCAGGCAAGTGCTACCGAGAGAAGAGATGGCATCGGACGTGATGCCCTCCATCTGTCTCCCGCATGACTGGATCTACTCGAGTGCAAACGTCCATCTTGTCGTAACACCGTAGATGAAAGCCACATCCTGGCGGAACGTTCACTGGACTTGGGATCTCCCCTCTCGATAGGACTTTCTCAGGCTTGACCGCCTCCTCTTCGTCGCTAAGAACCGGTATGGAGGACAGGAGCATCTTTGTGTACGGGTGTAAGGGATTCTCGAAGAACTCCACAGTGGGAGCCATCTCGCACAGCTTGCCCAAGTACATAATGGCTACTCGCGTTGAAACATTTCGCATCAGGCTCATATCATGCGTCACAAACAAGTATGTCACGTTGGCATGTTCTTGGATGCCCGCGATCACGTGTATGATCTTCGCCTGTATTGACACGTCTAAAGCTGACGTAGGCTCATCCAGAAGGATCAGAGACGGGTTCGCTGCTAGTGCCCTGGCAATTGCCACCGTCTGCTTCTCTCCCCCTCCAAGCTCGTGCGGATACTTGAAGAGATAGTCTTCCGGGAGTTCTACGAGCTCTAGCAACTCCTGAATCCTTTTCGCACGCTCATTCCTAGTAACTCGATGAACTCTAAGTGGCAATTCCAGTATTTGACGAACTTGCTTCCTCGGATTGAGAGTTGTGCCTGGATCCTGGAAGACCATCTGGATTTCTCTTTTCAGGGCCTTCGACCGTTTCCTCAAGGCCTTTCCGATATTCTGGCCTCTATAAAGGATCGTTCCTGCGGTGGGTTTGTAGGCTCCTAGTAGCGTGTATGCTGTGGTGCTTTTCCCTGAGCCCGACTCTCCCACGAGTCCAAGTGTTTCTCCCGTCGTAATCGAAAACGAAACGCCGTCTATTGCCCTCACGATTCCTTGAGGTGTCGGAAAGTGTTTCTTCAATTCTTCGATGGCCACCAAGTCGTTTTTCATTTGTATCCTCTATAGAGATAACAAGCAGCCTCGTGAGTGTCTCCGACGCAGAAGAAACCAGGCGGCTCCTCTTGGCACATCTGCATCGCGTGGGGACATCTGGGGTGGAACCTACATCCTGACGGTGCTTTGAGATAATCGGGTGGTCTCCCCTCTATTCCCTTAGGAATTCCCCCGCCAGTGAGCCTAGGAATTGCGGCCAACAAGAGTCGTGTGTAGGGATGTTTCGGATTGATGAATAGCTCGTCTGTGTCCGCCATTTCCACCATCGTTCCTGCGTACATGACAAACACCTTGCTCACAAGGTTTCTCACTGCGCCTAGGGCATGGCTGATCAGAATAACGGATATCGCTCGATCTTCAACGAGGCCATGCAACAACCGAAGTATTTGATCTCGAATTGTGACGTCCAAGTTTGTGCCAGGTTCATCCGCAATCAACAAATCTCGAACCCCTAGGAGCGCCTTCGCAATGCAGATCCTCTGCCGCATCCCGCCACTAAGCTGAAACGGGTAGTTCTTCATGATTCGTTCTGGATCCGGCATAGAGACGTCTTTGAGCACTTCGATGGCCCTTCCTTGAAGCTCTCGTTTTGACACGTGCCTACCTGATGATAGGGGGGAGTATCTCGCTACGTCGATTAGCTGCTGACCTATTTGGAAAACGGGATTCAGGGCTGCTGTTGGATCTTGGAAGATCATGGATATACCCCGCACACCGTGTGTTTTTCTTAAATCAGCTTTCAGAATGTCCTTTCCGTTGAAGAGAATCTCTCCCTGGGAGATCTCGCCTTGAGGCATTGGAAGAATCCTCATGATACATTTCATGGTGGTCGTCTTTCCGCAGCCTGCCTCCCCGACCAAACCAACTTCTTCGCCTCTCTGTATCACGAAGTCTACTCCGTTCAGCACCTTTCCCAGTCCCTTGAATGTCTTGAACTGCTGGTACAGTGATCTAACTTCCAGAAGAGGAGCTTTCATTGTCGTTCAGACCTCCTCGGCAGCAAGAGCCTCAGCCAGGCCATCGCCAATGAGATTAAAACTGTAGATGACCAACACAATGGCAAGAGCCGGAAATACGGTCAACCACCATACGTTCGGTAAATACCTTGAACCCTCTGCGACCATTGTGCCCAGTCCCGGTTGCGGAGGCTTCACCCCAAGGCCGACGAAGCTCAACATCGATCCCATCAGGATTACCCATCCCATGTCGAGTGTAATCTTTGTGAAAATGGGTCCCGTGCAGTTGGGCAAGATCTCTCGGAACAGGATGTGCGTCCTGCTTGCCCCAACCGATTCTGCTGCAAGAATGAAGGATTCCGTCGATATGCTCTTGCTCAACGCGTAGACAATCCGCGTAACATAGGGCCACCACATTACGGTTATCGCCAGCATGGCGTTCGTCAATGTAGGGGGCAGAACCGCGGTTATCGTCAAAGCGAGGAGCAGGGGAGGTACTCCCATGAACACATCCGTGATTCTCATGAGCAACGTCTCGACCCAAGTACCTTGGAAATAGCCAGCGACTAGGCCGACCGTTACGCCAACAGGGACTGAAATAGACAGCACGACGACTCCCATTAGCAGCGAGAATCTGTACCCAAACAGGACTCGACTGAATATGTCTCTACCTACAAGGTCGGTCCCGAACAGGTGTTGGAGACTAGGAGGCTGTTTTGCGGCTTCAAAGTCTACGAATGCTCCTGCATGCTCCGGGTAAGGGGCCAGATAGTTGGCAAATACAGTTCCAACAAGGATGAGAAGTAGCAGGACGAGGCCAAAGACCGAAGTGTGACTTCGGGAATATCGATACCACATCCGTTTGAATTCCTCAATCCTCTTGGATCGAATCCACCCGCCTACCGACCGCGCCACGAACGAACGAAATCGAAGCCCCATCACCGCCCCCTTTTCAATCGCGTCCTGGGATCGATGAAGCCGTTCACCAAATCAGCGACGATGTTCGCTAAGACAAAGATCGCCCCAAGAATGATAACGACAGCCATGACGGCGTTTAAGTCCTTGTTGATAATTGCGTTCAATCCATATCTGGCAAAACCTGGCCAACTAAACACCTTTTCGACCAGAAAGGCATTCACGAGAATATAAGCAAGATCTGGTCCCATAATCGATATAGTCGGGGTGAGTGAGGGTCTCAGCGCGTATTTGAATGTTATGACTCGATTAGGAAAACCGCACGCCAAGTCACTAAGGATGTAATCGCTAGAGAGAGTCCTTATCATGGTAGACCTCGTAATCCTAGATTCCTGCGCGAGACTCGCCCAAGCCAGGGCAATGGCCGGAAGAAGCATGTGCGCCAGGGCGTTGAAGAAGACATCGAATCGCAATCCCAACAGCGCGTCGACAGTAAAGAATCCTGTTACAGACGGAGCGGGCGCTAGATGAGCACTCAGCCGCCCAATTGTTGGAAGAAAACGCGTGAATGATCCAAACACCAGCAGGAGAATTAGTGCCAAGGCGAAATTGGGCGTAACCACGCCGACATACGCAATCAATCTCGCAACGTTGTCGATCCAAGTGCCATGGTAACGTGCTGCCAGAATGCCCAGAAGCTGCCCTACAACAATACTTAGGATCATAGCAAAAAGCGCCAGTTCCATGGTTGCGGGAAAGGTCCGCTTTATGTCGTCTATGACCTTCCCTCTAGAGTAGAGCGATTTTCCAAAATCGCCTCGTAGGGCACCTTCCACCCAATAGTAGTACTGGATGTACAAGGGCTTGTCTAGGCGCATCTCATCCGAAAGCCGCTGTATCGCTTCTTTCGAAGCTCCCGATCCAAGTGCCAATCTCGCTGGATCTCCTGGCATGACTCTGGAGATAGCGAAGATTAGGATCGAGAGACCGACTAGGATCACTACACCATATCCAAACCTGCGTATAACGAAGAATAGTACACTCACAGGATACTCCCGTAGATGCCGAGCAGACACCGGGATCGCGATCTCGGCTCTGCTCGGCCTGATTGTTAGTCCATACTTCTAGTTTCCTAGTAGTTCCGCCCGTTTCTCTGGATATACCTCAATAAAGCGAAAATCAAGGTTGAATCCAGTAGCAGGATACGGGTTTCTCGATTGTGGCCAGTCAATGTAGGACTGCACAGCGTGTCTTTCGTATCTGTCGTACGGCAGAATATCGATAGCAAGATCTGCAGCCCTCTCCTGGATTTCGTAGTACAGCGCAAAGCGCTCAGCTTGATCGACTGTAGCGATTGCTTTGTCGATAAGGGCGTCTATTTCGGGGTCCTCCAACCAGGTCGTATTCTCATAGCGGCCGGTGTTTCGCGAATGGAGGTGTACGCTCAATATCGCCCCAGCTTCCGGGTACTCGCAAGCGATTTCCCAGAACATCACGCTTGGAGTCGTTTCCCGTGAAGCTGCAAGATCAAGGGCTCTTGGAACCGGAGTCGGCGAGAGGAAGGCTTCAATCCCGAGGTTCGTCAGATTGGCGAGAAGCAACAGCGCCATCTTTTCGTTGTCGGGATTTGGCGTCCAGTATTCGATCTCAACTGGGTATTCTTTTAGATTACCGGCGTATTTGGATTTTGCCAGCTCTTCCCTCGCTTTTTCGAGGTCCAGTTGGTATTGGAGCGTGTCGGGATTCCAGCCCGGGATTACGTGAGGTACAGGCCCTCTTGGCTGCACGGACCCAGGGAACAGAGTAAGAGCGGCTTCGTAATCGAAAGCGTAAAGGATGGCCCGTCTGAAATGCACATCATCTGTTGGGGGCTTGCTTGTATTTAGCGGAAAGAAGCCGGACCGACCGACATCGAAGCCAAGGATTTCAACGCCTGGGATCGTCGCCATTATCTCAAACGACTCATTCGTCTGCCAGAAATCGGATATCTCAAGCTCTCGGTTTCGCATCAGCGTCTGGACGGTTGCCGGCTCGATGGAGCTGATCATCTTGATCAGATCAGCCGCTCGTGGAGCGATGTAGAAGGAGTAGTACGGGTTCTTCTCCATCAACAAGTAGTCCGTCGTGACAAACTCCTTGACCATGTACGGACCAGATCCAGCGGAATGCGTAACGAGCCATTCTTCGCCATAATCTCCGAACTCGCCGTACTTGTCGTCGGTTATTGCGTGTGCCATAACCTCATCGGCGTTCATAATATAGAACTTCGTCAAGGCCGCCACAAATGGGCCAAACGGTTCTCTTGTGTTGAAGGCAACGGTGTAGTTGTCGATCACTTCCGTGCTTTCGATAGAGCCCTTGAACAAATACGAGAAACCTGCCCCTATCGTCAGAAGCCTGTCCATACTGAATTTGACGTCTTCTGCAAGTAGCTCGGTTCCATCGGAGAAGAAGACTCCCGGCTTGATGCGGAACGTCCACCTTAGTCCATCTTCCGATACTTCCCACGAGTCCGCTATATGTGGATCAACACCGCCCTCAGCTCTTGGATACACAAGCGAACTGTACAGATTGACTGCCGCTTGCATGTCGGAGAAGCAGTAGGAATATGCACAGTCAACGACTGTCGGCCAATCCATTGCCCATCGTATAATGGTCTGTTCTTCCGAGTCTGCACCAACGAGCATCAATCCAACGCATAGTATCAACGCACCCAATACAGCTATTGTGCGTCCTGCAAGTCTCCATTTCATCATGCCCTACCTCCTTGTTACATCCATGTAAACAGAACAAACTCCACCGAGGTACTCAGCTCTCACCTCCTAAAGCCACCGGCTTTTTGTATTCGATCTTGTGGAGAGACCATTTCTCTCTGTTCTGCAGCTTTCCGGCGGACTTGAGATATTTCCTTCGAAGACCGTCTTGGCGGGTCCTGTAAGGAATACGTTTGTTATTCGCTCACTGTCGCGCGCCAACCTTGCGGAGATCTCGCCGCCTTTGCAGGCAACGATGACGTTTCTACCGTCTCTTGCCTTGCCCACAAGCGAGGCTGCAACCGCTGAGGCTGCTGCTCCGGTTCCGCAGGCAAGTGTCTCGCCTTCAACACCACGTTCGTAGGTTCTAATTCTGAGTTTGTTGTCTTCAAGGGTTTGGGCGAAACTCACATTGACACCCACTGGGAATGTATCCTTAAGGTGCCTGACTAAAGAACCCAGTTCGCAGACATCCACAGCTTCAAGATCGTCGACGAAAACGACCGCGTGCGGTGCGCCAATCTTGACAGCTGTGAGCTGCATCGTTATGCCATTCGCGAGCTCAACTGATTCGTTGATCATGAGACTGTCGGGATTCCCCACGGCAACTGGTATCTCTCTCCTCCGAAGCTTGGGCTCTCCTAGTTCTACGGTGACAGAAGATACCTCGCCGTCTTGTACGTCCAAGAATACGTTCAATAACCCTGCCTCTGTTTCGATGCAGAGTTCTCCATCAGCGGTCAAACCTTTCTCGTACACATACTTCGCTACGCATCGCAATCCATTGCCGCACATCTCTCCCTCGCTGCCATCCCGATTGAAGTAGCGCATCCGGAAGTCAGCACAGGCACTTCCATACACAAGCAGAAGGCCATCTCCGCCAACGCCTAAATGTCGGTCGCAGACCTCCTTGGCAAACAAGTCCAGACGACTGATCGATCGATCAATACAATTGATCAGGATGAAGTCGTTTCCCAAACCATGCATCTTTGTAAATCTCACTGGAGGCCCCTCAACAGATCTTCCGGTGCTTCACGCCGTCTGATGAGGGTTGCTTTCCCCGAACAGACGAGGACTTCGGCAGGGCGGGGGCGAGAATTGTAGTTGGAGCTCATAGAAAACCCGTACGCTCCGGCTTTCGTTATCGCCAACAGATCGCCCTCTTCCACTTCCGGCAAACACCTACCCTCCGCCAGAAAGTCTCCGCTTTCGCAGATGTTGCCACATACATCAACAACACACATCACTTGATTATCCGACTTGCCGAGTACGACTATCTCATGATACGCGGCGTATAGGATTGGCCTGATCAGATGGTTGAACCCCGTATCAACACCGACAAGTAGCCTGCCACCGTTTTCTCTGATTGTATTCACCCTTGTGAGAAGAATGCCTGCGCCTCCAACAAGAAACCTGCCCAACTCCAACTTCAGGGTGACAGGGTAGTTGGCGTCCACCCAGGAGTTGATGATCGCGCTGAGCTCAATCCCAAAACCCGCGATGTCGAAGGCGCGTTCTTCCTGCTTGTAAGGGATGCCAATGCCTCCTCCGATGTCGATGAACTTCAAGTCATCGAATGTTCGGGCAACATCCAGTAGCACCTCTAGTCCAGATAGAATGGGCCGGGAAGTCAAGATCCCAGATCCGATGTGCATGTGCAGTCCAACAATTGTCAGTTTGCGTTCGGCGGCGATTCTCTTGACCTCTTCACTCTTCTCTGCCCGAATTCCGAACTTGCTTCGGCTGCCACCAGTTACGACGTGAGTGTGATGGCCAGCGCCGATTCCCGGGTTGACCCTTATTGAGACAGGGGAAGAGGGATACCTCCTGCCGTATCGCACCAGCTGCGAAACGGAATCGATATTGATCAAGATCCCTTCCTGCTTGACGCAATCCATTTCCTCGTTCGTTACGTTATTACCCGTGAAGAGGATTCTGTCCCTCTCGAACCCAGCCTTCAATCCCAGGAAGACTTCTCCAAGAGAAACGGCATCCAGCCCGGCTCCCATTTCCTGGAAGAGCTCCAGGATTTGCAGATTGCTATTGGCTTTGCATGCGTACAAGATCTCAACATCGGGATAAGGAATTGCCGTGGCCACACTCGAATACCGGTCCCGCATGGTGCTTTCGTCATACACATATACCGGTGTTCCCCATTCCTCAGCGATATCTGCGAGCAGTAATTCCTTCATCGAGTATGTCTCCCGAAAGTGCCGTCAGTAGACGAGTTTTCCTTCTCTCACCAGCACTGTCTCGTCCGCCTGCATGGTTGTGTTTCGCACAATAATGTCGATATGTGCGCGAGCAGAATTCTTTCCACCGAGGAACCGTGCCGTGTTGACGCCAAAGGCCACGTTTATGCCGCCGAGCAAGCTTTCCCAGTCCATCGCCTCTCCCGTGAACAGATTGGCCCGGTGGTCAGTCCCGAAACCCATATGGGCCAACGTTTTCATGTTCGGATCGTTCCATTGATCAAACCATATTTCAAGGATTCGGGCTTCGCCTTCGCCTTCAATCTTGGTGATCTGTCCCCCATCAATCGTCAGCACTATCGATTCGGTCAGTAGTCGGTTAAGCTCAACAATCGGATCTCCCGGTGAGAGCACCAACGTGCCGTTTGCGGAGTCCTCTATGGGGGCGATTTCGGTTAACCCAGACGGGTAGTGATCCCATTGTCTGGAATCTCCAAGGCAGCCGACCTGGGGATTACATACTCTTCCTTCGACACTGAGCGTCAGATTCGTTCCTGACTGCGAGGTCAGTTTCAACGTGCTTGCCCTCGTAAGAAGCTCAGCGCCCCTAACCGTCCGTTGAATCACCTCTTCTATTGGAATCAGCCTGATACACAGATCTTCATCCGCGCAACTCAGCAGTATCCGTGTGCCGGCGTCAAGAACTTCGTTGTATGCGTCGGTGTAGGCCCAGTGACTCGAAGGCAAATCTATCACCAAATCACATGCCTTCATCTGTTGAATAACCATCCGCTTGGGTTCTCTAGTTGCCTCAGAATGTCCGCCATATCCCGGATTTGCGATGATACCGATGACTTCGGCTCCCAAGTTGGTTGCTGCCGCAAAGAACGTATCGAAAATGTCCTTGTTCCGGTTTGTGTCCGTGTAGATAATTATGTTGTCATTCTTCTTGATGCCGCATTGCCTCAGCGTGCTTTCCGCCGCGGGATAGAACCATACCCATTTTGCCACACCTTGGCTTGCACCCCTTCCGCCGTATCCCATCCTGAACCTCCCTGAATCTCTACAGATAGAGCTCTCTTCCTCTTATTACAACCTCGCCATCTAGCTCGATCGTTGGATCTCTCTGAACCATATCGATGTGCACCGGTGCATGATTAGTTCCTCCGAATCTATGGTTGTCTCCGAGCGCCAAGTGGCACGTGCCTAATGCCCCTTCATCTTCAATGATCGCTCCGCGGATCTGTCCGCCCGGATTCAATCCAATTCCAAGCTCTGCGATCTGATAAACGAACGAATTGTTCAGCGATTCCAGTTCTTCCTGCAGCTTCCGGGCATCTTCTCCGCCCTCGATTGCACAGGCTTGGCCCGCCTGAATTCGTATCTTCACAGGCACATCCACGAGTCCGGAGGTCGCGATTGTGCCGTCAATGATGGCAATTCCGTTGATGGAGTCCTCAACTGGGGCTATGTAAGATTCGATATTCGGTGTTCCGGACATCTCGCCCGGTGCTGTGACAAAACCCGGATTGGCAACGGCCGTCCTCCCTTCCAAGCTGAGCACAAGGTCCGTTCCGCCGGGGGTAGTTATTCGCGCTTCCCGGGCCTCGTTAAGTCGGAGGGTCAGCTTCTCAAGCACGGGTAATTGCTTTCTGAAATCGGTCTCGGTAAGAGCCGGTCCGCCTAGCACTTCCGGAGTAATGCCAGTCATCCCGAGGAAACGGGCACCGTTCTTGCATGCGTCTTCTATTGCCTGCGTGTAGAACATAATAGTAGAAGTGGCCTGATAGATGATGTCGGACACCAGCATCGCTTGGGCCACTTGCGGAGGAGGTTCACCGCCAGGAATCGCTCGGACATTCATGGTCATCACAGTGGCTTCAGCTCCTATTGCCAGTGATGCTTCCATGAGCGAGTACGCTACAGATAGATCGACTCCTGGATCGGTTATGATGAGAACCTTCTCATCCGCACGCACTGCGCCACATTCAACAATCAATTTCTCAGCGCCTTGGCGTACCTCCGCAATCAGCTTGCTGGAAAATCCTCGTATGCTGTGCTTCATTCTCGTCTACCTCCTTTGCTCCTTTGCCGCCATAGACTGCCCACTTCTACCGGCGGAAGTAGTCTCCATATTCGAAGTTGGCGGTGGCGCCGCCGGTGTGCAAGAAGATGACGCCATCATCCTTGTCGAAGCGCCTCTTCTCTATCCAGTCTATTAGTCCCGCCATTGCCTTGCCTGTATACACAGGGTCGAGTATTACTCCTTCCGTTTGAGCCACAAGGCGAATCGCCTCGATGCACTCCTTGGTGGGAATCGCGTATCCCTCTCCGATGTAATCATAGGTCACCGTGAAATCGCCGGGCGTAAACTGCATGTCGTCAAGATCCAAGAATTCGGCTGTTTCGTTGCACAACTCCGCTAGCTCCTCTGATTTCTCTCGCGTGTGCCTGCTAGCGCTCATTCCGATGACCGCCAAATCCATATCAAGAAGTCGCGCACCAATCTCCAGGCCGGCTTGCGTTCCTCCAGTGCCGATTCCCAAGACCAAGTACTTGGCCTCTATCCCTTGATCTTTCAGCTGAGTGTTGAGTTCATCCATGGCATTGACATAGCCCAAATTGCCTAAAGGATTGGCGGCGCCTAGTGAGGCGACATAGGGCGTTCTTCCCTGCCCTCTTAGCTCGTCGACAACGGTTCCCGTTATGGGAGTCTTGCCAGAGATTTCTGCGTCCTCTTCCTCTCTAGAAATCTCTCGAAAACGAATGTCGCAGCCTAGTATGTGATCCAAGAGGAGGTTGCCCTGATACTGCTCCGGTGCTTTCCCGTCTAGAATCAGAACGGTGTCAATTCCGAGTCTCCTTGCTGCTGCCGCTGTCTGCCTCGCCCAATTCGACTGCAGCCCTCCAATCGTGACGATCACATCGGCTTTCCTATTAACTGCATCTGCTAGAACGAACTCGAGCTTCCTGACCTTGTTGCCCCCAAAAGCCAGCCCTGTGCAATCATCTCTCTTGAAGTATATTCTGGGCCCTCCCAGTTCTCGCGTTAGTCTTTCTGCGTACTCAAGAGGAGTTGGAAGGAAACTCAACTTGATTCTGTCGTACGCGGCAATCAAGGAATTCAGCTTCATGTGAACGTCCCTTTTCATCCTATTTTCTTGGCGTCATATATGTCAGCTTGCTCTGGCTCAATCCGAGATCTATTAGGGATTCCAGGAACTTCAGCGGCGCTCCAATGGGGTCAATAACTGGGACATCATAGCCTTTTCTCTCTATCAGCTTCTTGCGTACTGGAATTGCCAAATCCAGCATGCACGTACATCCCAAGGCAAGAGCATGAGCGCGATCTTGCTCTATCGCTCTTACGCTTTCTTCGTAGATTCTATCAATCAGTTTTTCAGTGCCCAACGTGTAAGCTTCAACGCCAAGATGCCTGATAGAAGCCAATTTCTCGTGGACACCAATCAGTTTGGCCAAGTCCTCGGCCAGGCAAACAAAAGTTGCAGGCACGGTGATGACAGAGAATCTCTGCGCCAGAGCAGCTCCTATAAGCATGCATGACTCGCACGTACCGACCACTGGGATGTGCGTCAATTCCCTAGCTGGTTGCAGCCCCGGATCTCCAAAGCAACTAATAAGAATTCCGTCAAAACCTTCATCCTCAGCTTTGCCTACCTCCTCCAGAAGTCCTGGAACTGCAAGCGCCTCGTCGTATTGACCCGTGATTATTTGCGGGACATTTTCCGGATGGACGCACATTATCTCCGTTCCATCTGCAGCGTATTCCCGAGCTACACGTTCGGTCGCTTCATCGAGGACGGTGGTCTTGAAAGGCATGATGATCTTGATCTTCATGTTGTCTTCCTCCCATGGCTGATTCTAGGCTTCGGTGGGGGAGGCATATACGTCATTTTGCTCTGCGCTAGTCCAAGAGCGATAAGCAATTCCAGGAATTTCACCGGCGCACCCACAGGATCAATGATCGGTACATCATATCCTCGGGTTTCTATCAATCTCATGTGCACACTAGAGGCAATCCCAGTCATGCATGTGCCTCCAAGCACGATCGCCTGGGCCCCGTCGTCGTCTATTGCCTTTACTGCTTCCTCACAGATGCGCTTCACACCTTCTCCCGACTCCCTTGCTCCTTTTATGTTGGCAACGCACACACCGATATCTCTTACCGAAGCTACCTTCTCGTGGACGCCCAGCACTCTGGCCAAGTCAAAGATCAGAGGGACGATGTCTGGGAGTATGGTGACGACAGAGAATCGTTGTGCAAGAGCAGTGGCGAATAGCAGTGCTCCCTCGGCTGTGCCGACAACAGGAATACGTGCCAACTCCCGAGCGGGCTTCAATCCCGGATCTCCAAAGCAGCTTATCAGGGCGCCATCAAAACCTTCCGCTTCCGCTCTTGCCACTTCCTCCAGAACACCGGGAACTGCCAATGCCTCGTCGCATTGGTTTTCGATGGAATCTGGTACTTGTTCTGGATGAATGCACACAATCTCAGTCCCTGGCGATGCGTATTTGTTCGCCGTTTCCTCAGTAACAGAATCAAGAAAACGCACTTTGAATGGCAGAATTAACTTTATCTTCAAAAGATCCCTCCAGCTGTCATAGAGATATTCTATTGCTTTTATGCGCTGACATGATACATTGTGTTCTGATTATTGGTTATACGTCCCCCCTTACGCGATTAATGTAGTTATATACACTAGCCCGCGAAACGCATAGCCTCTCAGCAACTATCGTAGCCGAGTTCTTGATGAGGAAAAGCCCTCTAGTATCCAGGGACCTGATGATTTTGACACGATCTTCCTTTGTAAATGTCTTCACTGACCGTCCAGAAGAGCGGACGGCATCGTCAATTGCTTTCTGAAACGTATCTTCAATGTTTTGGGCAAACGTTTCGTTGACATTCTGTTGAAACAACCCTTCAATAGCAGCCTCATCCCAGAGATGCCTAGACCGCACGCCGAGTTCGTTCTCCAGCAATTCCACCAACGCGACGGTATGCGAAATATCGAAGTTGAAACACAGACACCCTATGGCCCGTCCACAATCGTTATGCAGGAAGAGTGTAGATGACCGAAGTCTCCGACCGTTTGGAGCTTGCGTCCTATAGTTTATGAGATCGCCCTTTGTCCTTGCCGCCTTCACAAGTCCAAGAAGAAGATCTGTCGGCGGTGATCCAACTCGTCGAGAGGTAAGATTCCCTGCAATGGCAATGATGCCAGTATTCAGATTCTCCAGGTCATGCAATACAACCTCAGCGTTTGGTCCCAACGCCTTTTGGATGCTGCCAACAATGCGCGCAACCGCTTCGATGATCGAATCTCGTGACTCCGACGAGTGCTTTGATCCGTCTTCTTCCAACTCGAAACCTGGTTTGTACGACATGTCTAGACGTACTGTATAGATCTCGTGACAATATGTCAAGGATTTCGACCTGACCTTCTGTCGACGTTGAGCGAATCCGTCAGGGTGAACTGACAAGCGATTCTGTCAGTCCGCGCTCCTTGTCCTCCTCGAGAGCCCCCCCGCCGTAAACTGGTGGCTTGTTGAGTTTAACGTACCTCGCAATTGTACTCCGGGAGATTCCCAGTTCTTTGGCGATCTCTCGTAAGGGACAAGCCTCTGCGTTTCGCTTCATGGATCGCCTCCCAGTAGGCCTGCATCCGTGGGGTCGGTCTTCGCGATCTTACCGCTTTCCGCTTAGGAGGTTTCCGAACTGCTGGCAGACACGCTTCGACAAGCCGCATGAACTCCATTCGATCCTTGTACGGATCAGTTCCCTTACTTCCCCGTAGAACACTCGCCCGTGGCGGTGCCTCCTGGGTTGCAATCTCCTGGCCTTCGTAGAGTATCGTCAAATCGCCATCTAGCCGCTCCCACACCTCGACAGTCCTTCCTGCGTAACTCCTGCGATCCTGGTCAGGAAGCAATTGCAGCGTCCTCCACTGGTACTTCACCGTGTTGTCGCGAGCGACCTTTCGTCGATGCTTGAAGCACAGCACGTCAGCCAGATCCATCTCCGATGGCAACGGTCGATACGCGCTTCCTTCGTCGGTCGCTGGCACGCCGAACCGCTCGTTGTACTGAGGAAGGTACTCCTCCAAGAGCCGATTCGCCTCCTCCAAGCTTCGCACGTCAGCAAGACGCAGCTCCGTAACAAGTCTATCCTGGAATGTTCCGGCCACGCGTTCCACCCTTCCCTTCGCTTGTGGGCTCCACGCGAACACCTGCTCAATCCCCAACTCCCGCATCGCTCGGCCAAACTGTGTCGGCTTTTGCTTGTCCGCAGCAGATTCCTCATCCCTCTTCTCGCGACGTTGGTGGGTGTACCAGAAGACACCGTGATGATCACTGTACAACGACAGGGGGATCCCTCGGCTCTCGATGATCTGGCAAAGCAACTGGAAGTAGCCGTGACTATCCTCCAACGGATGGAACAGCGCTCCAGCGACCGTTCCCGTTGCGTCATCGACAGCCAGTAGAAGCGTCATTCGCGGCCCGCGGTCCTCCAGCCAATCATGGATGCTGCCGTCAATCTGAAGGAGCATCCCCTCTTGTGGGAAGCGTCTTCGGCGCACTCGATGCCGTGGAGGACGTCGTCGTCGTGGGCTTGTGATTCCCGCACTTAGCAGGATGGTCCGCACTGTTGAACGAGACAGAGCAATACCCTCCCGCTCTTCGAGCAACTCGGTGAGATGAGTGTGGTTCGCTCCCGCATACCTCGCTCGGGCCAGCTCAATCACCTGCTGAGAGACATCTGCTGGCGTCGCATTCGCTGGACGACGGCCCCGATTCCCGTGAGCCACCGCAGCCGCTCCCTGCTCTTTCTGGTTCAACGTCAGTCCTTTCATCAGACTGACATTTTCCCTTGACAGTTACCTGCTGACAGATTCGCTTGTCAACAACAGACGCGACGCCTGAAACCGGTCCAAGAACTAAAGCTAGGATCTGGATCGATGGAAGGAGGCAGAAGGTGGCAAGACGACACTACCGACCTGAAGAGATCATCGCCAAGCTGCGAGAGGCGGAGATTCTGTTGGGTCAAGGAATGAAGGTGCCTGAGGTTGTCGGAGCTTGGCATCCATGAGGTGACCTACTACGCTGGAGGAAAGAGTACGGCGGGATGAAGGTCAACCAGGCGAAACGGCTCAACGAATTGAAGAAGGAGAACTCCCGGCTGCGCAGAGCGGTTTCCGACCTGACGCTGGACAAGATGATTCTCCAGGAAGCAGCCAAGGGAAACTTCTGAGCCTCGAACGCCACCGTGGGTGCATCACTGCTGTGACGGAACGTCTCGGGGTGTCCTAACGGAGAGCGCGTCACGTCCTCAGACAGCACCGATCTGCGCAGCAGCACGTTCCTCAGATGAGAGATGATGAGGACGCGTTGACAAGGGCCATCATCCAGTTGGCGAGCCAGTATGGACGTTACGGGTACCGACGAATCACCTCGCTTCTTCGACGAGCGGGCTGCGATGTGATCCACAAGCGTGTGGAGCGAATCTGGTGACGAAGGGGGTTGAGAGTCCCTCAGAAACAACCAAAACGAGAAAGGCTCTGGATGAACAACGGATCGTGTGTACGTCGCGTTCATCATCGACGTGTTCTCGCGGATGATCGTAGGCTGGCGTATATCGTGATCACTGCGCAGCGAGTTGGCCCTCGACGCACTGGAGCAAGCTCTCTGTGTTCGTCCCGACACCGAGCGTCTCGTGCACCACAGCGACCGGGGTGTGCAGTACCTGTCCATACGCTACACGGAACGCCTGGCGGAGGCCGGCATCGAGCCCTCCGTGGGCAATGTCGGCGATTCGTACGACAACGCGTTGGCAGAGAGCATCATCGGCCTGTACAAGACGGGGGTGATTCATCACAGCGGACCTTGACGCAACATGGAGCATGTGGAGTTCGAGACCTTCAAGTAGGTGGATTGGTGCAACAACCGACGGCTACTTGAGCCGATCGGTGACATTCCACCTGCCGAGTTTGAGGTGTTACACTACGAGAATCAGGAGGCTCCGGTGATGGTTGCCGGACTCAAGCAATGAAGCCTCCGGAAAAAGCGGGGCGGTTCAGAGCTGCTCAACCGAGAGATCTTCTACACGTTGGAAGAGGCAAAGGTGCTGATCAAGAACTGGCGTCGAGAGTACAACACAATTAGGCCCCACAGTAGCCTTGATTACAGGGCTCCGGCACCCCAAACGCTGGCTTGGGTGCCAGCTTTTGCCATGGCAGGAGGAAGCAGGCTAGACTAACTCTAAGAGTGGACCTAATGCTCGGGGCAGGTCAGCTTGAAATGGCCGCAGCTGGAGGGGTGGCTGCATTCGTCACCGATGGCCTTGTTCGAGACCTTCAAGAGCTAGAGAAGGTTGGTCTACCCGTCTTCGCTCAAGAAGTGACCCACTTGCACCCACCTGGGGAGCCGCAAGGGACAAATCAACACAACGATTTGTTGTGGCGGAGTGGTTGTAGAACCAGGAGATATTGTTATGGGGGACAACGATGGAGTTGTCATTGTACCCACGAATGATCTGGAGACAGTGTTGAGCAAAGGCAAGGAAGTCAAGAAGCGGGAGTGGGACTGGCTCCACCCGGATACTCCCGGTGAATACACTCTTTACGAGAAGGCCAATGGGGAGCTGGCTCGGCTGGGCTGCGAAGTTGATTCGGAGTCGTAAGTACTGCAGTACAGAAGGAGAGGAATGATGAAAGTCTTCATGTCCGTCGATATGGAGGGCATCACTGGTATTGTCGTCGCTTCTCAAACTGCTGAAGACCACAACCTCTACAAGCGAGGATGCAGCTTCATGGTGGGAGATGTCAACGCAGCTATCGAAGGAGCGTTGTCAGCCGGTGCGAAGGAGATCTTGATCAACGATTCGCACGGTAGCATGACGAATATCGAACTTGAGAAGCTCAATCCCCAAGCGCGCCTGCTTTCAGGAATGAACAAACCATTGTTGCAGATGGAGGGGGTGCAGGACTGCGATGTTGCCTTCTTCGTCGGTTATCACTCGAAGTACGGGACCTTGCGTTCCTCACTGGATCACACGTATTGGGCCTCTCTCATGGATTCGATCCTGATTAACGGAGTGGAGATGGGGGAGCCGGAGCTGAATGCAGTACTTGCTGGCGCGTACGATGTGCCAGTGGTCTTCTTGTCTGGCGACGAGGTAACGTGCACTGAAGGAAAGGCCTTCATTGGCGACTGGCTGGAGACCGCTGCCGTGAAGCGTGCCACGGGACGGGAATCAGCCATCTGCTTACACCCCGATATTACTCAGCGTTTGATCAGAGAGGGAGCGGAAAAGGGTCTTAGGGGATACTCAAACGCGCAGCCTTGTCGTGTGGATCTTCCACTCACCCTCGACATGAAATTCGTGATGAGCAAGATGGCTGACCAAGCCGCAGTCTTCCCCTACGGTGAACGGCTGGACGGTCGAACCGTCCGCGTCGAAGCAGAGACAGTGGAGAAGGGTTACCGTGCCATGCTGACGCTGTTCGCTCTTGCTCGCAACTCACTCTAGTGCAATCGACGCTGGGGGGCAGTGAGTATCCTCGAGTGCAGCGTCCCTGAGTGAGGACCTGAGAAGACTCAGGGCGTGATATCCTGCTGCTATGCTCCTGGAGCCTAAGGGACTCGAACCCTTGACCTCTTGCATGCCATGCAAGCGCTCTCCCAGCTGAGCTAAGGCCCCGATTGTGTCGTATTCATACCCGATGAAGACGATGGCTTCAAGCTTCCGA
>SDBT01005551.1_pt1 | contig 21136 bp, 20 predicted proteins | sample 2277101 | NCBI WGS metagenome assembly SDBT01 (sample SAMN10404973, study PRJNA504765) | marine sediment metagenome | isolation source: marine sediment core GS10_PC15, 103 cmbsf | place: Arctic Ocean: Southern Knipovich Ridge | collected 2010
ACATGGACCCGGCGTCGGACTGGGTAGCTACCGAGCAGGGCTGGGGGCTGGATTTTGATGGACTCGATGATGTTGTTCAGGCAAGCATTCCGGTTGATTCATTTGGTTATCCACATACCATGATAGTCACATTCAAGACCCCGGCAAGCGGTACTGCACGGCCCGCGAATGTGGGATCATCGGCCTCAGATACTAATTATTTTGCTATTGACGCCAATGTGGGCGTCGACTTCTCTTACTGGTTTCGAGAGGGGGGCGGGAGTATCGCGTACACTGGCGAAACACCCAGCCCAAATACGTGGTACACGGTAGGTGGGGTTTCTGCTACGAGCGACAGTCACAGTATATATGTTGATGGGTCTTTTCGGGAGTTCAGTTCTGCAAACGAGATCCCAACAGGTATTGATGTGATTGGATTCGGTGCATTGTTGCGGCCGACCCCTATCTTTTCCGTCTGCCAAGTCGCCCAAGTCCTTCTCTACAACCGTGCCCTTTCCGCCGAGGAGATCGCCAGCCTCTACACCGACCCCTGGCAGTTCATGCGGATACCGTCGAGGGCGAGGCGGTTCGTTAGCATCGGTAATCCGTGGTATCAATACGTACAAGAGGAGGCCGTAGCGTGACTATGCAACTCGACATTGACGCGGCTATCATTGTGCCGGTCAACATCGCGGCCCTGATCTCCGACACTGACTTCAAGACCCGTGACGAGGGAATTGCCTACAACGAGTCTAACATGAACCTCGTGTGGAACTTCCAGACCATGGCCGGCGTGGTCACGCAAACGGCTGTGACGCCGACGACGGGCGGCGGTGACTACGACTGGTCACATCTCGGCGACGCCATGTACGCGATCGGGATCCCGGCCAGCGGCGGTGCGTCGATCAATAACGACACCGAGGGGTATGGGTGGTTCTCTGGCCTGGCGGACGGTGTGCTGCCGTGGCGTGGTCCTACGATCCAATTCCTGACAGAGGAAAATTCAAATGCTACGTCTGGCGAAGTAGGAAGTATTGGTTCCGGCGGTGCAGGTGCTACCAATTTCGAGGCTGCTGGGGACAACACGACTCGCGACACTATCGACAATGCGGCGGCGGTTGATAAGGGTAGTGGATTAGTAGGGATACCTGTCACGGGCCACGCCTTCATTGCAGGCCGCGAGGTTACGATCACAGGTACGACCTTTTACGATGCAGCATACGAAATCATTAGCCAAACGACGGACGAGGTTGTTATCACCGCGACCTACAACGCAGAGACGTTTGCTGGTTCTGAAACAATTAATTCATCTGTTAAAGGTATTGAGTTTGTTGGTACGATCACAGCTAATACATATTTGAATATAGCACATAAAGATGGTGTGACCCACGATATGGATGATGATGGTGACATCATTGACATCGTGTATATCTACAATGTAGGCGGTGGCCGTACAGGCACTATTGTAAATCTTATTGCGAATCTAAATGGCAACTCTGACGAGGTAGTCGTGAAGACGTATAACAGAGTTGCATCTGCATGGGAGACGGTCGAAACCCTCAAAGGAGCAGGTGGCTCCTCATTCGTACCGCTGGAGCCCGATCTTCTGAATCGGAATACTGGGACTGGGGCAGATCTTGGTGATGTATTTATTCGTTTCGCAACCGAAAGCACATCTCCTAATAGCCTGGCCGTGGACAAGCTCACTGTTGCAGCCGTGAATATCGGGCAGAGCGTGGGCTATACAAGAGGTCGTGTGCATTTGGATACGGTCAGTGGAGTGGCCGGTGTGGAGTCATTCGTCAACGGTGTTGGCGATAATCATTCTTTGACTATCGCCGACGTACAGGCACTCCTAAGTTCTGTTAATCTTAAAGACATCCAGGTCATCAACGGATCAACCGTTGTGTTGGGTGCGACGATGGACAACCGTTCCCTCTTTGGGGACAACTGGATACTAGATCTTGACGGTCGCAGTGTCACGAATGCGTACATCGAAGGGGCGTCGTCTATCACGGGCATTTGTACTTGTGCACCGGGGCAAGAGGTGCATTTCGAGGGTGGCAGATTCTTGACGGCTACCGTACAGCTTGGTCACTTCGACTTCTGCGGGTTCGCGGGCACTATCACATTGGACCTCGCGGGGGACTATAATTGGCATAACTGCTACAGCAACGTGCCAGGGCCAAACGGACCTGTTTTCACTAAGACAGCCGGGCAGACAATCACAGGTGAATGGCGTTACTGGTCTGGCAGCGTCACACTCAGCGGCATCGAAGCTGGCGATGTCTTCACGATTTCCGGTGAACTTGGTACGGTTACGCTGAACGGTGCAGAAGGCGTTGTGGAAATTCGAGGCACCTACAAGAATATTGTGGACAACCGAAGCGGCACGCCGACGCTAAATACGGACGGTGCGATTAGGGGCGTGGACGTGGCTTCGATCTTGGCGGATACGACCGCTCTGCTCCTCCGGATACCGGCCGCTCTGTTCACCGGCATCACTTCGATGGCTCAGTGGCTTGGATTGATGGCCGGGAAGCAGACTGGAGACGCGACAGCGAGAACCGAGATCAGAGCAACTGGAGCCGGGTCCGGCACATTCGATGAAACGGACGATGCTCAAGAATCATTACGTGACCAGGGTGACTCGGCGTGGGTGACAGGTAATACAGTTACCCCCGATGTTGCAGGTACAGCGGCAACACTCCATGGTGTGACTGATGGTAAGATTGATGCTGTTGCTGCAATGGAACCTCATGGTACGCCTATGCGTGGTACTGAGAATGCTGCACTTGCGTCTGTACTTGGTGCATTAGCTGATGCTGCGTCGGATGGTGATCCTACAAGTACAGATACGATAATGCAATATGCTAAGCAATTAATTAATATATTAGTTGGTAGTGATGGAGTCACTACGTTCCCAGCGGAAGCTGCTCCTGGTGATGGTGTTAGTCTTGCCGAAGTCTTGAGAGCCGTTCATGCAGATGTTACCGGTATTGCTGGTAATTCGATGTTGACTCCTGCTGAAATCTGGGACTTAACGAATGGTGTAGAGACTAGCTTAACTCCTAGAGAAGCTATGCGATTAATTAGTACGGCTGCTGCTGGTGTCTTAGCTGGAGCAGGTACTACGGAAGTAACAATTAAGGGAGCAGGTGTCGCAATAACCAGGATAACTGCTACTGTAGATGAAGATGGGAATAGGTCAGTAGTGGTTCTGAATGTATAGGTAACCTATGTTTCCAGCAAAATATTTCGCACCAAGGTATTTTGCCCCCAGGTACTGGCCTAAGACTGGGGCTGTATCGGCAGCTACAGTTACTCCGGCATCAAGGACTTGGACGCCTAAAGCCAGGTATCCCGGAGATTACATAATTTGTGCAGACCCGGATGATCCATATGACATCGAAACAATTAGAACGAATACTGTACCTGCCAGTGATCGAACAGCTACAGTTGTGCCATAGGTGAAGTAATGAAAAGATGGTATAAAGATCCCGATTCCGTTCTCGATTACCTAGTTAGATGGATAGAGTGGTTGGATAGTGGTGATACCATTTCAACCTCCTCCTGGGTGATTGAGGATGATGATGGTACGCTTGTTATTGACTCCGATGAAAATACTACTATTACTACAACTGTTTGGCTGTCGGCAGGTACCAATGGTATAACGTATACCTTAACTAATACTGTTGTTACCGCTGGTGCAAGGACTATTGAGAAATCATTTACTTTAACTATCCAGGAATCAACCGAAGACTTACCGAATTCCTATTGTTCATGTACTGATACACAATCATATTTTGATGGCAGACTTAACACCGATGCCTGGGATGATGCCACATCAACTAATCAGCAGAAAGCTTTGATTCAAGCAACAAGAATGATTGATCGTTTGAATTTCATAGGAAAGAAAACAGCAGAGACTCAAATACAGCAGTTCCCAAGAGATGCAGACACAGCAGTACCAACATATATTGAGAATGCTTGTAGTGAACTAGCACTATCATTATTAGATGGAATTGACTTAGAGCAAGAAGCGGATAACGCAAGAACATTGAGTGTAAGATACGCCACTGTGGCATTATCATATGATAAGGATGCCCCACCTGAACACATTATTGCGGGCATTCCAAGTATCGAAGCGTGGAGATTTTTGCGGCCATTTATTCGTGACCCGCAAAATATCAATATTCAAAGGGTTAATTAGGAAAGAAAAGGTAGGAGAGAGAGATGATTCGCAGATTATTAAATAGTCCGGCAAGGTATCCTGTATTCGAGGGTGAAGAAACTACGCCGGTAGATGACACTCCGCCGGTAGATGACACTCCGCCGGTAGATGACACTCCGCCATCTGGTAGTGGAAAGGGTACTAAAAATATTACATTTGAAGCTCATGAAGCTGAAATGGCTAAAGTGAGGAAAAAGTATCAAAAGGAAACTGGGCGTGCTCTTGATGAAGCTAAGACCCTGGGGAAGAAGGCTACCTTAACTGCAAATGAACGCGATGAGCTTGAGCAAAGGCTTGAGAATATCCAAAGTGCAGTGAGGACTAAAGAGGAACAAGCAAAAGAAGAGAAGAAGAGGGAAAAGCAACAAACAAGCACGCGTATTGAGTCGCTTGAAAGGGAATTAAAGGACATCAAGGGTAGGTATCAAACAGAGACAATAGAGAGAGCTATCATAGATGTAGCCGGTAGCTCCCAAATTGATGCGTTCAATCCCAATCAAGTTGTGGCTATTTTGAAGAGTGATACCAGATTAACAGAAGTCTTAGATGCAAGTAATCAACCGACAGGTGAATTTATCCCAAAGGTTAAATTCATGACTAAGGATGATCAAAATAAGGAGATAGAGTTAGACCTTACTGTTGAAGATGCTGTCACCCGTATGACAGAGATGCCTGATTTTATGAATCTTTTCAAGGGTAAGGGCACTGGGGGTATAGGCGGACAGAATCGGGGAACAGGTAAAGAACCTGATATTGCAGCATTAGCCCGAGATAATCCAGAAGAATATCGTAGACAGCGTATAGCTGGTACGTTAGATTTGAATCAATAACAATAGGAGTTTGAGATGTTCAAGATCGTTCGTTCTAAGTCTGTGATTCCGGTTTTCGCCAATAGCCTTGACGCGTTTGTCCCAGAAATTTGGGCACAAGAGTCTTTGCTTGTTCTTTACCGGAATCTTGTTATGGCACGGTTGGTTCATCGAGATTTCGAGGACCTAGTGGCTCAGCATGGTGATGTGGTTAATACCCGTCAGCCCGCTAAGTTCACGTCTGTCCGTAAAGCTGTCGGTAGCGATGTTACGGATCAGAATGCTAATGCTACCAATGTGGCCGTTCCGTTGGATCAGCATCACCATGTGAGTTATATCATTCGTGATGGTGAAGAGTCCAAGGGTATCGGTAGTCTTATCGAGACGTATTCCGAGCCGGCTCTCCGAGCTATTGCCCAGGCTATCGACGAGTCTGTTCTGGGTCAGCGTTTCGAGTTCCTGGCCAATCAGGTTGGGCAGCTCGGTACGGACTTGACCGTGGATACGTTGGTGGACAGTACCACGAAGCTCGATGACAATCTGTGTCCCATTGATCGCAGGAATTGCATTCTGACTCCCTCGTCGGAAGGTGCTCTCCTCAAGATTGACGCCTTCACCAGTGCTGATAAGGTTGGTGATGACGGTTCGGCTCTGCGAGAAGGTTCGTTGGGTCGGAAGTACGGGCTGAACCTGTTTGCCACGCAGAATAATCGCAAGATTACTGCTGCGTCTGCTGATCTCACGTCTGGTGCGATTAATTTGACAGCGGGTTACTCGGCTGGAGATACTTCAATTGCCGTTGATGGTTTCTCGGCGGCTATTGTTAATGGTACATGGTTCACTGTTGCTGGGGACATGACGCCTCAGGTTGTGACCTCGACGACTGGTGCAGGTACGCCCACAGAGATCACATTCAGTCCTGGCTTGGTTAGTGCTGTGGTTAATAACGCGGTTGTGACCACTTATGATCCGGCTCTAGTGAATCTGTCGGCAGGTTATGCGGCAGGTTTCACGGAGAAGATGGCCTACGATGGTAGTGTCACTCCGCAGGTTGGTCAGTTAATGACTATTGGCACTACCTATACCCAGGCTGGTCTGGCTAAGTATGGTGTCTTGGCGGGTAAGACGTCTACCTTCTTGACGCCGAGTAGGAACCTGGATGCAACTGCTGCAAATAATGCGGTAATCGGTCTCGGACCGTCGGGTAACTATAACTTCGCGTTTGATCCGAATGCGATTGCATTGGTTTCCCGACCCTTGGCTCCGCCCAAGGCTGGTGCTGGTGCTCTGTCTGCTGTTGCTGTCATGGATAATCTGGCCATTCGTGTCACGATTGCCTATGATTCCGCTAAGCAGGGCCATCGCGTTACTACTGATCTGTTGTGTGGTGTTAAGACGCTCGATACCGATCTCGGTGTGTTGCTTCTCGGCTAAGTTTTCATTGCTGGGGTGGGAGAGGAGTAATCCTCTCCCACCGGCCGGTAGGAGATCACGATGCAGGCTTTGCTAGAACTCACTGCGAGAGAATTAATAGATCAGGAACTTGCACCTTCATGTATTAGATTAAAGAAATCTTTTAGTGATTTCGTTATACAACGATCCGCTAATAGGATAACTATTGCTGGCTTCGAGGGTAAGGGATATGGCATAAATGTTTGGAATGATATCAATTCATCTTGTGCCCGTTTCTTCCTGGAGGAAGGTTCCATTTGGGATTACCATAAGCATGAGGAAGCTGAATCATTGGTAATTATTACGGGGTCATTAGATGTTACATTGCAGATTGATGAAGATGGCAGTCAATTGACACATAGATTGCTAGCAGGTGGAAGTATCGGTATTCCACCAGAAACATTACATAAGGCTGTATGCCTAAAAGATACTACGCTATATGCGATCTGTGTCCCCTCTAATAAGGATTGGCCTAATAGTGTTAGCTGAAGAAATTAAAACAATTATTCAGGCGACTCTGGAACAGACAGAAGTTGCGACTAATGCTGCAATTGTTCAGAAAACCTTAGATAGATTAGAGCGGGAATTACAAGAAAATAATGAAAGGTACACACGTATATTATTCGGAGACGAAAGAGAGCGTGGGTATCAACAAAGATTCGATGATATTGAGAGAGACATTGAAACAATACGACATTCAATTGAAGATCATTTGAAGGCACAGGAGAAAATGCAAGAGGTTCGAGCTGGACGTATTTGGGACTTAACACTGGGTGGTTTGACAAAGGTCATTGGGTTAATTATAGCGGGTATCTGTGGAGCATTGCTCCTGAAATACACAGGTAAGTAAATGTTAAGAAATGTATCAGCTGTAATATATCGAATGAAGAGACGCTTCGGCGTTACTGTGAAGGTCTATCAAGAACTTCAAACCGATCCAAACTTAGCTACAGGGGCAATGAATCGAGACTTCTCATTTTTCACAATTAAATATGCTGTTGTATTACCGGTTCGTACTGTATTAACTTACCTGAACGATGGCTTCATGACAACTGGTTTGGACTACGGACTTGGTAGTCGCGGTGTTTTAATTGACATTAAAGATATTCCAAGTGATAAGACACTTTCACAAAATGATACTATAGAATATGCAGATGAGCACTATAACATAAAAGTATTAGAGAGAACTGCCGAGAATAAATCAATCGTTTTGGTTATTACTAAGACTCAAGAGGCGGTGGTAGGGTTACAAACATTCAATAGAAGCCTTTCAGATGATTTAGATATTTCGGAAGCTGCATCGGGAGTGGTCGTATGATAAATGAGAATTGGCCACGTTGGGTATTTGCATCAATCACGAAGCATTTCGCTGAAAGTGATGGTATAGTTCTGTATAGTGATTGGACAACAGCTTCTTCGGATCTACCTTTAATTGTTGAGGGGATACCCTTAGACTATAAAAATTGGCAAAACGTTGCGGAAATACGTTTGCAAGGACCAGAAATCTCTGAACCAAGCAAAGATTTCTTTACCCTGCAATGCGTCGTAAATATATTGATTCAGACAGTAATGAGCAATACTGATTTACACCTCCAGATGAGGTCTATTGGTACTATAATGTCTGCCTTTTCGGATATTCAAGTGTATAGGTACGGGACAGGTGCCACTGACGATCAAGGCTCATTGGGATGCCTTCATCGGGTTGACATTCCAGGTAGGGACAAACAAATAGTAGTCCATCAATTTGGACAAATTGCATCAGATGTGAAGTTACAGCAAGCTGCTGTAGAAGCAACTTATGCTATGAATTTAAGGAGCTAGTAATGAGATTGATTGCGTCAATTGCACGTATGCCAGTTTTCGCTCAAATTGACTTGAAGAAGGCTGTGATTAGTATTCTGGATGGGGTTGCTGAGGAAATTAATGTTACTATTGGAGAGGGTAACTTAACTTGGACGGAAAGGAAGAATATTGAGTACACCTTGGATAGAGGTCTACTTGATGAGGTTCGTGAAACGGATGAAGTTCCTGTCGATATAAGTATTGATGCTGTTTGGGAATATATTCGCGGACCGTCGGCTGCATCAACGACTACGACTGGGTTGCCGACAATTTCAGATGCTTTACAGCAGTTGGGTGCCGCGGTTGACTGGGTATCTTCGGATGCAGATACTTGTAGGCCATATGCTGTCGATTTGAAAATAGTCTACACCCCCACTCCATGGAACTGTGGAGATATCGAGACTATTACGTTTGCTGATTTCCGTTATGAGGAAATGTCTCATGATCTGAGAGCTGGAACTATTGCAATTTCTGGTAGATGTAACATCACGAAGCCGACTGTTGTTAGATCCGCCCAGTCTTCTCCGTAAGCTATTTGTATCTAGGCTGCGGGTGTGTTGCCCGCAGCCTAGATATACATTTATGAAAGGTATTTTAAGATGCGAATGGAAGGTATTGATTTAACGGAGCCCCGTCAAGATATTCTGGTTATACCCAGGGGCGAGAAGAATATTATATTTGAGGGACGTCCTGTACCAGATTTCGATGGTTATGATGAGAAGTATCCTGCACCTAAGCCACCAGAGATATTGAAACCTGGTGGGATTAGGGATTTTGATGAAAATGATCCAAACTATAAGATAGCACTTGATGCTTGGGGCCAACGTAAAACGAATTGGCTTGTATTACATACGTTAGCAGGTACTCCAGGAATGACTTGGGATACCGTTGATTTTGAGAAACCGGAGACGTGGGAGAATTACAGAAAAGAACTGGAGGATGCTGGTTTCCTCCCTGTAGAGCTCTTGGAGATTATTAGATTCGTAACAAAGGTTAATGCACTAAGTTCCACTTTGATTGAACAGGCGAAAAAAGATTTTTTAGCTATTCAGGCTCAACAGGTTATGTTAGCAAACTCACAAAAGGGCGAACAGCCCTCTACTCCGTCTGGCGAGTCTGCGAAAGATTAGGGATGCTACCGCCTGATTTGAAGCCTAGATATGAAGATAATCATTCTGTGAGACAAGCATACCTTTTAGCATATGAACAAATAAGAAGTAATGAAGAACAAGAAATACGAGAATCTCAGAACAAGTTCCTTGCTCAAGCTATGGGGGCGAAGGCGATAAGAGGTTAATATTAGGGTTAATTAGATGGCTGGTATGACAATAAAATCTAGTTTCTTGAATAAGAAGCGTACTAATACGGCACGCCTCAAGAAGCAGATTCATGCCCAAGCCAGTCGATTCTGGAGGGATGCCATAAATGTTTTCCTGGATGCTATGGCGGATCGTATCGCTGTAGACACCGGAATGTCTATGGCATCCCTCGGCCCGTTGGCGAAAGAAGTTCGTAGGAAGACTGCATTCCTACAAGCTATACGAGGCATGGGGCCGAAATTTAGAAGTAAAAATTACTCGGGGTACAAGAATGATACTGGCTTAGTTAAATCCAAGGCGGCAGGTACGAGACTTGGTGAAGCCGCTTATACACTATCATTTGGTTCTCCGACTACACCCGTTTTCAAATTATCCTTTGAGATTGCTGTCTTCCAGTTTTACCTTTGGGAATTCGGATTAGCCAAAGGGAATGAGGGGAAGTCTTGGGGTGCTTTGGACGCAGGTAGAACAGCTTTCCTGGATTTCGTGCAAACAAAATACGCTACTTATTTTAGTGCTGATATTATAAGTAGATGGATTTTTGAGGGTTAGAATATGGGTAAAGAGCGAATAGAACTTGGACTTGAGACTACTGATTTAGTCCAGAATGCAATTATTGCACAAGAAGCTTTAGGGGGCATTGGGCAAGAACTGCAATCCATATCTGGCATCATGATTAAGTTCAATAAGGATACTCAAGATACCGTTAAAAATATCTCAGGTTTTACTGCAACTGGGCAGAAGTTCCGAGTAGCGTTGAGAGAAGATGAAGAGGGTGTAAGGGCTCTGACGGCAAGTATAACAGGTCTAAAGCTACAGACCAAAGAGGCAACAGATGAGATATTACGATTAGAGAGATCCAGTAAGCGATTCGGAACGGGTATTGTTAAGAAAGTCGGTACTGGTGGTTCACCCGAAGAACAAGGCAGATTCAATGCCGCATTAAGAGATACTCAGAAGCTAATTGAGAATGGATCTAATTCAAGTAGACAATTGAATAAAATTTTTAAGGATCTTTCAGAGGGTAAAGTCCCCAGATACAAAGCAGAATTAGAAGAAGCTCACAAAGTTATGTTGAGGCTTTTCCAGGCTGGTAAGAATCTTGGTACATCCCATAGGAAAATAGCGGTTGAGGCAAAGAAAGTTCGAGATGAGATTACCAAGGGTAGGAAAGAACGAGCACTATCCAATATATTGGCTAAGAAATCTTCGGAATTAGCTGAACATGAAGAGAAATTGGTTCGAGCCACTGTAAGTCAGAAGCAACGGTATGTCCAAGTCATTAATGCAGCTAGTGCCGCAATTGCTAAAACAAATGTGAAGAATAGACAGATTAAGAAAATCTGGACAGAGATAGTTAATGGTGACGTGAGACGTTATCAAGGAACATTGGCTGAAGTACAAAGACAACTTATTGCAGTTAATCAAGCACATCAAAGACTTGGCACAGAGGGTGTCAAACATACCAACAGTCTATTAATTTCCTGGCAGTCTTTGTTCAGACTTTTCAGTATCCAGGTCTTCCATCAGTTCATATCCAGTGTAACGAACGGTCTACGTGAAGCTGCAACGGAAGCAGTGGCCTTACAGATTGCTATTGCTGAAATCCAGACTATTGATACGGGTACAGTTGCCTTCCAAGAATGGGCAGTTGTACTTAGAGAAGTATCTGATAGATTTGGTTCAAACTTAGCTGATGTGGCCGAGGGTGCCTATCAGTCTCTGTCTAACCAGGTTATTGACACTACAAATGATTTTAAGCTTTTCGGTGTCGAGGTCGAGAAGTTTGCATTAGCCACGAAGGGTGACTTCTCAACTGCCGTTAATGCAATTACCGGTATTCTTAATGCTTTCCAGAAAGACGTAGGTGAAGCGGAAGAAGTTGCGGCTAAATTATTCAAGACGATTGAGTTAGGTCGCTTGAGAATAGCTGATCTTGAAAACATCGGTAATATAGCTATTCTAGCTAAGCAGCTTAATGTTGAATTAGAAGATTTACTGGCTTCGTATGCTACACTAACTATCCAGGGTGTCAAAGCTACCGAAGCTTCAACTCAGTTACGTGGTATCTTGATTAAGTTAATCAAACCTACGGGTGAGATGACGAAATTATTCAAGGAGATCGGTGTAGAGTCTGGTGAAGCGGCCATTGCTACATTTGGCTATGCAAACTTCCTTAGAATACTTCAAGAGAAAACCAGAGGCAGTACCACAGAGCTCGGAAAGTATATTAACAGGATTCGAGGTATCTCTGGTGCATTAGCCTTTACAGGTAAAGGCTTCGAGATACTTCAAGAGAATATTGAGCAAATCTCTGATGGAATGTTCTCGTATCAAGAAGCCGTTGATCTTGTTATGGACAACACAGGTAAGCGACTTGAGATTGCTTTGAATCAGCTTCGTAATATCTTCACTGTAGATATTATGACACCATTACTCGTAAGTCTTGGTAGAGCCACTAATGAGTTCAAAGACCTTGTTGTAGCTATGAATGTAGCTTCGGTTATTGCTAAAAATATCTGGGCACCGGCTATAGCGACTGTTGTATCTGGCTTAATTATCTATGCAAAGAGTCTTAGCTTAGTTACGGGTAAGATGCGGATACTATCCTTGTTAAATCCTTGGACAGCAGCCATAATTGGGATAGGTGCTGTAGTATCAGCTATACAAGAACTTCGGGCAACCTCTCAAAATGCTATAGATACTGCAAATGAACAAATTAGGGAAACACAACGAGCGGTTGACGAGATTAGACAAGTAAATGTTAAAGCCACGGCAGTTGCTTTCGAGAATTATAGGTCTTTCCTACAGGATGCACATAGTGAGACATTGCGTGCTTTGGCCAGTGTATCATCTGCTGCTAATCTTGAGATAGCTACCCATAAGAAAGAAGCAACTAAGCTGATTACAGAATTGGCTAAGTTACAGAAACTGAGTGTAGATGACTTCAAAGCAAACGCTAAAGAGGCTAAGAGAGCTTTCGAGGAAGTTACTCGTGCAATAGAACGTGGTAAGAATGCGGTCAAAGATTTGGAAGCAACTGGGGCTCAAATAGAATTCCAGTTCAAGATTGAAAGTTTGGAGGAGTCTCAGGCTAAAGCTAAGCTTACCTCTGAACGTATCCAGGAATTAATTGCTCAAGCAACTAAGGTTGTTGATCAGGATGAACTCACTAAGATTCAAGGTGAAATCTTATCGCTGAATCAGCAACGTGAGTCTTTATTGAAAATAGTTGCAGAAGAAGAGGGATTGACTCGAAGTATTGAAGAATCCCTTAAAGTCCATCGAGATATTATAAAACAAATTGCAGATGAGCATGAGCGAATTAATAAATTACAAAAAGAATCTGAGGAAGGGCTTAGAAAAGAATCTGAGATTGCAGATAAAAATTTAGCGATACAGAGCAAGATACGGGATACGATACATAATCTTGAGAAAGAAGTTAAAGGGATTAACTTCGAGGAAGCTTTTGATGTCTCGGATGTAGGGATAAGAGGTGCTCAAAAAGCACTAGACGCTATTCAATCAGCCTTACTAAGGACTGGTAGTAATGATGATTTCCAGAAAAACCTTAGGGAACGTGGGAAATTACAGGATGAACTCTCCAAACAGGTTATAGCTGTAACTGAGTCCAATTTTGCTGGTGAAGAAGCATTATTGGCTAAGCTGGCTAAAGAGTATACTGAATTTTATAGACTCAAATTAAGTCTGGTTGCTGCGGGCAGTAAGGAAGAAGCAGCCATTCTGGAAGAAAGAAACAAAAGAAATCTTATCCTTATTGAACAGCATAATAGGGTTGTTGGATCTCAAGATGCTAGAAGAATAGCGATTGAAGTTAAGGCTAATACAGAAAAACTCAATTTCGAGAATAAGCTTAGAATAGCTCAGATTAAAAGGGCTCAAGATGAGCAAAAAGCTTTGGTCACTTTTATAGATAAAACGGAAGACCTTACTCGCAATGTATTCATTAACTTGGACGAATCCGAGAAAGCAGCTAAGCAATTACGAAGTGTTCGTAGGGACATTACTCGTAACCCCTTTGCAAAACTTTTTGGAGTAGGTCAAGAACCTGAAAAAGATGAAGCTACCTTAGGAGTCTTAAAGAATTTCTTTATTGACAAATCTTTACGTGAGAAAGATGTTACGCAAATTAGCGGAAAAGCTTTAGAAGATACTCTAAGACAACTAAGACAATTACTTGCTGGTGGTGGATTACCTGAAGATAAGGATGGCTTAGAGTCCATTAGAAGCCTTCTGATAAGCCTCACCAAAGCTGCTAAAACTCCTAGAGAGTTAAAAGGAGAGTCCTCAGAAACTGTTGCATTCAGACTATCATTAGATGAACTCTTAAAAAGTGTTAATAGTATACTAAGAAGTGGAAGAACCCTAGAGTCATTCCAAACACAAATAAAGAATCAACAGAAAATCATCGAAAATCTGGTTGGAAGTGCCGGTGCAGAACAAATCTTCAAGTCATCCGTTACGAACTTTGGAGATGCGGTTGATCTGTATAATGATACCACGAAAGAATTACAGGATTTCTTAAGAAACAATGCACCGAGAGATAGTACCCAGCAAGTATCATTCAGAACACAATCTTTTGCACCTCAAACTAGGATCATACCTACAACCGGTGAAGTGGCCAATAACTTGGATTTCGGGGGTGTTGAAATAAATATAAATGAGTCAGAGACGCCCGTAGCTACGGCTAGAGCGGTGATGGCTCAGTTCCAGAGATTAAGTAGACAAGGTATCGACGTTTTTGCATAGGAGAAAGAGAATGGATAGATTACAGTTCAAGGAAAGTGTGACGTGGGGCAAGGGCCCGATTATGGTTCCAGACAGAGGTATCGTATCTGCCGACGCCCTCGCTTTGAGGGGTAGCTTCCACTTGGAGCATCTCGATGTAAATGGTAAGCCCAAGGGCTGGTATACCATGGCGAATACCGTGGTGAATGCTGGTAAGAATCTGTTACTTGATGTCATGTTCGATGCAGGTAGTCAGGTATCTACTTGGTACATGAGTCTTATCCAAGATGGTGGGTACTCAGCTATTGCTGCTGGCGATACAATGGGTAGCCACGCCGGTTGGCAGGAATTCACTGGTTATGATGAGACTACTCGTCCCATCTGGAATCCAGATGCTGCTGCTAGTGAGTCAATCACTAATAGTACGACAACGGACTTCACCATCAATACCTCGGATACTCTCAAGGGTATTTTCATTGTGGCAGATAATACTATTAGTGGCACTACTGGTACTCTTTGGTGTGCGACACTATTCAGTGCTGATGTCCCTGTGACCAATGGTGAGACGTTCCGTTTGACGTATACCTTGTCTGTCTAGGCGGATTAGTTATGTCTAGTATTACATATACACCTATATCTACGGGCGATGTGGATGAATGGTTACTGGCAGGTAATCCTACGCCTCCAGCTACCAAGGCAATAGCTGTCCAGGTATCAGATACGGATACTGGGTATATAACTTCTGTTTCAGCTGCCCAGCAGCAGTTATTTGATTTTAGTGGTTCATTGCCAGAAACTGCATTAATTCAAACCGTACAATTAAAGGCTAATCTCAAAACACTTTTTGATGGCGTTAAATTAATTGTAAAAGAGAACGGTATAACTAGTGACGCTAGTGGATCTTTTAATGAGGCAACCTGGACTGATGTATCTGGTACTATCATGGGTGTCCGACCATCCGATAACGGATCGTGGACACTTAATGATATTTCAAATCTTCAAATAGGTGTTGAAGCCAGTTCATCGGCTCCTTCTCTTCAAGTCACATTCCTTAGTGTGACTGTAGAGTATATTGATGCCACTGAACCAGAAGGTGAGGGCGATCAGAATCCAGGGGATACTTTAACATTAACTGAACAACTATTAGTCACAAGTGCAACTGTTACAGATACATTAGAAATTATTGAAACACTTTCCAGCAATCCAGGAAATGGTTCTAGTGAAGATACTCTATTCCTTATAGAAGCTATTGCTTGGTCACTACCCAGTGCTAATGATACCTTAGATTTTATAGAAACGATAGCTGTACAACGAATATTACCTGTTACCGATACCTTAGTTTTCACAGAAAATGCTTCTAATCGAAGTCTTTATCAACATGTATCAGATACACTTACCTTTACGGAAGGTCCAGGAGATCAAACAGCAGGTCAAGTAGCAGATACCTTAATATTTGTGGAAAGTGTTTCGCAGGACCACGATGTAGTATCTGATACATTAGAGTTCAGCGAAGAAGTAGCTTGGACGCGAGGAACTTTCGACAGAGCCGTATCAGACTTCTTGGATATCAAGGAAAAGATAACCTTTAGTCTCTCCGGTAGTGCCTCGGATACATTGGTGTTCACAGAAACAGTTGCAAAGGGCAATAGTCCATCTGATGAATTGGTATTGGTCGAGACTGTTGTCGGGTACTTGACAGCAGATGCCAGCGATACACTGGTATTTACCGAAGAAGCTAGTGTTTTCGTGAATCATCTAGCAAGTATGAATGATACTTTGATATTCACTGAATTTATTGCGACTGGTATAGATCCTGGAGGGCACCCATGGTAGTTTTAACATATACCGATGAAGACGAATTCGTAACAAGATTGGAATTACCTAACCCATTAGTCGGGAATACTCATCAGATTCAAGTAGAACGTGCCTTGAAACGATTACGTCACAACAGGGATATCGTTACTAGAGATCCAGATTGGGCTACCGATCGTATACAACAAATGACTTTCAAGAATTTGACAGAAATTACTGTAACTGCTCTTAAAACTTTCCTTCGACTATCCATAGGTCAGGGTATAGTTTTGTTGGACTGGTTAGGTGATACCTACAATGCGACGATACTTAATCCGGGGACTACGTTTGTCACGGATTTAACTTATCAAGCATCCGATCCGAATCCAGAAACGGAATATCTTGGTACTGGTAGGGGTAAGTTACAAAGTGTTGAATTAGTTTTTGCTGGGATTAGAGTATGATAATGATTAGAGCACCTTTCCCGGAGTCAGTAGATACACTCTATCTACCGAACCCACAATTACGTAATTCACAAAGTAGAAATTTACAGATTAATCATTTCAAGGCAATGAATGGAACAAGATATACCTATGTTAAGACGCCTATAGTGCAAGAGCTTGAGTACGACATACAAATGCTTTCTCAGAATAAAATGGAACAAATGCGTGTATTCTTTATTGAGCACGCTGCCCATAATATGATAATTCAAGATTGGGAAGATGCGTTATGGGATGTTATTTTACTTTCATTGCCATTGGATTTTACAATAGGTCCAGTGATTCTTTTCAGTGGCTGTTTGCCACAATCTATCCTAGATTATAGGGGTCTGGTTGGGGATGAACTAGACATAGATTACCACGAAGAGATTGGAAGCACTTCGTTAGTTTTTAGTGGTAGGTATCTTGGACAAGTGGAAGTGGAAGAAGAATGAGATCATTAACAGTAGATGCCTTAGAAGAAATTGCTAAGCCACAAGGCACTGAGCCCGTTACGCTTGTATCAATTAGTTGGTATGATGATATTGATGGCAATGGTGTTTGGTTCAATTACGCTGATGACGATATTTGGGATAATGACACTCTTCTGTACAGTGGGAAGATGTTATCATTATCTAATCTTAATACGGTAATGAAATTGAATTCGTCAGGAATATCTGGTGAAGTCCAGATGACGATTGATGACTCATTGGGTGAGATACGTACGTTCTTCGATAATTATGATATACACCGTAGGCAATGTAAGATTTATCAATGGTTCAATGGCTTGGCAATTGAGGACGCTTTCCTTGTTTTTTGGGGAGAGATTTCTTCGCAAATAGACTGGAGTGAAGGTCAGAGAACAGTAAGCTTCTCGGTACTACCAATTAATGAAGTAGCAGAAGTTGGTTTTACAATAGACGAAGGGGATGGTGTCTATGTAGCACCGGAAGCTAGGGGTAAGGTTTGGCCAATCGCTTTCGGTAATCCAATCAATGTGCCTTGTGTGAAGATTGGTGATGAGTTACGAGCTATTAGTTTGGCTGAGTATAAGCCAATAACTATCATGGACGTAGACAAATTATTTCAACCAGAGGTGGCATTTAGTGGCACCCAATCTGTAAAAGCTAGGGCGGCAGCTCTGGGTGCTAATGTGTGGTTTGTAGATAACTGGACTGATTACACTTTCACAGGAACAATCTGGGATACATTCGAGGTAGTGGGTGAACTAGAGTTCGCACAGTGGGACTTCAAGAAGTTCGCAGCTGCCATACGTAAGATACGGGCTAAAGCAACTGGTCCCCATAATAAGCAACCAACGCTGCAAGATGAATATGATCAAATACTCATTGCAAAAGATAATGCTCTAGTCCGTGCATGGGAAGATTTGGAGTCTCTTTGGTTCGGTAGTCCAAGTCAGGAGTCTACTGTTGTTCTTTTCGCAGATGTGACAGCCAATTTTATTCAGAATCAATTGGATGTGAATACTGCTGAGAGGGAATTATCTGCATTCCTTACTTCGATGGAAGGATTAATTGTAAAACGTACTGCTATCCAAGCTCAAATAGACGCTCTTCCAGCTGGGGCTGCTGCTAGGGTCCCATTATTAGCACAACGACTAACTATAGAGTTTGCGATAATCAAACTGCGTGATACAACACTTCTAGCCGCTACAACTAGGCTCAATAGAACATCTGCATTGCTAAGAAGTAGTTATACTAATTATCTAGCTGGTCGGGATAGTTTGGTTCAATTCGTTTTGACTGCTTTCCGTGTATCAGATAGCGAACGATTCGCTCAAGATACCGAGTTAATTATTTTGTTGAACGGCGTTAAGTTCCGTGGGTACTTCAACAATGAAATTTTCCACATTAATGGCACCGTTCTACCCACTGAGAATCAATTAGCATTGGCGAGGTATAGGCAGAGTACCCGACCAGATCAGTTCTGGTTGGCAGGGATAGATCCGAATCCGGACCCGGACTCGGACTCGGACTCAGACTTGGATCCGGATCCAGAGACAATTGAGTATGCGAATTTAGTTAATCATTATTGCATGTTTGAGACTAGTTTTATCTATAATATTCATTTTGAGACTTGGAAAAGAAGTGAGGATCCAACCTTTGAGGACACAAGAGTTTGGTTCAACGCTGATGCTGAGACAAATTCAGTAAGTAAATACCAACTGTGCTTAGTTACAAATCAAGAGGGTGCATGTTGTACTTTTAAGAACCCCCTGTACTCAGCCCAATTGTCAATTGCAATGTCTGGCAATAACAGGCATGATGATACTTGGCACTCTTTCATATACAATATCGGATTAGAGGAAACGATTATAGAGACTCTTGAACATAAGTGGGACTCAAGCAAACGGCCAGATCCAGATGAACAGGCGGAAGGATACACTCCACCCGATCCGTTCTATCTTTATTATCGTAAAACCGTTATAACCCTTAAAACCGAATCGAAGATTGTTAGAGCATCTCCATATATAAATAATGAGTGGGTGACTACTTTGGAGGCAAGTGATACCAGAGCACATATCAATGGCCTCAATAGCTTAACGGCTAATAACTGGTCTTTCCAACAAGGTGATGAGATAAGAGCTTGGCCATCATTGGGTGAAACATATGTAGCTAGTTTTATACCAGCTTCTACTGTATTGGCTGTAAATGCTTTTAGATCAATTGATGGCGTCAAGAGACTTGTAGCTGTACCATCCAGTTACTATACTGTGAATAATGCCTATCTCATTTTCGGCAGAGTAATCACTACGATATTTTTCAAGAAGCCATTATCTGATTACGATCAAGATTGGGATAATCAGATATATGCGTCGATCCAATCAGCTATTGGCTCCAATACTTTGGATCAACTTAATTATCTGATTGATGGCTGGACGTACTTCTCCATTGATTTCACCAGTTTCAACTCTGTTAGAACAGCAATAGCTAATTATCCATCTAACTTCGCAATAACAACTCGTAAGGATGTCTTGACGTATATTAAGGAAATCTCCTGGCAAGCTAGAGTTCTAGTATGGGTAGATAATGCAGTTGCTTACTTCAAGTATCTACCAGAAGAGCAGGATGAGGTCAAGACTGTCGGGCAATCTGATATTGTTCCTGATAGCCTACATATGACTTTCACAAGTACAGAGAGACTCGTAACTAGATTCAATGCGAATTGGAAACGTAGTGGTGTTCAGGAGAAGCCCTTCACAGTCGTTATTAGGACTAATGAGGTTCGGTATGGGTCACTAGCTCAAGACTACGATTTCTACATTTACAATATCTGGGATATGGTGTGGAAATCTGCAACCTTCTGGGCTATTAGAAACGCCAATACTTGGAAAATACTCAAGTTCAAAGTGTATCTAAATCAATTAGATTTGGAATCTTTCGATACAATTCTGGTAGACTATGATGGGACACCTGTTAAGGGTCTTATCCAGGATGTTAGTTACGATTCGTCTCAGAACAATTTGGATATGGAAGTTTGGTTGCCAATTAGAATGGGTGAATCGGAACAATACATATTCGCTTGGCCAGCCGGGTTAGGTGCAGGAGTACCATATAATGGGTCGAGTTAATGATATAGGCAGTGAGTTCCCCGGTGATGCAGCAGATGTCTTACCAGTTGATCCATCTGTAAGTCAGTCTCAAGTAGACTATCCTACAAGATTGAGTAAGACTACTGTACGTACTAACAGGGTATCTACGCTTGATATACCCACGGATGGGGTTAATTTCCTATGTATCACAGACGAGATGGTGCCTGCTTATGCGGCGTTGGAGATTATAGGATTAGTTCCAGGTGCAGAGACGATAGATGGGACGGAAAGTTATCAAGTACAGAGACCATCTGCGGATAGTCTCGATTCCTCATTAATCTTTTTTAACGGCCCAGAAGTTGTACAAAATGGTGAAATAGGTCTTGCATATTGGTCACCAGCTATTTGCTTGGTGCCACTTTTTCAGCTGAATAGCGGACAGGAAGTTCATGAGACTTGGTTCACAGGTACAACAGTTGGAACAGTTGAAAATGAATTCGGACTTAGCTCTGCTCAGATTGGATTCACGGCTTTACAACAATTAAATATTCAGAACGCAGTCGTTAAAGCTACACCCGGTAATGCTCTCTTCATCCCATATGCGATTTTGGAGTTGCACGATGACAATGCTGTGTACACTTGTGTTAAAGTTGATTTATCTAATCCAAGTTTCACGCCTAACGCTAACTCACCAACTATTGACGTTGTACATGAGCAGGAGTGGGCACAAGGTTTGACCGGGCATAGATTAACGTTTGGTCAGAAATTATTTGTATCACGTTTGACTGCAGTGGTATCCATAGGTAATAATACTTATGAGTTTAACAATACCATAATTAACTGTAAGTGAACCAACTAAACTTAGGATAAGTTTTGCTTCATCATATACATTTGATGATTTACTATTAACATTTTTGTTAATTCCAGTA
>SDBT01005552.1_pt1 | contig 21135 bp, 20 predicted proteins | sample 2277101 | NCBI WGS metagenome assembly SDBT01 (sample SAMN10404973, study PRJNA504765) | marine sediment metagenome | isolation source: marine sediment core GS10_PC15, 103 cmbsf | place: Arctic Ocean: Southern Knipovich Ridge | collected 2010
CCATGGTTGGCGCGGCCAAATCCGGCGATAACAACAGCGCCCATCATGTAATTTCAGGAAACGCCCCAAGCATCAACCGCAGGTGGTAATGACTTACTGATGTTTGAGAAATAACGAACGGTAAAGCCAGAGCAAATTAATGAAGCATTAGCCAGCAATCCAAACAAAGCATAGAATCGTTTGGCTTCGGTGGTCCTGGTGATTTCGTTGGCAAACTGCCAGAAAAGAAGGGCAATCATGACGCTTCCCCATAATTCCGACAACACATAAAACAGTGAATAGGTCCATGTGCCCCAAACAGGGAAGATGTGCTGGAAGTTTGGATAGGCTGCTTTTAGTGCGACAATAGTTTCATAATCAGGGTGAAGAAACTCTTTATTGGGATAAAGTAAAAAAGCAAATACCCCAAAAAACAGAACAAAGGCTGAAACCAAACCTATCGCTAAGAAGGTACCGGCTATGCCACCACTCGTTCCCAAGCAAACTCCAGCTACCCCCGATTAGGCAGTAGGCTGTCGAAATTCTCTGCCCCAAAGTCGCCCTCAACCTTCTTGGTGTGATAGTTACGTGGTCAAATAGTAATCAGAGGAAGATATCGGCATGATTGAGATTACAGATAAGCCTATTTCCCCCGAACGTATCGTCAACAAAGTCAAGACGGATGGTAGCGGTTGTATCGTTACCTATATCGGGTTGATTCGTGAGCATTCCCACGGTAAACAGGTTCGTTCCGTAGAATATAGAGACTCTAAAGGAGGCGCAGCTACCAGGTTACGAGAGATAGTCAATGAAGCCAAACAAAGATGGCAACTGGAGAATATTGTTTTCACTCACCGAACAGGGAAACTAAGTGTGGGGGATATTAATTTGGTCATTGCCCTAGCTTCTGCCCATCGCCAGGAAGGTTTTGCTGCCTGTCAATACATAATTGACCGTTTTAAGCAAGCAATACCCACTCACAAAACGGAAACCTACCAGGACGGTAGCACCTAAATTAAGGGAGAGTTATGCTCGTGACGCAGATATTGCTCCTCACGGTAGCTATCTCCTCCGGGTGACAATATAATCAGCCAGATTCATTAATGCCTGACGACTAACATTATCTGGCAATAGTTCGAGCTTACGACAAGCCCTCGCAGAATAATCTGAGGCAACCTCATAGCATTCTTGAATGATTGAGGAGTTGCGAATCAATTCTATTGCCAGCTTTATATCTTCTTCATTTTTCTTGTTTTGGACTAACCTCTTCACCGGATTATCTTCAGGATAGCGCTCCAGGAGAAGCATTGCTGGCAGGGTAAGCGTGCCCTGAGTCAAATCAGAGCCTACCGGCTTACCCAGTTCCTCCTCACTACCGATAAAATCCAGGATATCATCTACAATCTGAAAGGCGATACCAAGGTTATGACCATACTCTCTTAGAACCTCAATCGTCTCTTCTGGAGCCTGGCTCAAGATAGCCCCTGACTCCGTAGCCAAAGTGAATAGGGAGGCGGTCTTACTGGAAATCCTCTGTAAGTAGTTCTCACGGGTCTGCTCCAAGTTAAAGGCGCTGTGGGCCTGAGCTATCTCTCCGCCGGATATAATCATGAGGGTTTGCGAAAAGAGTTTGACTACCCGCAGATTCTTAGTAGCAGCCGCAAGGTCACTCGACTTAGCTAATAGGTAGTCCCCCAGTAGCACTGCTGGCTCAATACCCCACAATTTATTAACCGTTTGCCTGCCCCGACGCACTGAGGACTTGTCAATAGCATCATCATGAATCAGGGTGGCCAGATGCATAAGCTCAACAGCCGTAGCTACAATCAGAAGGCGCTCCAGGTCATAATTATAAAACCTACCTGACAGTAGAGCTAGGGTGGGACGAATTCTTTTGCCGCCACCTTTGAGACTATAGCCCAACAATTCAGATAGCCAAGAAAAATCAACCTTGCTGACTGATTTTAGCCTTTCCTCTACCTTGGCTAAGTCTTCCTGAACGGGTTCATATATATCGCTTAACTCCAATATTACTCCTCTTCATTATTCATTAGCGAGTGAATTAATCTGATACTACTGCACCTGTCCCAATCGGCTGGTCTCTTGCTCTACCAATTCTTCGTCCAGTTTAGAGAACAGAGGTTGAGGAGCAAGCAACTTCTGCTCCGGTTTTGGTTCGGTTAGCTGCCAGCCATACTCTTCTACGTTGCCGTCAAAACCAAGGAACTCGTGCAATTTCTGAGAGCTAAAGGGTAAGAAGGGATACAACGCCGTTCTAAGGCAGGAGAGCACTACAATAGCAATATATAACGTAGTGGCTGCGGCCTGTTTATCCTGTTTAATTGCCTTCCATGGCGATTTTTCATCAAGATAACGGTTTGCCTCATGGGCCAGGGACATAGCCACCCTTATTGCTTCCTTGAAATGGCAGCCAGAAAGAAGCTCATCCATAGTGTCAAGGGTATTTTTCGCTGTATCAATCAGGGCTTGACTTCGGCTATCGAATTCCCCAGGTATAGGTACGCACCCATCAAAGTTACGATAGGTGAAGGTAAGCACCCGATGCACCAGGTTTCCATAAGTAGCCACCAGTTCATCATTGTTACGGCGCACAAACTCACGCCACGAAAAATCAGTATCTCCTGTCTCTGGCATGTTTATTGATAACAGGTAACGGAGTGGGTCGGGGTCATAACGGGAGAGATAATCAGGTAGCCAGACCGCCCAATTCTGACTGGTGGAAAGCTTCCTGCCCTCAATCGTCAGGAACTCGTTGGCTGGTACACCGTATGGCAGGTTGAGGTCACCATAGCCCATCAGCATTGCTGGCCAGATAATCGTGTGAAAAACGATATTGTCCTTACCAATAAAATAATAGCTCTTTGCCTCACCCTGCCAGAAGGAGCGCCACCCTTCTTCATCCCCCTTAGCTTTCGCCCACTCCTTGGTCGCTGATAGGTAGCCAATAACCGCCTCAAACCAGACATAGATACGCTTATTCTCAAAACCATCCACTGGCACTGGCACTCCCCAGTCTATATCACGAGTGATAGCCCTATCTATCAACCCCTGCTCCAGAAAGCTCGTGGTGAAGTTCAGCACATTCTGTCTCCAATGGGTCTGTTGCTTCACCCAGTCCAGAAGTCTATCCCTGAAGGCAGGTAGTCTGAGGAAAAAATGCTCCGTATCTTCGAACTGGGGCTTCGTGCCGCACATACGGCAGCGAGGGTCAACAACCTCAGCAGTGTTTAAGGGCTTGCCACAGTCTTCACACTGGTCGCCCCGGGCGTTGAGTGACTGACAGTACGGACAGGTACCCTCAATATACCGGTCGGGCAGAAAACGCCGGCAACTGGGACAGAATGCCTGTGATACAGTGTCTTTGTAAACATACCCCTTATCGAGCAGAGTGAGGAAGATATCTTGCACTACCTCAGTGTGGTTAGCGGTGCCGGTAGTGGTAAATAAGTCAAAGGAAACACCAAACTTCTGCCATGATTCAAGAAATTCCTTCTGGTAGTATTCAGCTATTTCGCTCGGGGTCCTGCCCTCCTGCTCTGCCTTGATAGTTATTGGTGTGCCGTGCTGGTCAGAACCCGATACCATTAGCACTTCGTTTCCTTTAGTGCGATGGTAGCGGGCAAATATGTCCGGTGGTAAGTATGCCCCGGCAATCTGTCCTATGTGCAGTGAACCGTTAGCGTAAGGCCAGGCTACACAAACAAGAATTCTCTCACTCATTGTCATCTGCCTTCTTAGCCGCTTCGCCACTATCCTGTTGTGATGATTCATCGCTGCCCTGCTGCGCTAACTGAGGTTCACTAGGAAAGAAAGTCAGCACTCGGCCGCTCTTCTCCTCTCTATACTGAGCATAACCCTTCTCCAGGCAGCAATCAACACAATAGTGTGATACCTTACCTTTGTCAACCTCAACGCCGTCCTCTTCATCAACGGCTAAATAACGTTCAGAATGGGGTATAATACGTTGACAATTATCACACGAAATTTGTCCTAGAGATATACACCCTTGTCGCATCGGTTAACTCCTCTCATGATTCTACTTACTAATTATACTATACCATATCGTCAAAGTATCAAATCAGCTTGAGCCAAGCCTGATAAAGCTCTTTCCGTGATAAACCTGTTTCTTCAGCCACCCTCGCTGTTGCCTCTTTAGCTCTTATCCCGGAGAGGCGCATATCGTGCAACTGCCTCTCAATATCTTCGGTCAATTGTGGCTTCTCTTTTTCCCTTTTCCCTTCAATAATCAGGGTAAACTCGCCCCTAGGTTCGACGAAGTGCTCAATGGCCTGGCTTATTCTGCCTCTAAAGACCTCCTCGTGAACCTTGGTAAGCTCACGACAGACTGCTATCTTCCTGTCTCCTAGAATGCCGAGCATATCATTCAACGCCGCCGATAGTCTATGAGGAGACTCCAGAACAATAACAGTGCCCGGTTCATCAACAATAGTCCCTAAAAGACGGCGCCTGCCACTAGCCTTACGAGACAGAAAGCCCAGGTAGATAAATCTGTCCGTAGCCAGTCCCGAGATAGCCAGTGCCGTAGTAATCGCCGAAGGCCCGGGGATAGGAACAACCGGGAGCCCTCGCTGGCTAGCCGCCACTATCAGTTCGTAGCCAGGGTCAGATATGCCTGGCGTTCCTGCCTCAGAAACAAGGGCCACGTCCTCCTCTTCAAGGCGGCCTAAAAGATAACCCAGTTTAGTCCGCTTATTATGTTCGTGATAGCTCGTCATAGGTGTCTTGATATCATAAGTGGTAAGAAGCCGCCTTGTCTTACGAGTATCCTCAGCTGCAATGAGGCTCACTTCATTCAAGGTGCGTAGAGCACGCAATGAAATATCCTCCAGATTACCAATGGGAGTAGCCACAACATAAAGGACGGGCATTGTCTTTTATCTTCCCTAACTCACAGCTATTATAGCTTACACTTCGTCAGCCGTCAAAGTTGGTTACCTTCAGGTATAGCCAGTCCAAAAAGCTATTCTCCGTTTGTGATATTTCAGCGTTGTTTTGTGATGTGACTGTGACTCGGCCTCTGTAGACTGAAACTAGTAACTCCTTGCTAGTCCATATGTCCTATTGACAACTGTCATATTTTGTGCTATGATGTAGCCATCTGACATTTAGGGAAGGCGTGAAAGGAGGTGATGCCTTACTGAAGCAACACAATTGAGTAACAATCCAAGGAATAACACACAAATCAGACTAGAAAAGAGGTGCAAAGAAATGAAAAAGGTTCTCAAAAGAAGATGTCGGCTTATCGCCATAGCCTTGGTAATGAGCTTGCTGTTGGTGCTCATGCCTGTGGGCTCTGTTCTGGCAGCCCCTTTGACCAGTGTGAGTGACACGCTGACCACTTACGCCACAGCCGCCAGCCCAAAGCACACCATCGCCTTCACCACGGTAACCGAAATACCCATTAGCGGCACGATTACCATCACCTTCCCCAGCGGGTTTGACATCTCGTCTATTGTCGACGCCGATGTAGCCGAAGCGCTTACCGCTGGAGACGCAACTTGGGCTGTTAGCGGTCAGGATCTCGTTGGCACCGTAGCTACAGCCGCAGCGACTGTCGGCGCACAGAGCGTTGTCATAGGTGATGGGGCAGCCGCTGGCCTGAATGACATCACCAGCCACAGCACTGCTAACGCCTATACCATCAGCATCGCCACAAGCGCCGGTGATTCGGGGAATGCCTCAGTGGACATCAGGTATCTGAGCTTATCAGACACCCTGAGCGGCACCGATGCTTACTACAAGAGTGCTGCCAACAACCACACAATCGTCTTCCAGGCTGCCACCGGTTTTACCGCCGCCGGCAGTGATGATGTAATCGAGGTTGACCTCAGCACCTTTACTACCACCAGCCTGGTAATTGGTGATGTAGCGGTGACAGCGCTGAAAAGCAGCGGCGCCATCACCTACGGGATTGATGCTACCACCCCTAGTGCCACAAATCGCCTTGGATACGCCCTGTCCGCCGGTGTGATGACGCTGGAGTTCTACGACACGGATAGCGTTGAGGCAGGGCAGTTCTTCAAGATTACGCTGAGTAATGCCCATGTTACTAACCCGGCCACCGCCGGGCAGAAGAATGTGATTGTCAGCACCAAGGATGGCTCCACCACAATTGATACCTTTACCTGCAAGGTCAGAGTCATCGACGGACTGGCTCAGGACCTCTACGAGGCCGACGATACCCTGTCGGGCTTCAATGCTACCAGGCTGACCGCTGACGTAGCAACAAGCGGCACGGTTCTCCCCGTGGAGGATACCACCGGCTTCGCCCAGTACGACCGGCTTCTGCTCAGGCAGGCCGATACCCAGGATGAAATCGTCGTTGTCAGCTCGGTGGATGCCACTGCCAAGACAATCACGGTGACCAGGGGCGACACCAGCCTAGCCTGGGATTCAAAGAACATCATTGAGGTGCTGGAGCTAAGCGATGTCACCCACACCATCAGCTTCAAGAACGCCACCGAGTTCACCAGTGAGTTGAAGAAGGTAGAGGTGATATTCGGCGGTGACTCTACTGCCGACCACGGCACGGTGTACAATGCCACCGACTTCGGCTCCATAACCGGTCTGCCGGGCAGTGGCTCACTGACTGTCGTTGATGGACGAACCCTGCAGTGGAGTTGGGGGAGCGGGCAAAATCTATCAGCTGATACCTCCATTAGCTTCACCCTCACCGGTGCCAGCGACACCGTACTCGGGGCATGGCTGCTGGGTGACCTCACTGCCGATGGACCGCTAACCTCAAACGAGTACCCGGTGACCATCAACCTGCTGGATACCGATGATGATGTCATTGACACGGTAACCCTGCAGATTACCTTGGACGAGGTCACCAACATCCAGGTCAATGTGCCAGAGACTCTTACCTATGGTATGGGCAGCGTAACCGCACCCACTGGTGGCACAATCCACACCGGAGGCTCGGTAACCTTCGTAGACTTCGGCACGCTGGTTGACGACACAGCCAAGACGGCAGTGATTGAGGTTGAGGTAGACACCAACGCTGCCCACGGCTATGTGGTCAATGTGATTGGCGATGCTACCCTCAAGAGCGTCACCGACCCATCAAACGACACCATTGCAGCTGTTTCCGGGACTAATGCCAGTCCTGCTGCCTGGCCCACCGTAAACAGCAGCACTACCAGCGTCTACGGCTACCATAGCAGCGACGAAGCGCTGATATCGGGCACAGCCGACAGATTTTCCGCTGCCGACACCTATGCTGCCTTCTCAACTGCTAGCCTGGTAGCTGACAATGCTGGACCAGTGGCTGGCTCTGATGCTGGCTCGACAGCCGATAGTCAGGGGCATCATGAAATCACCATCAAGATTGAGATTGACACCCTGCACCCGGCCGGCACCTATCAGGGGACTATGACCTTTATAGTCACTCCTAAATTCTAAGTTTTGCAGGGCTATGGAGGTGTGTCAAGAGCTAACTGGGTGGCGGGTAACCGCCACCCAGTCCTGTTTTGCTTATGAAGGTGGGGGATTGACAACAAGCGGAACCTGGGAGTTCGTCTAGTTTGACATTAGGCACATTCTAGTCTATAATAGTGACAACTGTCATTATTCAGGCATAAGGATAGGGCCCTTGCCACAACAAATAACGTAGTGTCAGTTGGAGGATTGAAAGATGAAAAGGCTAGCCGGAATAAGAGTGGCTCTGCTCTTGGTAGCCCTAGTCGGGTTTGTAGGCAGTCCGCCGTTTGCTGTTAGTGCTCAGGAAGCCCAGCGCCTAAGCATCTGGCCAGTGCGCCAGGAGTATCAACTCAACCCAGGTGAGACTGTCCACGGCCTGGTCAATGTCATGAATAAGGGGAGCGCCTCAAGAACAGTCCGTGTCGTGGCATGGGACTTTGAAGCTGGGGGTGAGGAGGGATACCCCCAATTTGCCACCCATCCACCCCCAGAAAACAGTGCCTATTCTCTAGCAAGCTGGATAGCTGTTACCGAAGAGTCCATTGTTATCGCCCCGGGAGAGACGGTAAAGGTTACTTTCATCATTAGTGTTCCACAGAACGCTGAGCCCGGCGGGCACTATGCAGGCATCCTAATAGGGCAATTCTCACCGGAAGCTTTGGAGGGGGAGGGTGGTGCCGCGGTAACCATAGGCAGTGCTGTAGCCTCTCTGATACTCTTAACGGTTGAGGGCGAAATCAGAGAGGCCGGTTCTATCAGGGAATTCAGTACCCCCAATACTCTTTACGAACATCTCCCAGTTGAGTTTAACATCAGGTTCGAAAACACGGGCAATGTTCATATAAGCCCGCAGGGTAATATTGTCATTTATGACTGGTCCGATAACAAGGTATATGAGTTGCCGATTAATGCCGAGGGCGGCAATGTCTTGCCACATAGTGTCAGGGAGTTCACAGTAGTCTGGGATGAGGGTGGGGGTTATAGTAAGTATGAAGCGGTGGTTACCCTGCACTACGGTAGCGAAGGCAAGGCGACAGCTCCCCACTCACTCTCCTTCTGGGTTATCCCCTGGAAGATGATAGCTGCTGGTGCTGCCGGTCTTATCGTTCTTATCGTGATTTTGGTTCTGTTGCTAAGGAGATTTCACTTCAGGCTTGAGCGCAAGTAGAAAGGGCACTCTATATTAGGTGTTACCCCCCCCCCATCTATTCTTTGTTAATATCCTCCAGATTACCAATGGGGGTAGCCACAACATAAAGGACAGGCATTGTCTTTTATCTTCCCTAACTCACAGCTATTATAGCCCATACCTCATCATACGTCCATAATGGTCAAAAGTTCCTTGACTTTCGATCCTGCCGTTTGCTGTACTATGATGAAAAGGGGAAGATAAAATGACCGCCCCCCAATTCAAGCAGCTCCGGCGTTCCTATGGGTTTGATGAAGTTGCCATAGTGCCTGGAGACATTACCATCAACCCAGAGCGAACGAACATCGACTTCAAGGTAGAGAGTATCACCCTTGCCATTCCCATTTTGGCTTCAGCCATGGATGCCGTAGTCGATGTCAACTTCGCCACCTTAATGAGCAAGCTGGGTGGGCTGGCGGTTCTCAATCTAGAAGGAGTGCAAACTCGGTACGAGAACCCTCAGGAGGCACTAGCCGAGATTGCCCAAGCGTCTGATTCTGAGGTTACCGCCCTGCTTCAAAAGGTCTATTCCCAACCGATTGGGGAAAATCTGATTGGCGACAGAGTACAAGAGATTAAGAAAGCAGGTGCCATCTGTGCTATCTCAGTGACACCGGCTAATGCCAAACGCTTTGCCCCAATAGTCACCGAAGCTAAGGCCGATATTCTCGTTGTCCAGTCTACCGTTACCAGCGCCCGCCACATATCCAAGAGTGCCCGCGGGCTCATCTTCTCTGAACTTCATGAATCCGTATCGATACCAATCGTAGTCGGTAATTGTGTAAGCTACAGTGCCTGTTTAGAACTTATGAGAACTGGAATCTCTGGAGTTCTGGTTGGTGTGGGACCTGGTGCTGCCTGTACTACCAGGGAAGTCCTCGGTGTCGGCATTCCCCAGATAACGGCTACCATGGAGTGTGCTGCCGCCAGAGCTCAATACCATAAGGAATCAGGGCGGTATGTACCCATAATCACCGACGGCGGTTTCCGCAAAGGCGGTGACCTGTGTAAAGCCTTCGCTGCTGGTGCTGATGCTGTGATGATAGGCTCTATCTTTGCTCAGACCAATGAGGCGCCAGGGCACGGCTATCACTGGGGCATGTCCCACCCCCACCCAGCCCTTCCCAGGGGAACCCGCATAAAAGTTGGCACTACCACTTCTTTAGAGCAGGTCCTCTTCGGTCCTACCTCAGTTACCGATGGTAGCCAGAATCTTGTTGGCGCTCTGCGTACTGCCATGGGTATCTGTGGCGCATCTACCATTCAAGAAATGCACCAGGTTGAGATGGTCATTGCTCCAGCTATCACCACCGAAGGAAAATCCTGGCAACTGTCACAATCATAGCATGATGCCATACAGTCTTGTGAAGTATAAGGTCTGAGGAAATTAGGTGCGGTACTACTCTTCGTCCTCCTCTTCACTTTCAGCTACTGTCCCGCTCTCTCTTTCAAGCTGAGGTAACAAAGCTTCTGCCTTTTCCCGCTTGCGTAGGCTAGAGAAACTCAGTTCATTAATCACCTGTCGTAACCTCTTCAATTCTTTCGCAGCCTTTCCCGCTCCTGCTTCGGTTACCACACCATCCACCCCTGCTTCCCATAGAACCTGAAGTTCACTGGCTGTTACATTGGATGGAATATAAATTAACAAGGGTTTGCTCAGCAATTCAGCAAAGCGCTGAAACAGCATCAGGTGATGCCAGGTAAGCGGGTGTTTCCCTTCATTTTCGTCAGCAACCAGCACCGCATCCACCGGCAACTCGTTGACCGCTCTCAATAATCCCTCACTGAGCGATGCCTCTACCTGTAAAATCCTGCCTATTTCATCATCCTCAGGTATTGTCAGGGAGGTACTAGCCGCTGGAAAGACCACAAAATCACAGCCGCAGTCCTTTAACTGCTTTATTTCCTTCTGAGTGCTGTCTTCCAGCCACCCACCCCAGGGAATTTTTGACATAGCTTTGGATATTTTCTTAAGGGTTTTGGCGTCTGAACCAAATTCGGAGATGCACAGCAATCCAGCATCAGCCCCGGTCACATATTCAGCCAAACTGTCAATGTTGTCTTCATCCATATTGGCGACAAGCTGCATCCTTGGTCTTACAGAGGTCGCTTGCGACATCCTGAACCCGATAGGCTGAACTTCCGCCTGTGAAACCTGGTTTAATCTATCTATGAACTTACTCATCTATCCCTACCTCACTATCGTGGACTTATGGCTTATAAAAGTTGTCTAGGCATAAGAATTGTAGCGTAAATCCCGCGGAAGTTCAAGGTAACCTCCTCGTCCATATCATTAGTACTACACCACATCCATGCTTGTCACTCCTGTTTCCCTGTCATTCTGAGTCCTTCCAATGAAGGACGAAGAATCTCAATCCCCCCTGTCATTGCGAGGCACACCAGCAACTAAGCAATCCCACCCAACGAAGAATCTCGCCACAACCCTGTCATTAATTGCACCCTACAAAATTTCATGAAATTTTAACGCCGTTTTAATGGGCAGTTAATTCCGCCACTCTATAATGAAAGTAATCACACCTCACATTAAAGATAGACAAAAGGAGTAATAATCATGATTAAAGCTGTTATCCGATTTCAGAGCAAAGAAAAGGCACCTAAAGGCTGCACCGAGCTGAATACCTGCCCCAAGATCCAGACGGTACTGGACAGAGATTTGCTTGATTCCCAATATCAAGACATTATCCGAGAGATATGTGGCAAGTGTTCAAAATTTGAAAAGAAGGCGAAACAGGATATGATGGTTATGGTATTTGACAAGCAGGGTGCCCAAATACCTGAATACCAGGGCCATTACGAAGAAGTGAAGGAAAGCATCTTAAGAGATGCTCCGCTAGACGCAGCATTTGCTCACGGCCTGACTGACAACGGTGAATTACGACGAGTTTCCCGGGAGGAATGGTAGAATCCCATCCCACCATCTGAACGCTACCACCCTACCTGACTGTAACCAGCCCCGTGCTTGATGAAATCAGAGTAACACCGCTTGACCTGGAGATTACCTTCATGTCCGCTGACCCTCCGACCCTTCGATTTACAGTCACATACATCTTCTCTGGTAGCTCTGCCGGAGACCTGGGTAATGGGCAGCTGGACATCAAGTACAGAAGGCATGATATTTTCCCCTCAAGATTGAACTCACTGTAGCGATTGGTCTATTTACTTGCAAGAACAAAGCATTTCTTGGTAAGATAATATGTGTGATCCACATGGGTATTAAGGGAACCATTGGAAAGCAAGAGAGGCAAGCTTATTGCTGACCAGAGCCGACATACCCTTTTCACCGCGAGCCATAGAGCTGATTTCATTAAGGAGACGCTTGGAATTCATACCTCTAACCAGGACATTCATAGGCAGGGAGGAAGAAGAGGAAGTCATTGACACGTTACGGTCCGGATTGATCGGCACCGGAGCGAAAACTGAACGCATGGAGCAAGAATTCGCTGCCTATCTCGGAAGAAGGCACGCTGTTGGAACCAACTCTTGTACTGCTGCGTTGCATCTTAGCCTCTTAGCGCTGGACATTGGTGTGGGAGACGAAGTAATAACGACGCCAATGACCTTCGTAGGCACAGTGAATTCTATAATCTATGCAGGCGCCAAGCCTGTGTTTGTAGATGTTGAGCCTGATACAATGAACATTGACCCGGCGCGTATCGAAGAGGCGATAACGGAGCGTACCAGGGCAGTAATACCGGTCCACCTCTATGGGCACCCGTGCGAGATGGACAAGATACTGGATATTGCCAGGCGCCATAAACTCAAGGTAATCAGCGACTGTGCTCACGCTATTGAGGCTGAGTACAAGGGCGAAAAGGTTGGTAGCCTGGGAGACACCGGCTGTTACTCCTTCTATGCAACCAAAAATCTGACTATGGGTAACGGCGGTATGATGGTGACTGACGACGATAATGTGGTGCGGCTGGTGCAGTCCCTGCGGGACCACGGCATGGCTTCAGGTGCCTGGGCACGGTACCATACAGGAGAGTTTCAGGAGTACCCGATGATTCACCTTGGTTACAAATACATCATGTGGGATATTCCAGCTGCTCTGGGTTTGCATCAACTGAGAAGGCTCGAAGAAAGACACCAGAGGAGATTGGAAATTGCTGCCAGGTACAAGACAGCACTCCAAACGCTGGCTGACTACGTGGAGGTCCTGCATCCGCGAAAGCAGGTAAAGCACGCCCATCATTTGTACGTCATAAAACTCAAGGGCGTGGACAGAAACCGGGTAGCTTCTGAGATGGAAGCCAGAAGTATTGGTGTGGGTGTTCATTACAGACCTGTCCATCTGGAGCCCTTTTACAGGGAGAAATACGGGCATTCGCCGGGTGAGTTTCCCATCGCTGAGGATGCTGCTGCGAGAGTGCTCTCACTACCCTTCTGGCCTGAGATGAAGGATGAGGATGTGGCTACCGTGGTGAAGACGCTGGCGGACATAATCAGAAAGTCATAAAAAGAGTGAGGGAAGCAGGCAGGAGCATGTCCGATTGAGGCTGCCGAAGAACTTTTTTGGAGGAATAAACGCTGATGAATGCGGAACAGGAAGTGCGGGTAGGTGTAATTGGCTGTGGAATCATGGGGCGAAAGCATAGTTTCAACCTATCTCGAATGGAGAAGGTATCACTGGTAGCAGTAGTTGATACAGATGTGGCTAAAGCGGTCGAGTTAGGTTCAGAGCTAAACGCAGCCGTCTACGAAAATACAAATAAGATGCTTGACGATATTTCACTAGACGCAGTCATTGTTGCCACACCACCGGCTGTCCGCTGTGAAATCGTGAAAGCCGTTTCTAATGCCGGAATAGCATCTTTTGTAGAGAAGCCTATTGCGCTGGACCTGGATATCGCCAGGCTATGTTACGCTGCTGTTAAAAGAGATTCCATCGTCAATGCTGCGGGATTTCAGTTACGTTACTCACCATTAACACAGCGGACTAAAACCCTCATTTCAGGGCGTTCGGTGACCCATGTCCGTACTGCCTGTACAACACCATACTATTTGACCATGGACATACCTCACTGGTACCTGAAGCGGGAACATAGTGGTGGTCCGTTACTGGAACAGTCAATCCATGTCATTGATATGGCACGCTATCTGGTCGGTGAAATTACTAACGTTTTCGGTCGTGGTGATTTTCTGGTTAACCCGAAAGTGGCTACATTTGATAGTGAGGACACGGTTATTCTGGCTTACCGATTTGCCAACGGTGTCCTTGGTACCCACACCGATAGTTGTGCTATGAAGGAGTTCAACTGGGAAATAGAATTATTTGGCCCTGACTGGCGATTACTTGTGGACTACGCCCGTAATCAACTCTCTGGGCAACTAGATGGAGAAATCGTTGAGGAGAAATTCCCGGACCAGGATATACATATGCTGGAAATGCAGGCCTTTATCAAAGCGGTGCGCTGTCCTGAAAATAATGGCATCCTTTCTGACTTTGCCGATGCAATAAAAACACTAGCCGTGGTACTGGCCGGAGACCGCTCGATACGAACTGGTGCGTGGGAGTCGGTAAGCACATGAGAAGAGTCCAGTTCGTACTTATCACCATTACCACTGACTAATTGATAAGGGATGCCACTAACAATCTCCTCTATTCGAATGATATTCTGCCTGGCAAAATACTCTCTGCATTTTACCTGCCTGACGCATCCTAAAATTTGCCGTTTCTGATGAAAGCAATCATCTTCCGACTATTCACTACCACCCATACAAACAGCACAAGTATTATCCCTCCCACTATCTCTGGGACATAGACCGCAGGGTCGGTCAGCAGTCTACGGGACATGCCTTGCACCCAATGGGTGGTATCTACCCTCTCGAAGGCAAAGCCATAAAATGGCCAGAGCAAAGTTCTCTGTTCAAGCCACATCTGGTCAAAGACGAGGTGAGTGAAGGTACCAAAGGAGAGAACAGTAAGCCATATTTTACCCCGAATACGGTAGACAAAGAATCCAGCCAGCGCAATCACTATTAGAAAGAGCAGCGAATGGCTGAATATCCGGCTGTTACTGAACGTCTCTCTAAACAAGAGTTGTCCTACGGGCTTATCAATGATGTCCGGCAGCAGCGAACCTATTAGTAGCAGTCTTATATCTATGCGATTCCCTAAGGAAGTAAACCACGATACTATGCGGCCAGGAAGGTAATCCGGAGTAGTGCGCATTTTAGAAGATGGTTTAGAATTTCCCTTCGGTTGAGAGAGCGCCCTATTAGTAAGCGCACCGTTTAGCAGTACTGCGGCACCCAGGGTAATTCCAGTATGTCCCAATATAAGCATAAATACAGTCCTATCTTGAAGATAGCCGTTCCTGGTATTTATGCTTCTCTTCCTGATACCACTCAACCTCTTGAGCTAACATCTCTCTAATGGGCAGATGGTAGGGGCACCTCTCCTCGCAGTCGCCACACTCAGTGCAGTCGGCTGCTTTTTCTAGCGTTTTACCAATCCAACTGTGGAACACTTGCTCTGGCGGCATACATTTATTGCCAGGGCTTATGGTCAGCGCTACTGATATGGGTATATCCATGGTACAGGGCTGGCAGTAGTCGCAGCGCCGACAGAACCTGGTGCCCAGTTCGTCTCTCAATCGCTGCATCTCAAGCTTTTCCGCTTCGGTCAATCGTCGTGGCCGGTCTAGCAACTGGATGATTTCCTCTATTTGCCCTTTTTTCTCAATACCAGGGATAGGGACTATATCTGGAAACTGGAGGAGATATCTAAAGGTTATGGTAGCATTCTCTAGCCTTCCTCCAGCCAGTGGTTTCATCGCTATAAAACCGACATCATGCTCTCGTGCCAGAGGTAGAAGCTCCTCACCACCCTCACAATTGACGAGGTTAAAAGGAAGCTGGATGGCCTCAAAACGGTCTGTCTTCACCGCCTCTTTAGCTACGTCCGAGGAATGCGAGGTAATGCCGATGTGTTTTATCAGCCCCTCCTTTTTAGCCTTCTTTAAGACAGCCATTGGCCCCTTTGGGTCGAGAACCATATCCAGAGTCTCGAAATCACTGACATCATGGAACTGGTACAGGTCTATGGTGTCAACTCCAAGACGTTTCAGACTTAGTTCGAGATGACTTTCTATTTCATTGCACGTCCGCGCGTAGGACTTGGTAGCCAGAATAAGCCCCTGACGCTGTCCTGAGATTGCCTTGCCGATGCGCTCCTCACTGGTAGTGTAGCTATTGGCGGTATCGAGAAAGTTGACCTCCAGTTCCAGGCACCTCCTGATTATTGCCACTGCCTCGTCTTCCGAAAGTCTCTGAATAGGGACGCTACCGAAGCCCAACCTGGAAACCATCATGTTGGTCTTACCCAGTCTTATCCTCTCCATTACTTCCACCCCTCTTCTCTGGTAGTATCTCTCATTGCTTAGCAGAATTCTGCAGACTCTCTATCCAGCAATAGTTATTCACAGAGCACATATCTTCGTCTTGAATTTTCTGAATATGGGACACGATTTCGGTCAGGTGATACTTAATGTCAAAGAGGAGCGTCTGAAAAATTCTAATTGGCGACCCCGAGGGGATTCGAACCCCTGATCTCCACCGTGACAGGGTGGCATGTTAGACCGCTACACTACGGGGCCACTCACACCTGAGAAGTTCTTTAGAGGATTGATAATTGAGCTTTTTTATTAGTTAAAGTCTATCAAGGACAACACACTGATGTCAAGCCAATCAGTGGCTATCATAAGGAGAGTAGATTCTGTTAGCGCCTGTTCATTACCTAGAATGAATACAGGGAAAGCTCTCCTAGCACTCTGTCAGACCTTTATATCATCAGGAGAAGGACGTTTCTTCAAGGTTATCCTTCTTACCTATCCTTGTGCTATAATCTGCACATACAGGAGGCTTAGATAGACATATTGACACTCAAGCAAAAGCTAATAGACTTACTGACAGAGGCAGCCAGCCAGGCACAGCAATCAGGTAAACTACCATCAGTAACCCTACCTGATATTAGCATTGAACGTCCTCAGAACCCGGAACATGGCGACTATGCCTCAAGTTTTCCCCTGAAACTGGCACGGTCAACTGGAATCAGCCCGATGACTATTGCTCAGACGCTGGCAGAGCTTGCGGCTCCCACTCCCGAGATTGATAGCATTGTTGCGGCACCACCAGGATTCATCAATTTCACCCTCAAAAGTGACTGGTTGACCCAACAGGTAGAACCAATCCTCCAGGCGGGGGAATCCTACGGCAATATTGACCTCGGTCAAGGTAGTCGAGTGCAGGTGGAATTTGTCAGTTCTAACCCCACCGGTCCGCTTCACGTTGGCTACGGCCGTGGTGCCATTCTCGGCAGTACCCTGGCCAATATCCTCTCCGCTGCTGGCTATAAAGTGGAAAGAGAATATTATTTCAATAACACTGGCAGTCGGATGGACGCCTTTAACCACTCCCTCTACGCTCGCTATCAGCAGTGCCTTGGGACTGAGGTTGAAATACCCTCCGATGGCTACCACGGCAACTACATGATTGACCTGGCTAAAGAAATTATTAGTGAGGAAGGGAACAGATTCCTCAATCTACCTGAATCGGAGGCAGTATTGGCGGTAGGGCAATTTGGAACGGAAAAGATAATGAAGCAAATCAAGGAAGACCTTGGCATTCTTGGGGTGTATTTCGACGTTTGGTTTTCCGAGCAGAGCCTCTTCGACAATGGCCAATATGACAAAGTGATGTCAATACTGCAAGAGGGAGGACATATCGCTGAGAAGGAAGGTGCTGTCTGGTTTGTCTCTACTGCCCTAGGTGAAGACAAGGACAACGTAATTGTGCGTAGCAATGGTTCACCAGGATATTTTGCTGCCGATATCGCCTATCATTACAACAAGTTCTTTGAGCGCAAGTTTGATAGAGTAATCAATATCTGGGGAGCTGACCACCAGGGCCATGTATCCCGGCTAAAAGCAGCCGTTGGTGCCCTCGGTATTGACCCTGAGCGACTCGAATTGATTATCCACCAGATGGTTACTGTGCGTCGCGGTGATGATATCGTTCGTATTTCCACCCGCAGTGGCGACATTATCAATCTGCGTGAGGTCATTGAAGAGGTAGGCACTGATGCCTGCCGTTACTTCTTCCTCTCCCGCTCGGCTAACGCCCAGATGGACTTTGATTTGGAATTAGCTAAAAAGGAATCGCCAGACAATCCTGTATATTACGTTCAATATGCCCATGCTCGCATTGCCAGCATCCTGCGCAAAGCCCAAGAGCGCGGGGTTAGTCGCACCAACGGGGATATTTCCCTGCTGACCACTGAACCTGAATTAACCCTGATGCGCAAGCTGTTACTCCTGCCTGAGCTAGTTGAAGCAGTAACCAACACCCTCGAGCCCCACCACCTTACCTATTACGCCCAGGATTTAGCAACCGTATTCCACAGCTTCTACAAGCAGTGTCGTGTCATTTCCAGGAACGAATCATTAACCAAAGCTCGTCTCAAGCTGGTAGAGGCAACCAAGATCGTGCTCGCCAGAACTCTCCACCTCATGGGCATGACAGCACCAGAGAGAATGTAAAATAAATAGAGAGGAATTGAAAATGACCGCAGAGTTATCTTGTTCAGAATGTGGTAAAAAGAGAGTAGAAATTGCTACTATATGCATTCTTGAGGAAGAAACAGGTAACTACAAAGATTTTTGCTTCGATTGTGGAATGAAGGTTCTCCAGCAGAGGATGATGGAATTAGGTGAGAAAGAGGTAGTTAACGGCTGGCATTTTACTATTCCCAACCTGATAGGGAAGCAACACACCGCCATTAATTATACCCCCGAAGTCATTGAATACTAGCGAGGCAAGATAGTCATAACCCCTGCTGTTTATATTGCTTAAGTAATTCGGCGTAGGATTGAGTTCCTTTTCGTAACCGCAGCAATTGCTCTGGAGAAATCTGCCCCCTGATTTCTGCCGGAACGCCCACCACAAACGAGTTATCCGGGATTTTCATACCTTGCCTGACCAAGCAACCAGCTCCAATCACGCAGAAGCTCCCGATTTCGGCGTTGTCCAGTATTGTCGCATTATTCCCGATAAGACTATTGTTGCCAATTCTCATGCCGTGCACCACCGTGCTATGGCCGATAGTCACATTATCGCCTATTTCCATCGGCGCCCCGCTGTGTACCACCGAATTGTCCTCTATCATAGTATTGCACCCAATCTTTATGCTGGCGAAATCACCCCTTATTACAGTCCCGGGCCAGACACCAGAGTTCTCACCAATTTCTACATCACCAATAACATAAGCTGCCTCGCTGACATAAGCTGACTTGGCTATCTCAGGTGTCTTACCGTTAAAGCTTCTAATCACTGCTACCTCCGGACTGGTTCATATTACTGGTTCACTCCGTAGTTAGTCAAACTCATTCCTATCATTGAGAGATTCGTCCTGAACCAAAGCTCTGAGCGTAGCGAAAAATCCCCCTGTCATTCCGAGGCACGCCAGCAACGAAGCAACCTCGTCCATCTCTGTCATTCTGAGCGAAGCGAAGAATCTCAATCCCTTCGTGTCATTGCGAGGCGCACACTGCCTTGTTACCACACCCCTTTTATGTTAAACTTTTCAGCGGAGGAAGATTGTTAGATGAAGAACCGTGTCTTTTCCGGAGCTCGTCCTACCGGCAGGCAGCACCTGGGAAACTATCTAGGAGCCATACAGAACTATGTTGCCCTTCAGGATAAGTATGATTGCATCTATTGTATCGTTGATATCCACGCACTGACCACTCTTGAGGACACCAGTAACCTGCAAAAGAACATCCATGAGATGATGCTCGACTGGCTGGCGGCTGGTCTGGACCCTCAGAGAAGCATCCTTTTTATCCAGTCCCATGTTCCAGAGGTGACGGAATTACACACGCTGCTCAGCATGGTTACCCCCCTGAGCTGGCTAATGCGCGTGCCTACCTTTAAGGAGAAGGCAAAGCTACAACCTCAAAATGTGAACTACGGACTGGTAGGCTACCCCGTTCTAATGACTGCTGACATTGTGCTTTATAAAGCCGAGGTTGTACCGGTTGGTGAAGACCAGTTGCCACATCTAGAGCTAGCCAGGGAGATTGCCCGCCGCTTTAATAACCTGTTCGGAGACACCTTACCCGAACCTCAAGCCAAGCTTACCTCCTTCCCACTGATACTGGGACTGGATGGAAAAGAGAAGATGAGTAAACAACTGGGTAATGATATTGAACTAGCCCTATCAGATGAGGAGACAGTAGAGCGGGTAATGACAGCAGTCACCGACCCGGCTCGCCGATACCGCAATGACCCAGGGCACCCTGACATATGCAATATCCATTCCCTCCACAAGTACTTCAGCCCTTCACAGGTGGATGACATTACTGAGCAGTGTCGTTCCGCTAAAATTGGGTGTGTCGATTGCAAGAAGCTACTTGCTGAGGCGATTAATTCTGCTCTTAGACCCTTTCGAGAACGGCGTGCTGAATTGGCAACCAAGCCCCGATATGTAACCGATGTTCTGACTGATGGCGCTCAGCGAGCACAAGTTATCGCTCGGGAAACTCTCAGGGAAGTCAAGCAGAACATGGGACTTATTTAGAAAAGCCGAAGTCCCACTTTGATGGCAGAGATAGGAGGGAAGTCTTTAAAATGACGACAACCAAAGAACTGCTCGAAGAATACAAGCGAAAGAGACAGCAAATACTGGAAATGATAAGCACGGAGGCCATTGAGAAACGCCACAAAGGAGGTCAGTGGACAGCACGGGAAAGGATAGACCACCTTTTTGACCCCGGCACGTTCACCGAGATAGGGCTATTCATCAAGCACAGGCAGACTGCCTTTGGTATGGACAAAAGGGAAATACCCGCCGAGGGAGTGATAACCGGTTTTGGCAAGGTGAATGGTAGATATGTGGTTGCCATGTCCGAGGATTACCTGGCTATGGCTGGAACCTTCGGTGAATATCACGGTAAGAAAATATCCCACGCCCTTGACCTCGCTAAGGAAAAGGGCTGGCCCTTCGTAGGTATGAACGACTCCGGTGGCGCCCGCTTACAGGAGGGGATGGATACTCTGGAATCTTACGGCTGGGCATTCAGGTCTCAAATCCTGGCTTCGGGCATAGTCCCTCAGATAGCCTTACTTATGGGTCCCTGCATGGGTGGACAAGCCTACCATCCAGTAATGCAGGACTTCCTTATCCAGTGTAAAGATACCGGCTTTATGGGTATTGCCGGCCCCGCCTTTGTGGAAACACAGCTAGGAGAGAAAATCAGTCTTCAGGAACTCTCCAGTTACAAAGCCCATGCTGTTAAATCCGGCTGCACACATATAGTGGCTGATGATGATAAGAACGCCATAGACAAGTGCAAAGAACTGCTTTCTCTCCTGCCCTCAAATAACAGGGAAATGTCACCTCGAGCTGAGACCAGTGACGACCCGGAAAGAACAGCACCTGAACTGGACAGCATAATCCCGGACCGGACAACTCAGCCATACGA
>SDBT01005553.1_pt1 | contig 21132 bp, 21 predicted proteins | sample 2277101 | NCBI WGS metagenome assembly SDBT01 (sample SAMN10404973, study PRJNA504765) | marine sediment metagenome | isolation source: marine sediment core GS10_PC15, 103 cmbsf | place: Arctic Ocean: Southern Knipovich Ridge | collected 2010
TTGTAGGGGTCGGATTCATCCGACCCGCCTTCATATCCCGTCGGGTTCAATAAACCTGTCCTGAGCCACGCCATTAGCGTGGTCGAAGGATCGAACCCCTACAATTACTTTTTTGCAATAAAAGAAGGAGGGAAAGACAATAACTTCCCAGGAGATAACCAATAAGGTCCTGACTATGTTAGCCCAGCGCTTTCATTGAAGTCAGATAGTTCTGGCCGTGGGCCAGGAAATACTGGGTTTGCCGGGGGAAGAGGCCACCAAAGCCATGGGTGGCTTCGGCGGAGGGTTTGGTGGCACCGGCAATATCTGTGGAGCTCTCGTTGGTGCTCTGGGGGTAATGGGGCTTCGATTCAGTCGGAGCCGGGTTGAGGAAAAAGAGGATCCCCGGATATGGAGCTATACCCAGATGCTTAACCAGAAGTTTGCCGAAGAGATAGTAGGTAATCATCCGAGCATCCACTGCCGCGATATTGCCCGGGTGAACTGGACAGATCAGGGAGAGGTAGAGAAATTCTATGTTGACAGCGAGCGGCTGATGGAATGCTTACGGATTGTCTCTGACACCGCTCTGCTGGTAGCTGGTATCCTAAAAGAAATCAGTATTTAGGGGAAGTTGGTTCTAAAACAACTTGGGAAAAACATGACTCTGCGCCCTTTTCTCTTTTGCCAGGTGCCCTTTAATGGATGACCCCGGTTCACTTTGCCTTGTGGCTAACCTTTGTCCAAGCCAGACTTCCCGCCTGCCATAGAAGTTGCTCGGCGGGCAGGTCACTGGCAAGAGCTAAGGAACTTTCTCGTCGCACTCAAGAACCGACCCCAAATTCTCCCCTATTTCTTGCTATTCCCTGCTATTGCTTGCTACTCCTTGCCATTCCCTGTTTGACCAGTTCCCTTTAATGGGTGACCCCTTCCTCACTGGTCTTGCTTAAAACTGGCTTTTTGCTATTAAAAAGATTGATTTAAGACTCAAAACGCACCATTTTTAACACATTATTTAAATTATATCAACAGGTTAGCTTGGTCCGACCCCGGATAAGACGCTTTTCTTTTTTATGAAATTTCAGGCCTGACCCCAAATTTCCTAAAAACAACTTAAATATAACTTTTTAATTCTGGTAATTCCTCAGAATTCACCATTTGAAAATGCAGAGGAATAGAGCCTATCCCTAATTTCGATCTTTATCTGTTCAGCCAAAAAGTAGCCTTTCCCTTTTCCTCCATTCTTATAGTGTCCCACACTGTCTTTTGACTTCATCCAGCGTCGTTACACCATTTAATGCTTTCATTATTCCATCGGTTTTTAAAGAAGTCATCCCACCGGCAAAGGCCGCCTGACGAATTTCGTCTGAGGATCCTTTTGCTCTAATTATTTTTCTTATCTTTTCATCTACAACTAACAATTCAAATATTCCGGTTCTTCCCCGGTATCCGGTATAATCACATTCGCTACATCCCCGGCACTGTCTGCATCCTTCCTCTTTCTGACAATCACATCCCTGTTTTATTTTTACCCGAAAAAGTCTAATTTTCTTTTCCGGGTCTTTGGGTTTAAAGCCCATATCTCTTAAAACTGATTGGTCAACAAAATATGGCTCTCGACAACCTTTGCAAACCATTCTGACCAGTCTTTGAGCCAAAACGCCAATTAGATACTCTTCTATGAGATAACCAGCGATCCCTATATCCATCAGCCGGGAAACGGCTCTCGGGGCATCATTAGTATGCAGGGTGCTGAGAACCAGATGGCCAGTCTGGGCCGAATCAAATGCTATCTCCGCTGTCTCTAAATCTCTGATTTCCCCGATAAGGATAACCTCTGGATCATGCCTGAGAATGGCTCTGAACCCGGTGGCAAAGCTGTGCCCTCTTTTGCTATCAATATTACTCTGAACAATATTGGGCAGATAATATTCTATCGGGTCTTCCAGAGTAACAATCTTTTTTTCTGAGGTATTAATTTCACTGAGGGTAGAAAACAGGGTAGAGCTTTTACCACTCCCGGTGGGACCAGTAACCAGAATGATTCCATTAGGCTGCCTGATTAGTTTTTGAAATTTAGCTAATGCGTCCTTGTAAAAACCTCTTTCTGTCAGAGGCAACACCGCTTCCGCCGTCGGGAGCACCCTTAATACTACTGATTCCCCGTAGATTGAAGGGAAAATGTTCACCCGAAAACTATAATCTTTATTTCTATATGGCACCGAAAGCCTGCCGTCTTGGGCTTTAAAGTTGACACTGAGGTCCAAATTCGACATTACCTTTATCCTTGCACAGATACGCCGGGAAAGGTAATCAGGTAAAAAGTCTTTATCCTCCAGCATACCATCTTGTCGAAAACGGATGCGGAGATATTTTCGGTCAGGTTCGAAATGAATATCCGAAGCCCCCTCCTCCAGGGCACTGGATATAATCATATTTACCGTCTTGACTACTGCAGGATCGTCCTCTTGATACTCTTCAATTCCTCTCTCCGTTTCTAAGGGCTCTTCCAACTGGTCAAATCCATCCTCATCAAATTTTATATCGATAGTCTTTTCGAGGAGCTTTTTCTTCCCCATTTTGACATCCAGAAAATAATCAAAGTCTTCCTTGGTGGTCAAGATAGCCCGGGAAAATTGGCAGCCAAAAACCTTTAAGAGATTAAGATGTGAAGCAATATCCTCTTTCTCCTCTTTTATCTGAAGAACGAATAATTTTCGTCCATCCTGAAAAAGGGGCATAACTTTTCGGGAGGACATAAATTTATAGGAGACCTTTTTAATTAATTCCGGGTCAAAAGGCAGGTTGCTTAATTGATCCAAGGATAACTTTTCTCGAAAAGCGCTATCATAATCCTCTTTTTTAACAAAGCCTAAACGTTGAACGGTATCGCTGATATTCTCTCCCTCTTTCTGGTCTTCCCTCGCCTCTAAAAGCTGCTTTTCAGAGATCTTATTATGGATTAGTAAAATAGCCCCAGTTGTTGCCAGTCGTTTTTCTTCGATGATTTTACTAACATCAATACCAAAATCTTCTTTATCTTCATCCATGATCTACCTCTCGATATTTGTTAATAAAAAATTTATTTAGCTAACTGAGTCTTTCCCCTTTTATCCTCGAGGATTAACTGAACCAGGCAACTGCCCAGTTGAAATCTGTCCCCATGATTTATAACTATTTCATCTGTCCGGAAGCCACGGAAGAAAGTTCCATTGGCGCTGTTTAGATCCTTAAGGATATATTTTCCATTATGATACCTGATCAAGGCATGACGGCGGGAAACCGTAGCATTGGCGATGACCAATTCTGCCATCTTATCCCGGCCCAGGACTGAGGGATTAGCAGTAAGTTCCTGTTTCTTGCCTAAGTCGGGACCGCTCAGGATTATTACCGAGGCCGTCTTGCCCTTGGGCAGCTTTAGCTTTTCCTTCTTGAAACTAACCGCGGTTTTATCTTTATCTTTCACGAGGAGGGGGACGTTGTTTACTTGTTGCGTTGTTTTCATCTAACTTCAACTTCTAAATCCGAATATTCAAAAATGTAAAATAGGGATAGCGACCGTTACATCGTTTGCTCATTTGTCAATAAAATGTGAACCCGTCCCCATTTCCCCACGACGCCGCCCAATGCAAGGGAGTCCAGCCATTGGTGCCCTCAGCATTAACATCCGCACCCTTGACTAAAAGAAGTTCAGCGATATCCTTGTAGCCACAAGACGCCACAATGTGCAATAGAGTCCAGCCTTTTTCGTCCTTAGCGTTTAACAGTTCCGGGTTTTTTGCCAATATCGATTTAACCTTGGCAAGGTCGCCTTTCTTAGCCGCATCATGAATAGGGCCACCCCACACAGCACAAGATAAAAATACCGCAAAGGCGAAGAGAGAGACAATAATCAAATTCAAGATTCTTAGTCCTTTCATCTTCTACTTCCTTTTAATAGACTGGGACAGGGGCTGTTTTATCTAAAATGCAAAATGAAATATGAGATTACTTCTTCGCTACCGCTCCTCGCAACGACAGATAAAAGAAGCGGGTCGGATAAATCCGACCCCTACAAACAATAAAAAAGGGGATGGTCTACTAAGAAGTCGGAACTCCTTATAAAACATCCCCTTCAAAAACAACCATTTTTGGGGCAAAAACTAACATATCGGCCCCCGGTTTACCTCGGTTGATTTATAGCTACTGAATTATCAAGTCAATATTTCTACCCGCCTTAGTTTCCGGTAATAGCCTGTCCAACTAAATTATTGTCCAAAAAATACCATCTTGGAAGATCATTTGCAAGAAAAAAGTGACCTGAGCCACATTACAGAGTTTAGAGTGCACAGTTCAGAGTACAGATCCACCTACGCTGATTGCTGTGGTAGGCAGACGTTATTCGGTTGCGGTTGCGCTGCTCGCCCCGTGAAATATTCTCGATATATATCGAAAGTAATCACATTTAGCAACTTATTTCTACGGGGCTCGTTTCGTCTTTTCCTTCGATGAACTCAGGACAGGCGTTACTCGGTTATGTTCCCCTCACCTATCCTCTCCCCTCCTTCGAGACGCTTCACTCCTCAGGACATGCGGGGGGGAGAGGGAATTTTTTGTTCCTCCTCACCTATATGCGGTTCTTTTCGTGTAATTCGTGGTTCAAACTATTCTCCCAGCTTGCTCTATCTTATTCCATTCTGTCGGTTTTTTCAATCTTCTGCCAAAATAATACAATTCCCAATGACCACATGCCATCCTTCGAGACGCCCCGCGAATGTGCGGGGCTCCTCAGGACTTCGGTTGTTTCGTGAAATTCGTGGTCCAGATCTCAAATCAAGCCCTTCGACCCCGATGCCCCTCCGGGGCGTAGTCCCCTACCCTCCGGCCAGTAAGCCCTCCCCTCCGGGGCGTAGGCCCCTCAGGGACAGAGTCGGGCTGGAAGCGGGGGCGGAGCCCATCGGGGCTCAGGACAGGAGCCCAAACACCCCCTCCCACAAAAAAATTGCAAAGTGCGAATGTAATAGATTGTAGATTACAGATTGTAGATTTTAGATTGCAGATCTAAAATCTATTCTGCATGTCCCTCCTGAGGCGGATTGACCGATCTTTGCGGAAGTGCTGGCTTCAACCTTATTGACAAACACCTGTGATGGGGAATATAATTCACTCATGCTTTTAGGCATTCAGCTATATTTCAAGAAAAAACATTAATATGAAAAATAAAGAGAAAACCAAAAAGCAGTTTAAAGACAAATCTGCAGAAATGCGTCGGCAAAATACTGAGTTAGAAAAATTAGAAGCCGAGCATAATCAGGCAGAAAAGAACCAGGAATTGGTAACACGAATACTGGAGGAACTTAACCGGCCCATTGGAAAGATAGATGTGATTCGTAATATCCTGGGGTTATTCAATGAATATACTGGATTTGATGCGGTTGGTATTCGTCTGCACGAGGGCGAAGATTTTCCCTACTACGTTACCATAGGATTCCCCTCGGAGTTTGTTGAGGCTGAGAATTATCTCTGCGCCCGAGACTCAAATAACAAACTTATACTCGATTCGAAGGGTAATCCATATTGGGAATGTATGTGCGGCAACATTATATGCGGACGGACCGACCCCTCTCTTCCTTTTTTCACTGAAGGCGGCAGCTTCTGGACAAACAGAACATCAAAACTTCTGGCTACCACTACAGAAGAAGATCGCCAGACAAGGACGCGAAACCGCTGTAACAGCGAAGGCTACGAATCAGTTGCCCTTATCCCGTTGCGTTCTAATGATGAGATCATAGGTCTGCTGCAACTCAACGATAAACGACCGAACCAGCTTAGGCTTGAAATGATTCAACTCTTAGAGAAAGTTGGAGCCAGCATTGGCATTGCCCTTTCAAGAAGGCAGGCCGAGGAAGCGTTGAAGCTTAATGAAGAGCGGTATGAACTTGCCCAGCGGGCAGCCAATATCGGCAGCTGGGATTGGGACATTCGGACCAATGCTCTTCACTGGTCCGATCGGATCGAGCCTATATTCGGGTTTTCGAAGGGAAAATTCGGCGCCACTTACCAGGCTTTTCTCCAATGCGTTCACCCCGAGGACCGACAGTTTGTTGTTAATTCGGTTAATGCCTGTGTTGAAGAGGCTAAGGACTACGCTATCGAACATCGCATTGTCTGGCCGGACGGGACGGTTCGCTGGGTCTCGGAGACCGGCGATGTGATCCGGGATGAGAATGGGAAGGCAATCCGCATGCTCGGGGTTGTCCAGGACATCACCGAGCGCAAGCGGGCCGAGGAGGAAATCAGGAAATCCGAGCGGAAGTTCAGCACCATATTCGAGTCCATTCCCGGCGGCATCCTGATAATGGATCAGGACCGGCGAGTCCAGGCAATAAACAAGGTGTTAGAGCGGACCTTCGGAATTTCCCGGGCAGAGGTTTTTAACAAACTCACCGGTGACGCACTGCGCTGCATCCATGCGTTTGAAACACCTGAAGGATGTGGATATTCGGACTATTGCCAGAGTTGTCAGATTCGGAATACTGCCCTGGAAGCCCTCGCCGGGAATCATATATACCGGAACAAGTCAAGGGTTGAATTATTAGTTGATGGAAAGGTCCAAGAGATGGTGTTGCTGGTCAGCGCCGCGCCCATTGAGTACGAAGGGAAGAAACAGGCGATTGTTATCCTTGAGGATATAACCGAACTAAACCAATTACGCCAACGCCTCAAGACCGAGCAGTCCTTTGCCGGTATTATCGGCCGTGATGTCAAGATACTGGAGCTTTTCGACACCATAAAGGAGCTGGCCGAGGCCAACGTGCCGGTATTGATTCAGGGGGAAAGCGGAACCGGGAAGGAACTGGTTGCCTCCGCGCTCCATAACGAAGGCCCGCGTGCGGGCAAGCAATTTGTCCCGGTCAATTGCGGCGCTCTGCCCGACGGGCTGCTGGAGAGCGAGCTATTTGGTCACGTTAAAGGGGCATTCACCGGAGCTATCCGCGATAAGAAGGGGCGCTTTGAACTGGCTGATGGTGGCACGATCTTCTTCGACGAGGTGGGTGACCTGAGCCCGGCCATGCAGGTAAAACTGCTGCGCGTGCTCCAGACCGGTTGTTTTGAAAGGGTGGGTGGGGAGAAAACGACCAAGGTCGATGTGCGTGTCATCAGTGCTACCAATAAATCCCTGGAGAAAGAGATTGCCGCCGGCCGGTTTCGTGATGACCTTTATTACCGGTTGTGCGTGGTGCCCATAACCATGCCGCCATTGCGCGAAAGGATAAGTGATATCCCTATTCTGACGGAACATTTTCTCGATCGTGCTGCCAAGGAATCAGGTCATGAAATTGTCTCCCTGTCGTCAGAGGCCCTGGCTATGTTAATGGACTACAAGTGGCCCGGCAATGTGCGTGAACTCCAGAACGCACTCCAATTTTCTTTAGTCAAGTGCCACGGTCAGGTTATTGAGCCGCAGCATCTACCACCTACCATCCGGCAGCCCGATAAGATTAGGCTCAGCCGGAGGCGCCGCCGACGGAAGCTCGAACCAAAGGCTGTGGCGGATGCCTTACGCCAGACCCAGGGAAACAGGTTGAAGGCTGCTAAATTGCTCGGCGTTTCCCGGGCAACTCTGCACCGATTTCTCGCCGAAGAAAAAAGCCAGTCCCCAGATTCGTAATTCCCCCCCCCTCCCGGTCAAATGACCACTGTCTCATTTACCAAAATGTCTCATTTAATATAAATGAGACACTATATTCCCTACCAGCTTATCCACACATATCGCCTGAACAGACAATATTACTGTATATTTTCGCGACAGTTTAGATTTTTCTGATTAACATTTCAAGTGATCCATATCTCATACTGTCTCATTTAAGCTTATTAAATGAGACATATTCCAGCTGTTCATTATGCGTGGTGATTATGTTTAATCTCTTTATTTTCAAGGGCTTAGAAATATTAATCGAGGTTAAGACAGATCTGGCACGCTCTTTGCCATTATTCAATACAAAATCTTCTTTCAAGGCAGAAGAATATGAGCCCCAAAGAAAAAACAGAAACTTTAAGGATCGTCTCCCAAGTAGAGGAGGGGGGGATATTAATCTTAAGGATCGCCGGCTTTATTGATGCCAGTAATATTAATCTATTTGATCGCCAGATGCATGAGCAAATCGAGAATGGATACAGCAAGATCATCTTGGATTTCTCTGAACTCCAATACATGAATAGCTCGGCCCTGGGCATCCTCCTGGACATACACCAGTTAGCTATCAAACGCCAAGGGAGTATGAGGATTATCAATCTACCCCGGAAGATCGAAAAAACATTTGAGATGCTGGGTTTCAACGATTACTTTCAAATATTCTCTGAAAAAGAGAAGGCCCTGCAATCCTTTCTTTAGAATTTGATCTCGGAATTTTGTGAATTTATGCGAGGAGTTTCATGAGACCGCAAGCTATTATCTATTCAATCATATTTTCAAGAAGGAACAGGAGGTTGTTATGCTTGATGAGTGGAAGCCTGTGAGCTCAGCTAAGGAGAGGAAGAAAGAAGAGGAAGAAATGAATAAATCCGAGGCAGATACACATTTCCAGAGGGGCCTAAATCTAATGAAGGCAGGTAATTACCGAAAAGCCTCAGAATGTTTTGACGAGGCAATTCGGACAGATCGGTCCCAGAATCTTTTTGAAAAAAAAGCGAAGTATCTTTCCTATTATGGCCTTTGCCTGGCTTTAGGGGAAGATAAGGTGGATGAGGGACTGAGTTTTTGTAAGAAAGCGATTAGGGAGAATTTCTTCCAGGCAGATTTTTATCTCAATCTGGGCAAGGTATATCTGAAAAAGGGATCAAGAGGGGAGGCAATTATGGCATTTCGCCAGGGCCTACAACTTGATAAGAACAACGCGCAGATAAAAAGTGAACTCGAGCGATTGGACAAAAGGGGACAGCCCTTTTTCTTCTTTTTATCCAGAAACCATCTATTCAATAAATACCTGGGGATCCTGCTGGCAAGGCTCCGCTCTAAATAAACTAAGTTGTTATTATTAGAGGATCATAGGGAAGATTGAAATGATTGGAGGAAAGTCAAATGCTACTGCGGAAAAGGAGGATATCATTTGCTATCCCTACGATGCACTTAACCTGAGGTATCTTCCCAAAAAGTAGGGGGCCAAAAAGAAATTAGAAATGGAAGGAAACGAGTCAGACGAAGGAAACCTCCATAAGAGACAAAAGAAGTGACATTTAAGCCCAATCAACACATACGGGAAGCGCTGGAAATGGCAAGGCAATTAATTATTCTTGCGGATCAGGGAGATCTGGATAGTGAGGATGACGGCTGTTTCGTGCTCTATGGCATTATCCGCGACTGTGCCTACAAGATTCGGGCTCTGGCAGAGCGTGAGCGCGAGATACATAAGAAGAGAGGTATCTGGGACACTGGAGAAAGTACAGGAACGCCGCTACAGAAATTAACGATAAATCATAGAAAGGAGGAAAAAATGGGTAAAAGTAGCGAAGGAATGAATAAGTCAAGCGAGGTGAACAGGAAGTTGGAATGGAAGTGTTCCAAGTGCGGGTATTTAACCAGCGCGGAAGCTCCGCCCGAGATGTGTCCGTTCTGCAAGGAGAATTGTGATTTTCTAAATGTTACCTGCTATACCCCTGATTGCCAGTGCAGTGGCCGGGATGACCGGTTGTAAAGACTAATATTATCTTACTTGGCGTTATTTCTCGAGGGTAAAGGTGGCATTATCTGAAGCGGTATAGTAAATTACAGAAAATACCTGATGTAAAATGAGGGTTTAATTAGATGAAATGCCCAGGTCAGGATACCCGGTTTTGGAAACCCGGGGATATCTTTGATGTGGCCTGCAGTCAGTGTGGTCATCCAGTCGAGTTTTTTAAGGACGAGGCTATCCGCCGCTGCTCCCGGTGCGGCCAGCGAATTCATAACCCTAAGCTCAGCTTAGGCTGCGCTCAGTGGTGCGAGCATGCCCAGGAATGTCTGGGCTTTGACCCAAAAACTATGTCCTCGGAAGACCCGGACGAGGAATCTTTAGTAGACCGGTTGATCGCGGCTATGAAAAAAGAGTTTGGAGATGACCAGAAGCGCATCACCCATGCCCTCTCAGTTCTCGAAAAGGCCCAAGAGCTTTTGGGTAAGGAGGGCGGTGATCCCCGCGTCGTTCTGACCGCTGCCATTCTCCATGACATCGGCATTCAGGAGGCTGAGAGGAAACACGGCAGTTCAGCCGGGAAATATCAAGAAATCGAAGGACCTCCCATCGCCCGGCGGATTATGGAAGAACTAAACCTGGATGAAAGCACTATTGAACATGTCAGCCGTATTGTTGGTAGCCATCATAGTGCCAGAGATATAGATACCCTCGAGTTCCGGATCATCTGGGACGCCGACTGGCTGATCAATATTCCGGATGAATTTCCGGACGCCGACAGCGACGAACTTTCAAGGAAGATCGAAAAGATCTTCAAGACCAGTGCCGGAAAGAAAAAGGCATATGAAATGTATGTGGAAGGTAAGACTTGTTAAAGTTAAAAGATGTCAGCGTCGTTGCGAGGTTTATCGAGATCTTCTGCAACAATAATCACTCAGACAGAATGAAGTCTTCTATCCAATTAAAGGGGAGAATAGATGAGCATTTAAAAGACATAAATATAAAATTATGTCCGGAATGTAACAGGTTATTCCTTCATGCGATGAGCAAAAGGATTCTGTGTCCGTACGATCCCAAACCAAGATGTAAGAAATGCCCTACGCACTGTTACGGCAGGGGCTACCGGGAGAGAATCAGAGAGGTGATGCAATTCTCCGGGGCTCATCTACTAAAGCGGGGAAGACTCGATTTAGTAACAAAATACTTTTTCTAAAGAAAGGAGTAAAGTAAAAATGAAAGTACGGAGGAAAATTATCAAGATCGATGAAGAGAAATGTGACGGGTGTGGTCTCTGCATTCCCGGATGCCCGGAAGGAGCGCTCCAGATTATTGATGGGAAAGCAAAACTTGTAAAGGACAATTTCTGCGATGGGCTCGGTGCCTGTCTGGGTGAGTGCCCCCAGGGTGCGCTCAATATCGAAGAGAAGGATGTCGAAGAATATGACGAAGAAGGAGTAATTGCCCATATTAAAGAAAGCTCACCCGAACTTTTAGAGAAACACTTGAAGCACCTAAAAGAACATGCGCACGAACTTCCTCAACACCATTCCCATCCGGGGATAACCTCCTGCCCTTCTGCCCAAATGCTTCACTGGGAAAAGAAAGAAGAGAAAGCCGGGGAAAAGGTAGAGATTAATTCTGAACTCCGCCAATGGCCGGTGCAACTCCATTTGGTTCCGCCAACCGCGCCCTATTTTCAGAATGCAGATCTCATCTTAGTTGCCGTCTGCGTCCCTTTTGCCTATGCCAATTTCCATCAGGATTTCCTTAAAAGCAAATCAATTGCTATTGGTTGTCCCAAACTCGATGATGTTGATGCCTACATATACAAGGTTACCCAGATCCTTAAGAACTCAAACATAAAGAGTCTAAGCGTCGTCCACATGGAAGTCCCCTGTTGTTATGGGCTTGTTCATATTGCTCAAGAGGCCCTGAAGAAAAGTGGTAAGGATATTCCCTTTGAAAGTATAAAGATCGGGATAAAAGGCGAAGTGGTATCCAGAGAGACAAATAAATGATCGTTGGTTATATAATCCCGATCGCATTAAAAGTTGTAATTTTTCCTTTTTATTGATAGGGTTAATATCGAAAATAGGAAAAATGCTGATTTTGAGAAATAAACCTACTACTCCCGAGTAAATTCACGAAAATAAGCTAAAAAGGAGCTGAGATGGAAGACGAACAAACAAAGACCTTAGAGGCACTTCGGGTTGCGATTCAGATGGAAATCGACGGCAAGGAATACTACCAGAAAGCCAGCCAGAAAACCCATAACATAGTGGGCAAGGATCTCTTTCAATGGCTGGCTGATGCGGAGGACCAACACCGCCAAAAGTTTGAAGAAATATTTGAGACTATCAAGAATAAGAAAACCTGGCCGGAGATTGACATGCAGCCGGGGAAAGGAAAGATAGCGGACACTATATTCTCCAAGGCGACGGAAGCTGGTACTCCCTATATCAACCCACCTTCTGCTGAGCTCGATGTCACAGCCAAAGCGATGGAGATGGAAACCAAAACCCAAGATTTCTATAAACATCAGGGTGATAAAGCTGTGTTCGATGTTGAGAAGAACTTTTATGATGCTTTAGCGGCTGAAGAGAGGGGACATTATCTGGCTCTGGTTGACTACCGGGAGTATATTATTGACCCACAGGGCTGGCTCCGTACAAAGGAGCATCACTCCCTGGATGGAGGCTAAACCGGCAACGAAAAAGGAAGTGGACAATGAATCTTAAAGCACTTCATAAATTAAGTTATGGTCTGTATGTGGTGGGTTCCGAAAAGGGAGGCAAGCTCAACTGTCAGATTGCCAACACTGTCTTTCAGGTTACATCTGAGCCACCGGTTATTGCCGTAAGTATCAACAAGGAAAATTTAACCCATGAGTTTATCCAGGAGAGTAAAGTATTTACCGTCTCCATCCTCTCCCAGGACACTCCCTTGAGTTTCATCGGCAATTTCGGCTTTAAGTCGGGTAGGGATGTAGATAAACTCAAGGGTATCAATTACCAACTGGGTGAAACCAAGGCCCCCATAGTACTTGACCATACTTTAACCTATCTTGAAGTTAGGGTAATAAACCAGGTAGATGTCGGGACTCATACTATTTTTGTCGGAGAGCTTGTGGGAGCGGACACTGTGAAAGAAGGCAAGCCAATGACCTATGCTTATTATCATCAGGTCAAAAGAGGCACAACTCCCAAGACAGCTCCCAGCTATATTGAAGAGAAAAAAGAGACAGCACCAAAAATGGCAAAATACAAGTGCAGCGTTTGTGGCTACATTTATGACCCTGAGTTAGGTGACCCTGACGGCGGAATAAAGCCGGGGACGCCTATTGAGGAAATACCGGATGACTGGGTATGTCCGGTCTGCGGGGCGAGCAAGCAACAGTTTGAAAAGGTAGAGGAATAATGGAGGTGTAAGAAATGATAGAAAATCTGAGCCAGGAACAGTTAGCCGGAATATTGGAGGCAATACCGGTAGAGATTTCCTTCGTTGATGAGAATGACTCAGTCAGATTCTGGAATAAGCACGAAACAAGGATCTTTAAACGGCCGGTTTCTGTGATCGGTAAGTCGCTTCAGAATTGCCACCCAAAGGACAGTGTGGATAAAGTAAACCAGATATTGTCCGATTTTAAGAGTGGTAAGAGAGATTCAGCCGAGTTCTGGATAAACCTCAAGGACCGCAAGGTATATATAAGATATTTCGCCGTCCGGGATAAAACCGGAAAGTACCTGGGCACACTGGAGGCCTCCCAGGACATTACCGAGATAAAAGAGATCGAGGGAGAAAAGAGACTCGTGGAATACTGAAGGAGAGGTAAGATGAAACCAGGAGAAATAAAACCCGGAGTTTATTGGGTCGGGGCAATTGACTGGGACCGGCGGCTATTTGATGCACTTATCCCGCTCCCTGACGGCACGAGTTATAACTCATATCTAATTAGGGGCAGTGAAAAGACAGCCCTTATTGATACGGTAGACCCGACCATGGAGGATGTGCTGATAAGTCACCTGAACCAACTCGAGGTTAAGGATATTGATTATTTGGTTGCCAACCATGCGGAGCAGGACCACTCCGGCACTATCCCTCGGGTCCTCGAAAAATACCCCCAGGCAAAAGTCATCTGCACGCCCAAATGTAAAGGGCTGCTTATCGAACTGCTCCTGATCCCGGAAGATAAGTTTATAACTGTCGACGATAAAGAGGCCATTTCGCTGGGAGATAAAACCATGGAGTTCATCCATGCCCCCTGGGTTCACTGGCCGGAGACAATGATTACCTATCTTAAAGAAGATAGGATACTTTTCTCCTGCGATTTTTTTGGCTCCCATTTAGCCACCACCGACCTGTATGTCACCGATGAAGGGCAGATCTACGAGGCAGCCAAGAGGTATTATGCGGAAATCATGATGCCCTTCCGAACCAACATTCAGAAGAACCTGGAGAAAATAAAGGACTGCGCAATTGACATCATCGCCCCCAGCCACGGGCCTATGCACGATAACCCGGAATTCATCGTGAAGTCGTATCATAGCTGGGCCTTCGACGAGCCCAGGAACATTGTGGTATTACCCTATATCTCGATGCACGACAGCACCCGCAAAATGGTGGAACATCTCGTCGAGGCTTTAGTCCAAAGGGGTGTAACGGTGAAGCAATTCGACCTCACGGTGACTGACCTCGGGAAACTGGCAATGTCACTGATGGATGCGGCAACTATTGTTATCGGGACACCTACCGTCCTCGCCGGTCCCCATCCGAATGTTGCCTATGCTGTCCTTCTAACAAACGCCCTCAGGCCCAATTTGAAGTTTGCCTCTATCATCGGCTCCTACGGCTGGGGAGGCCGGACCGTGGAACAACTGACCGGGATGATACCTAATCTGAAAGTAGAATTGTTGGATCCGGTGCTCGTTAAGGGGTTCCCGAAGGAAGCTGATTTCAGGGCTTTAGATAACCTGGCCGATACCATCGCCCAAAAGCACAGGGAACATAACTTCGTTTAATAGTGCTCAGTAACATTAGTTTTTGCCCAATTCCCCCTCACCTTTACCCCGATGGACATCGGGGCAAGCCCTCTCCCCGTTGGGGAGAGGGAACTTTTTGCTGGTTACTACTTCCTCTCCCCTGGGGGAGAGGAATGAGGTGAGGGGGGAGTCTTGAACGAGCAAGAATTATTGTCACAGAGCAGTAGTAGTTAGGAAGGGGCAGAACTATGGAAAAGGAAAAGTTTTATCCGGTAAGAAGGTATATCGAGCTGCAAAAGAAAGCAATATCTGACTCAGAAAGTTTTTGGGGGAAAGAGGCAGAAGAAATTCCCTGGTTCAAACGCTGGGATAAAGTTCTCGTTTGGAAGGAGCCGTTTGCTCAATGGTTTGTTGGCGGCACGCTCAACGCCTCTTACGCCTGTGTAGATGTCCACTTACGTTCCTGGCGAAAGAATAAGATAGCACTCTACTGGGAAGATGAGCGCGGGAATACAAAATCCTTCAGTTATGCCCAACTGCATAGGGAAGTAAACAGATTTGCATCGGTCCTGAAAAACCTTGGTGTCAAGAAAGGCGATATCGTAGTCCTATATTTGCCGATGATCCCTGAACTCGTAATCTCAATGCTGGCAACCGCCAGGATCGGCGCTATCCATACTGTTATATTTTCGGGATATAGCAGTCAATCATTGGCAGATAGAATAAACGATACCGGGGCCAAAGTTTTGATAACCGCAGACTTTGGCGTAAGAAGAGGAAAACTGGTTGCGCTCAAAGAAATTGCTGATGATGCGTTAAACTCTACGCCGGCGGTAAAAAAGGTGGTTCTGGTGAGAAGAACCCAGGAAGAATTAAAAATTAAAAAGGGGCGGGATTACCTTTATCACGAGTTGATGAAGGATGCCGAAAATTATGTTGAGCCCGAAGTTGTAGATTCTACTCATCCGTTGTATATCCTTTACACATCAGGAACTACCGGGAAACCGAAGGGGATCGTTCACTCTACCGGTGGATATTTAGTTTACAACTATGCCACTTACAAGTGGGTGTTTGATATCTCCGACGAATCCATCTATTGGTGCACTGCCGATGTAGGTTGGGTAACCGGGCACTCGTCAATTGTCTATGCACCGTTACTCCATGGCGCAACGATTATTATGTATGAAGGAGTTCCCGATTATCCCGATCCGGGCAAATGGTGGGAAATTATCGAAAGGTACGGGGTCACTATCTTTTATACCTCCCCCACCGCAGTCCGTATGTTTATCCGTTATGGTGAGGAGTGGATAAAGAAGCATGATCTAAGTAGCTTAAAAATATTAGGCTCCGTTGGTGAATCTATCAACCCTGAGGTATGGAAATGGTATTATAAGCACATTGGGGGAGAAAGGTGCCCAATAGTTGATACCTGGTGGCAGACCGAGACCGGAGGAATAATGATATCACCCGCCCCGGGCATAGAACTCGTCCCCCTCAAGCCTGGCTCTGCCACCTTACCTTTGCCCGGGATCGATGCAGAAGTAGTAGATGATACCGGCAAGCCTATGAATCCCGGAGTAAAAGGGTATTTAGTAATAAGAAAACCCTGGCCGGGTATGACCAATGGAATTTACCAGGATCCGGATAGATACAAAGAAGTATATTGGTCAAGATTTAAGGGGATGTATTACACGGGCGATTATGCGATCAAGGATGACGAGGGTTACTTCTGGCTCCTGGGAAGAGCGGATGAAGTCTTAAAGGTGGCAGGTCATCGGTTAGGTACCGCGGAGATAGAGAGCGCGGTTATCGCAACACCTTTTGTTGCCGAGGCCGCAGTAGTGGGTATCCCTGATCCAATAAAAGGAGAGAATATCGTTGTCTTTGCGATATTAAGAGAAGGATATAATCCTGCCGATAAACTAAAGAAGGAAATAATCGGAACCCTTCGTAAACAAATAGGACCAATAGCAACACCTAAGGAGATTCACTTTGTAACCAAGCTTCCCAAGACAAGATCCGGCAAGATAATGAGGCGGGTGTTAAAAGCAATCGTCCAAGATGTGGCTGTCGGAGATGTTACTACTCTGGAGGACGAGGCCTCGGTAGAAGAGATAAAAGCCGGCTACGAAGAATTCAAGAAAATGTTAAAGGGTAAACCGAAAGGGAAAAAGGTAGTTAAAAAGTAGTCCAGATTTAATAATAATTAGGACATCACAAAATTAAGAGTTAGAATAAATACCACTTTCTCAGATTAGGAAAAGGAAGTTCCCTCTCCCCAACGGGGAGAGGGAAAGGTTGAGGGGGATTTGTGAAAGAGGTGAATTTCTAAAGCGAGTTTTTAAAAGAATTATACCACGAAGAAAAGTGGAGATGAAATATAAAAAGGATGGTCTAATAACTCATTACATATCAATAAGTTATGAGTTTTGAGATAGGGTAAATAATAACAACAAGGAGGTGATGGACAATGGCTAAAACTGTAAAAGTCTATACTACATCCACCTGTCCCTATTGCACTATGGTGAAAACCTTCTTAAAGGAAAAGAACATAACATTTGAAGAGGTAGATGTGGGCCGTGATCGCATAGCAGCAAAAGAAATGGTGGATAAAACAGGACAGATGGGGGTACCGGTAGTTGAGATTGACGGAAAAATAATAGTCGGATTCGATAAGGAAGTAATAAGCCGGGAATTAGGGGGCAAGAATGAATGATTTGATCATTGTCGGAGCAGGCCCTGCCGGTATAACTGCCAGTGTCTATGCTGCCCGAAAAAGGATGGATTTCCTGGTGGTTACCGGAGATATCGGAGGACAGACGGTATTGAGTAGCGACATTGAGAATTATACCGGTTATCAGTTTATTACCGGTGTGGAGCTGGCTCAAAGGTTTAAAGAACATCTGGAACAATTTGAGCTTGAATTGAAAGAAAACGAGAGAGCAACTCTGGTAAAGAAAGAAGATAATATTGTAAAAGTAAAGACGGATAAGGGAGAATACGAAGCAAAAACTGTTATTGTTGCCTCCGGAAGAATCCCGCGGAAACTGGGAGTGGAAGGAGAAGACGAATTTAAAAATAGAGGCGTCACTTACTGCGCTACCTGTGATGCGCCACTGTTCTCTGATATGGATGTCGCCGTTATCGGCGGTGGAAACTCGGCATTGGATGCAACACTTCAGTTAATAAAAATCGCGAAAAAGATTTATCTCGTTGATGTTGCTCCTCAATTGCGTGCTGACCCGATAATGGTGGAAAAGGCAAAAAGTAGCGGGAAAGTGGTCATTTATACTAATGCAAAAGTGAAACAAATTTCCGGAGATAAGCTTGTTCAGGGAATAAAGATCGAACGCGAGGGTAGAGCGGAAGATCTAACCGTAGGGGGGATATTCATTGAAATAGGATCCATCCCGGCATCTGAATTTGTAAAGGATGTAATCAAAAATGAAACTGGAGAAATAATCGTTAACTGTAGCTGCGAAACAAATATCTCCGGAATTTTTGCGGCCGGAGATGTGACCGATGTGCCGGCCAAACAGATTATCGTTGCCTGCGGAGAAGGGGCAAAAGCAGCCCTGTCAGCTTTTGACTATATAAGCAGACTTAAATAAATATCCCCGCCTATAGGGTGGAGCTTCCGTTTTGTTTCCAAAAACAATCCCCTCCCCCTCGCCTGTCCTAAGCCCCGCCTGTGGCAGGGTCGAAGGGATGGGGGAGGACTTGCCCCGATGACCATCGGGGTGAAGTGGGGGTGAGTAAAATAAAGAGATAAATAGCTCAACTATCCCCCTCCCCTAACCCCTCCCACAAGGGGAGGGGAATATAATGATGTCATTCATCTTCGTTTAGAGAATGGGATATTAAGAAGATAAGAACTTTGAGGAACAGATCTAATGAAACAGATATACTTTGACCACATTGCGGGTAATCCGTTGGATCCCCGGGTGAAAGAGGCAATGCTCCCTTATCTGACCGATATTTTTGGGAACCCTCAGAGTATGCACAGTTTCGGTGAACAGACCAAAGCGGCCATTGATGAAGCGCGCACCCAGGTAAGCCAGCTTATTAATGCCCGGCCCGAGGAGGTTTTCTTCACGGCCAGCGGTACCGAGTCGAATAATTTCGCTTTAAAGGGTCTCGCCTTAGCTCATCAGAACAAAGGCAAGCATATCGTTGTCTCTGCGATCGAGCACCAGTCCGTATTACATTCAGCCAAATATCTGGAGAAATTGGGCTTCAAGATAAGTCATGCTGCGGTAGATAAGTACGGGATAGTGTCCCGGGATGAATTGGCTAAATTACTGACTGATGAGACGATACTTGTCTCGATTATGCTTGCCAATAGTGAAATCGGCACAATCGAACCAATTGCTGAGATAACCGGATTAGTTAAGGAAAAAGGAGTTGTATTTCATTGTGATGCGGTAGCGGCGGTGGGGAACATACCGGTTAATGTAAATGAGCTGGGAGTAGATGCCCTGAGTATGGCCGCTAACCAGTTCTACGGCCCCCCCGGGGCGGCGGCCTTATATATCCGTAAGGGCGTGCGGATCTTGCCTTTGCTTGATGGGGGAATCCAGGAGGAAGGCAGACGGGCGGGGACCGAGAATGTCCCGGTTATCGTGGGAATGGGTAAAGCTGCCCGGCTTGCCCAAGAAGAGATGTCTCAGCGGTCGGAATATCTTCGCAGCTTAAAGGATTTACTAATTAAAGAACTCAAAAGTAAAATAGACTACCTTCATTTTACCGGCCATCCGGATAACAGATTGTCCCATCATGCCAGTTTTTGTGTTGAATTCATCGAAGGTGAAGCCATGCTCTTGAGTTTGAGTATAGAAGGCATGGCGGTCTCCAGTGGTTCCGCTTGCACCTCACGCGCCCTAAAGGCATCCCATGTGTTAAAGGCCATCGGAGTGGATGACGCCCTGGCTCAGGGGTCAATTGTTCTTACTCTGGGGATGTCTAATACGAAAGAAGATATTGAATATCTAATAGAAGTTTTTCCTGCGATAATAAAGAGGCTACGCAAAATGTCACCTCTTTATACCAAGCACATTCAGGGGAAAAGGGGTAAAGAATGAAAATCCCCCCTCCCCCCCTTTTTTAAAGGGGGGAAATAATTCCCTCTCCCCTGGGGGAGAGGGTAAGGGTGAGGGGGGGATTTAGTGGCGTTAACCCCTGATTTAATCATGGGAAAGGAGAAAAATGATGCAGTATTCGGAAACAGTCATGGATCATTTTCGTAATCCACGTAATGTGGGTGTGATTGAAGACGCTGACGGCGTGGGCGAGGTGGGTAACCCGGTATGCGGAGATATGATGACTTTCTATATCAAGATCAAGGACAACCGTCTTGAAGATGTTAAATTCCAGACCTTTGGCTGCGGGGCGGCTATTGCTGTCTCCAGCATGGTGAGTGATATGGCCAAAGGGAAAACCATCGAGGAGGCGTTAAAGATAACCAATAAGTCAGTTGCCGAACATCTGGGTGGGTTGCCGAAAAACAAGATGCATTGTTCTAATTTAGGAGCGGATGCCTTACATAAGGCTATCGAGAGTTATCAAAACAAGTTAAAAAGTAGAGGAAAACCTCCCGCGCAGCCGGAAGAAGAAGGCGGTCAGTGCAAATGTCTGTATTGCGGCGAGACAATGGATTGTCAGCTTAGCGCTCTACATAAATGTAAAGTAACCCTAAAGGGCTGCCCGGCGTGCCAGAAACCAATTCGCCCGGATGCCGACAATTGTCCGAATTGTGGTCACCAGATAAAGGAGGGTAAATAAAGATGGATGACGAAATGACCATTATTGTCTTCAGTGACAATCTGGATCGGGTATTAGCCTCTTTTATTCTGTCTACCGGGGCGACTACTATGGGACTGAAGCCGACTATGTTCTTTACCTTCTGGGGATTAAATGTTTTGAGAAAAAAGAAGGCCACCCGATCTCCTGCCGGATGGATAAAGAAGAAGATGTCGCTGATTAATCGGCGCCGGGCGGACAGCTTGAAGCTGTCACAATTTCATATGCTCGGAATCGGCACAGGCTTCATGAAAAAGATAATGAATAAGTCTAAGATTCCTTCGGTGCCGGAAATGATTACCCTGGCTAAAGAGCTGGGCGTAAAAATAATTGCTTGCACCACGACCATGGAGATCATGGGAGTGCATAAGGATGATTTGATTGAGGAAGTAGATAATGTAGCCGGAGTGGCTACCTATTTATCTGCGGCCAAAGGCAGTAAGGTCAACTTATTTATCTAGAACGACAAAAGCAATTGCGCATAGATAGGGCAGTGTTGTAAATATAGACAAACAAAAAAATCCTAAGCACTAAATTCTAAATTCTAAATAATATTAAATAACCCAAATCCAAAATACAAAACCATGTCCTGAGCCCCGCCTGTGGCGGGGTCGAAGGAACTGTGCCCCTACATTGACGCATTATTGGTGGTTGAACTTTTGTAGGGGTCGGATTTATCCGACCCCTACAAAAGTTCAACCACCAATAATGCGTCAATGTAGGGG
>SDBT01005554.1_pt1 | contig 21132 bp, 20 predicted proteins | sample 2277101 | NCBI WGS metagenome assembly SDBT01 (sample SAMN10404973, study PRJNA504765) | marine sediment metagenome | isolation source: marine sediment core GS10_PC15, 103 cmbsf | place: Arctic Ocean: Southern Knipovich Ridge | collected 2010
CATGTATATTATGTTTATGGGATGAAATTTGATTCAAAGAAAATTGGTGTATCTCGCGATATTTTTTGCCAGGCTATATGCGCAGAAGGTATTCCTGTATTTCAAGGATACAGTAAGCCTCTCTATCTACAGCAGCTGTATCAGAAAAGAGTCGGCTATGGGGGTAAAGGGTGCCCGTTTACCTGCCAGCATTATCATAATGAAGTCTCCTATGAAAAAGGACTCTGCCCAACAGCGGAGCGGATGTATGAAAGGGAATTTTTTGGATTCGAGTATGTAAAAGCGCCAAATACTCTAGAAGACATGCATGATGTTGTCAGGGGATTTGATAAAATATTTTCTAATAGCAAAGAGCTAAGAATATTTGAAAATTGTCGGGCAAAATAATAACATTTTAAATTCATTTTTAGACTAAGCCCAATCCGAAGACGGATAAAACATCAAAAAAACTGCCAAACACTAAAAGGAGCCTTATATGATAAAATTTTTAGAGGGTAAAAAAATATACTTGCGGCCTCTGGTGGACAAAGATTTATCGGGTGATTATTTAAGATGGATAAACGACTCCAAAAACGACAAATTCACCGAGCACGCCCAGTTCCCACACAGGGTTGAAGATCTGAAAATGTATGCTCAAAGCAAGCAGCACGATTCATCCTGCATATGGCTTGCTGTTGTCGAACAAGAAAGCAATCATCATATAGGAAACATAGAATTATACAATATTGACTTGGTCCATCGAAATGGGGAGTTTAAAATATTAATAGATAAATCCTTTCAAGGAAAAGGGTACGGTGAAGAGGCAACGCGACTGATTCTACAATACGCCTTTAAAACACTTAATCTCCACAGAGTCTATCTCGGAGTTCATGAAAATAACAAGAAAGCAATAAATCTTTACCAAAAAATGGGATTTATAGAGGAGGGGATATTGCGGGAAAGTTTTTTAAGAGACGGGATTTGGAAAAACAGCATAGTGATGGGAATGCTGTCAACTGAATTTAAAGATACAAAGAAGATCAGTTAAGGGCATATATATAGATGACTATCTCAAAAAAAACTGGCAAAGAGAAAGTTAAAATCTATGGAGGAGGTCCGTATAAAGAATTGAACTACTGTGTACGATGCTGCTTGCCAGATACGGAGGAGGGAACTTCCTTTGATGAAATTGGAATGTGCCCCTCCTGTCAATCATCAGAGCAAAAAATGCACATAAATTGGGCCGAGAGAGAAAAGCAACTAAGAAAAATATTAGAAAGAGCAAAAGAAAAAGCCCAGGAAAAAAGTACATATGAAGTTATGGTACCTATCAGTGGGGGAAAAGATAGTAGTTTTCAGCTTCATATATTAAAAAAAATATATCATCTGCAGATACTCGCTGTGACATTTAATCAAAACTGGTTATCTAAGACAGGGAAATATAATCTCACCAATATTTTAGAGAAGTTGAATATCGACCATATGATGTTTACTCAAAATAGAGAATCAATAAATAGAATTGCAAGAGAATCTTTATATCAGATAGGAGATGCTTGTTGGCATTGTCATGCAGGTGTTGGAGCTTTTCCTTTACAAATTGCTGTTAAATATAAAATACCGTTGATAATTTGGGGAGAATCGGTTGCAGAAAGAGACGGTAGAGCCACACATGAGAATCCTATAAAATATGACAGAGAGTATTTTATAAAAATTTCTGCAAAAAAATATCCCCATGAAATGATAAATGAGAGAAGCAAGCTAACAAAATTCGATATGCTACCATATGTATTACCATCTCAAAAGGAAATTGAAGAAGCTGAGGTGGAAGGTATCCATCTCGGGGATTATTATTTCTGGGATGAAATGAGACAGGTAGAGTTTCTTGAGAAAGAATATAGCTGGAAGCAGGATTATATCGAAGGCACGTACAAAAAATATAAAAGCGTTGAATGTAAAATGGCGGGAGTACACGATTATTCTAAATTTATAAAGAGAGGATATGGTAGAACTACTGATCAAGCTAGTGAAGACGTGAGGCAGGGATTATTAACAAGGCAGGAAGCCCTTCAGTTAATCAATAAGCTTGATGGAGAAAGGCCTGATGCGCTTGATGAATATCTTGAAATAACCGGTTTTACTGAAGAGCAATTCCTTGAAATTCTAGAAGCGCAGAGAGAAGGAAATGCAAAAAAATTACCTAAATATAAAGATTATAAAAAATGATAGATTTAAGCCAAACCACAATTAAACAGTTTGTTAAGCTCATCCACTCAGAAGAAATCAATTTAATAGAATTTTATCAGGAGCTTATATCTTTCATTAAAGAAAAAGATGAAGATCTAATGGCTTTTCAGTCCTTTGATGAAAACATTATTCTTGAGAGAGTTGTCAATTTAAACAACAAAATAAAAAATCCAGAAAGGCTAAAAAAACTATTTGGAGTCCCTGTTGCTGTAAAAGATGTAATCAATACAATTAAACTTACAACAGAAAGAGGAAGTGCTTATTGGAAAGGATATACAGCAGGGAACAATGCAAAGGTTGTTGATATAATAGAGTATGAGGATGGAATAATAACAGGGAAAACAGTTACGGCAGAATTGGCGGTTCATCATCCAGGAAAAACCAGAAATCCTCATAACTATGATTATTCTCCCGGGACTTCTTCAATGGGCTCTGCGGTAGCCGTTGCATCTGGCATGTCACTGGTTGCATTGGGAACACAGACGGGAGCTTCAATTATAAGACCTGCCAGTTATACCGGTACTTTTGGATATAAACCTTCATACGGTACCATCCCTCGGATAGGTGTTTTAAAAACGACCGATACACTGGACCACATTGGTTTTTTTTCAAATAATATTGAAGATGTAATTCTCCTTTTTGACACCTTGAGAGTTCAAGGTACAAATTATCCTGTTAGCAATAGCATGCTAAAGAAAAGGTCCGATATAAAAGAGCCACTTAAAATAGGTGTTTTAAGACCCCAGTATTTGTGGAAAGGGTATCAAGACTATGTCAAATTAAAGTTTGAGAATTTAATAGATTCTTTAAGAACGAGAGAAATTGATGTAATAGATATAGAAGATCATGATTTTTTTTGTAATAGCCGTGAGATTCATTCCAATTTATATGATAAAAGTCTAGCTTATTATTTTAGAAAAGAAAGTAGTGACAAAAATGTAATAAGTTCAACACTTCATAAAATGGTAACACATGGCAAAACAATCACCGCCAAACAGTTTCACAGTGCATTGCAAGAACAGGAAAAAATACAAAATGAATTCGATGCTAATTATGAAGAATATGATGTAATTTTAACGCCTTCTACCGCAAATATCGCTCCTAAAAGAGATGATTACAAAGAAGTAGACGACACTGGTCTTATTTGGTCACTATTGGGAGTTCCTGCCTTAAACATCCCTGCATTTAAAGGCCCGGACAATATGCCTTTTGGATTACAAGCCGTTGGCGTCAAATACAGTGACGATAAATTATTGGGAATCATTAAACATTTAATTAAGGAAGGATATTTAACACTAAACTCTCATATTAACAATCAAGATGAAGAAGGAAGAGAGCATTCAGTTTTTATACAAGTTAAGTGAATACAATAAAACAATCTGAGATGTTAGCGAAAATTAGCCCTAAAAGTGGTTCGAAAAATGGGGATCATATCCATATCCTCATAATTCCTATTTAAAATTCAAGCTATTCATGAGTTAGCAAATATAATAAGAGAATCACATCTTAGAGACTTTAATTACTTTTCTAATTGCTTTCTAAGCAATGCTATGGAGCGAAACTGCATATGAAAAAAATGAATGATGATGAAAAATTAAGAATTAAGAATTCCTTGGATGGATGTCTTGTCTACGGGACTAAGGAATTCAACGAATTAACTGGAAGAAATAAACTCGAAGATCCTGACACTGAAAAATACACAGATTTTTTTATGGATCCCAAAACAAAAATGTTGAAGGAAAAAATGGCCAAATATAGAAATTGCCCTATTTGCGGTCGTGATGAAAACGAGTTGATTTTCGTAAAAAGTGGATTTCGACATGTACGGTGCCATTGTGGATTTATCTATGTTAATCCAAATGCTAAGGACAAATTTAGGGAGGAATTTTTTCGTGATATCTATAATTCATGGACTGAAGTTTTGTTGACTGAAAAACAAATAAAAATAGATAATATTAAGTTCGAATATGGACTCAACATTATTGGGCCCTACATAAATGCAAAAGGGCTAATTGTTGATATTGGTGCAGGGACTGGCCAATTTCTAAAAAGTGCGAGAGATCAAGGATGGGATGTGTGCGGAGTCGAGTTCAACAAAAAAGCGATAAAGCAGATCCAATCATTAGGCATAGATGTCATTGATAAACCGCTTGAGGATGGTACTTTAAAAGAGGCTTCTGTAGACGTTGTTACCTTATGGGAGGTCCTGGAACATATTAATGACATCAATGGTTTTATGACTAATGTTTCCTGTATATTAAAGCCTCGCGGATTGCTCTTCATTTGCGTGCCGAATATAAATGCCTTGGTTACCCGAATACTGCATGAGAAATCCGGTACGTTTGCAGGATACGCTCATATAAATTTCTTTAGTATCGATTCCCTAGGAAATTTGTGTGAGAAGCATGGATTCAATATTTTGGAGGCAGATACTATTATTTCTGAGATCGGTACAATAAAAAATCATCTTTGTTATCAAGAACCTTATAGAGGAAACGCCAATCTTTCCCTAGATTTCCTAACCCCTGAATATTTGTACGAAAATAATTTGGGCAGTCGGATAGCTATGCTTTGTCGGAAAAAATAATACATGGCTATAGTGCCTTTCTTGCAATTATGTGTTGTTTTCAAGAAAGAGGACATAAATGAAAGTATTGTTTGTTTGGCCTAATAAAGATTCTTTTGGCTTTAAGCCTATAGGGATATCGTTGCTTTCGGGGATAGCTCGCAGGGAAGGCTGGGAGACAAGACTATTCGATACTACAGAGTTCGATTTTGGCTTCGTGACTGGCGAAGAGGTAGGCAAGGGAGCTAATGTGTTTAAGGCTGTAGATATGTCAATATATGGGCACCAAAAAACAAAACGTAACCGTGACTTGGCCCCAAGTTTTACAAACGTGTTGGAGGAATTCAATCCAGACTGTATAGCCATTTCTGTTTTGAGCGAGGAGTATTTAGTCGCTGAGAGGATTTCGAGAATAGCAAAGGAATCACATCCAAAACTGCCCATAATATGGGGGGGGAAGTATCCAACATTAGCTCCAGAAAGAGCGCTTATGGAGCATAGTGCAGACTTTGTCTGTGTTGCAGAAGGGCTAGAGGCATTCCGCGACTTTTTGGAAGCCATCGCAGGAAAAAGAGATGTTTATAACATTCGAAATATCTGGGGGAAGAGGAACGGGTCAATAATAAGAAATGAGATACGGCCATTAAAAAAAGACTTGGACAAACTGCCTTACCTCGACTGGGAAATTATGGATAAAAGACAATTCTATAGACCTTTTGACGGGAAGGCATATGTGAGTGGAGACCATATGTTGAACTGGGGTTGTCCTTATCGTTGTAGCTATTGCATTAACGATTATACCCATAAACAGTATAATAATAGATATTTTGTGAGGCGGTATAGTGTTAAACGAATTATCGAAGAGCTGAAGTATTTGACAAATCGATATGGGCTAAATTTTTTTAGATTTCTCGACGAGGATTTTTTGATGCGGCCGCTGGATAACCTGAGGGAGTTGAGTAATGCGTACAGAAATGAGGTAAATATACCTTTTGCAATGGAAACTAATCCTAAAACAGTTACTGAGGAAAAAGTCACATTGCTAAAAGAAATGAACTGTGTTAATGCCTCTGTGGCAATCGAGACTGGCGACCCATCTTTACGGAGAAACGTTCTCAATCGAGTTGAGTCTGAGGCAGATATAATAAGAGCATTTTCGCTATTTAATAATGCAAACATTCGGAACTCTTGTTTTATTATGCTTGGCATTCCTTTTGAGACAAGGGACTCATACAGAAAAACTGTCGAGCTTGTTAGGAAAGCAAACGCACAGTATCCGTCTGTTGGTTTTTTCTATCCTTTCGAGGGCACAAAAATCCGAGAGATTTCTATAAAGGAAGGGTTTTTTGATCCTGAAGAGGATGAAAAGAGGGTTAATAAATGCGGGCAACCCGCCCTTCGGTTTAGGGACCTGAATGAGGGTGACTTGATTGAAATGCATAATGTTTTCAGTTTATATGTGAAACTTCCTACGGTATACGAGCCGTTTATTAGACGGAGTGAAAAGCTTGATGCTGTGGGTAAAAAGCTACGGAGAAAGCTTATATACATATTTAACAAAACAGTCTTTGATAATGATGGTTGGTTTAAAGATGATGGAACGGAGGAGGTCAATCTTGTTGAGCTTAATGGAATTGTGAAGCAGGATTGCGAGTAAAGGTTAGCTCGGGCGGCTGCGAAAAATGCAGAGGAATGAAAAACCTTTGCGTGGGAATAACTTGGGAAAGAAGCCGAATGGAGTGTGGGCCTGCACTGTTAGATGCGCAGCTGTCCGATATGGGTTGAGTGCGACAATGAAAAATCGTGGGTTGATTTTTAGTGGAAGTTTAGCCTCTGAGGAGACGCCAATCTTTCCCTAGATTTCCTAAGCCCTGAATATTTGTACGATAATAATCTCGGGAGCCAGATAATTATTTTATCCCGGAAAAATTAATATCGTTAACAGCGAACAATAGAAAATAATTTATTGGACTTAATTAAGGATTTACGAATTTGAACAGAATTGTCTTTGTTGAAGATTTTTCTCCTAATTTTGATTATTCAAAACATCTAGTTGTAGCACTTGACGGTCTTTCTCATTACAATTTACTTAAAAGAGATATAGCTCATTATTGTATAAGTGATTTTATGGAGTTTAAATCTTATTTAAAGTACGCTGACGAGTATAACGAGATACGGACCAGTTTTTTTGAGTCTTGTGATGAATATTTTAAATCGATGAGAATCAACGATGATTTGGCTTTTGCTCCTTTTCATATAATGCCAATGCAATTTGCATGTATTTTTGACTCACTGTTTTCCCAAAGTTTAATCATTTTAGAGGTATTAAGGCAGCTCAATCCTAAAGATGTAATATTAATTAGTTCATATAAACCTAGCGACAAAGCTATTAATTATATTAATGGAGATAAAATAGAACGCGGCTATTATGATTATTTGAATTATGAAATAATTAATTATTTCTCTAAGTATTTTGATTACAGGTTTAATACTCAAATAGTAAATAAAAATAGAATAGAAAAAATAAAAGGCTGGGTCAAAGAAAAAGTTAAGAATAAAAAAGTTTTTAATCTATACCAACAATTAAATAAAGTTTACAAAGATAGAATTGACATTAATAATAATTCTATTGATACTTCCTTTGATTACTTAAAGGGAAAGAAAGTTTTATTTTCAAATCAAAGTTGGGGATTAGATAAGTTAATAAAATTTATACTAAATAATAATAATACGACATTCATTTTAGAAAATGACTATTTATTTAAGTATCAGGGCCCTAGATTAAAAAATACTTCTAAGCTTAAATGCAAAAATTACTGGAAATCTAACCAAGTATATACTGGCTCTCAAGAAAATTCAAAAGTTTTTAATAATTTTATTCAAAACGCGTTGGGTGTTCCAATAGAAGATCTAATTCAAAGAAGATTATCATATATTAATCAAACAATTGTTCCTTCATTATTCAACAAGAGTTATGTTATTGATAATATGTTAAAAACACTAAAAATAGAGTATATTATTGGTAATATGAAATATGATGGGTGGAGATATATTTTAGCTTATATTGGTACTTACAAAAAGGATTATGAATTTATTTATTTTACTCATGGATACGATATGTTCGATGTTGATAGAACCTTTTTAGAATTACCCTGTAACAAATATTATACAATGAACAATGAATTTAAGGATTATTTAGCAAAACAATTTAACAATCAAAATTTTTATATTAAACCTAAGAAAGTTTTAGTTAGTTCTGAAATATTATGAAAGAAATTATTGATTCCAAGAAAATTGTTACATTTGTGCCTTGTTATGAGATAGGAAGTAGAAAATTTTATAATAGCAAATTCTATTTTGATGAAATGTATATAAATTTCCAATTAGCTTTGATTGAAAAATTCTCTAGTTTAACTCAATATGATTTTATTATTAAGTGCTTGAAAAATTTTGGGTTCAGTAAAATAATAAAAGATTGGATCTTTTCAAAGAGATATTCAAATATACTCTATAATGATGGGAGACTAATTGATTCATTAAGAAAGTCTAAAAAGGCTATAGTAGATTATCCATCAAGCGCAGTCCTGGAATGCGAAAAAGCAAGAGTCCCAACCCTTGTATTGCATTATGATGAACTAAAAATCAGAGATACAGCCAACGATTCGTTAAAATATGTTCAATTAAAGAAATTTCAAGATATTAATAATGGTATTGAAATTGTTAAGAATTTTTTATTGGAAAATTGACATAACCGTTAAAAAGAAGTTTTTATTAACTTATACGCGGTCGGGGCATTGCATCGAGATCCATAGAGTTCTTTCAAGAAGTAAGCGAGGTAAATAAAGGCAGTGACACTGAATGGATGCAAAAACCCATAAAATACTTAGGATTTCGTCTTGATATGAGGATCCACTTCGCACTGATAAAGTGCAATCCTTTCAAAAAGTTGCTTGATTTTGAGTCCACTTTTTTTGTGGGAAGATAACATGGAAGTAGTAATTTGATATATTCTAGATTACCAATCTAACTAAAGGCTTATTCTAAAAAAAATACGGTTAACTACCTAATCTGTTGCAGACATTTAAAACGTGGTAAAAACGTTTAAAAAGAGAAATAAAATGGATAGTCTATTAGAAAAAATAATGACAATACAGTCTATTAAACCTATTTCATTGATTGATGTTGGCGCTCGCTGCGGGATTCAACGGCCATGGGACCAATTTCCTGAAAATCATTTATTCTATTTTGGATTTGAAGCAGACGCTGAAGAATGCCAAAGATTAAATAATAAGATCGAATCTGGAAAGCGTTTTAAGTACTTTCCATATGCACTTTCTAACAGAGATTCAACTGAAACTTTATATCTTACACAAGAAGAAGGTCGTTCATCTATCTATAAACCAAATTATAAATTTATCAATAAATTTTATGAAAGTGCTGGGTTTCACATAAAAAAAGAGCTTACTTTAATAACGACAACATTAAATGATGTTTTTAATAAAAATAATATTAAACCGGATTTTTTAAAAATTGACACTCAGGGATCAGAATTAAAAATATTAAAAGGTGCTAATCAATATCTCGATAGTATTCTCGGCTTGGAATTAGAGGTTGAATTTATTCCAATATATGAAGACCAACCTCTTTTTCATGAAGTTGACTCTTATGTTAGAGGAAAAGGATTTGAGCTATATGATTTAAATAGGTATTGGGCTAAGCGATCAAGCATGAATCGAAATAGTGCAAATAGGGGACAAATAATATTTGGAGATGCTATATATTTTCGTTCTATGGCTTCATTATTTTCTACTAACTATGATTCTATAGAGGAAAAAAGAGAAAAATTGCTCAAAATTATAAGTATTTTTTCGTTATATGGATTTTTCGACGTGGCCATAGAATATTTGCATCATTATGAGGTTCCCTTTAATAAAATTGAAATTGAATTATTAAAGAAAACAATTATTAATCTTAGTTCCTATCCAAAGTGGCAAAAAATATTGTTTAACAGCAAATTTTCCAACGCTTCCGGTAAATTATTACACTATATTGCGAATCTATTTTCATATAGATCGAAAACTGATGGATGGGGAACAGATTACAATTCTGTTGATGGTCGGTATTCATATCATACAACTAATAGATTTATTATTAAATATTTTGGAAGAAAATAACTATAAGTGGTAATAGCCTATGCCTTTTACCTGATTTTTAAAAGAAAAATGACTAATTATACAAATGAGAATCGTTATTTTGACTGAAGACTACGTTATGGGTGGACAAAACGCTGCGGTTGCCACCCTCATCAACAGCTGGCCGGCTCAAGATGAATTTATTTTAGTATCAAACGAAGATAACGTAGGTCTTGACTTAATAAGGAAGAGATTGCGGCGACCTTGTAAGTTTGTCCTACATAGGTATAATTTCGTATATAAGATCTGGCGTTCGAAAGTGCCTTTCCCCCTGAATTATCTAAAGAAGATTTTTATTGTCTCTTTAAGTTACTCATTATTAATACCGCAGGTATTTTTTTTACTATATCTATTGCGAAAACTCAATCCAGCAAAGGTCATTATTTCTAATGGTGGTTACCCTGGAGCTCCGACGTGTAGAGCAGCAGCTATGACTGGGCTTTTTAAACAGAGATGGGGAAGACCATTCTTTATTTATCACAATCTGCCAGTAAAACCTCACTTCCTAGTTGCTCCAATTGAATTTGTTGTGGATTGGCTGCTTGAAAAAGGTGTTGAAAAACTGATTACGGTATCACATGCTGCACAATCAAAGATAACTAATCGACTTGGATTGTGCCATTCGAAAAAACTAAAAGTAATATACAACGGTATTGAAGAGCCTGAAAGGAAAGGAATAAGATCACCTCTAAAAGAAGAACTAAAATTAATTCCGAATGCGAAGTTAACCCTGACAATAGCAAACTTCGAAAAAAGGAAAGGACATAAATTCCTCCTGGATGCAATGGCTGAAGTGCGTAAATCTATTCCCAATGTACACCTCCTATTAGCCGGAACGGGAGAACGCAAAAGAATTATTACCTTAAATGAATATGCTCAAAAAGTTGGATTAAAGGAATGTGTCCACTTCCTCGGGTTTCGGGACGAAATTCCGGATCTGCTTCGACAAGTGGAAGTTCTGGCAGTACCCTCGCAAGAATATGAAAGCTTTGGTATAATTAACATAGAGGCCATGGCACAGAAAATACCAGTGGTTGGCACTAATGTGGGTGGTATTCCGGAGGTCGTAAAGGACGGGGTAACTGGATTTATCTGTGATCGTTCAGATATAAAAGAGTTCTCTGCTAAAATAATATCTTTGCTAAAAGATAAAGAAAAAAGAAGAAAGTTTGGAGAGGCGGGATATGACCGATTCCGAACCAAGTTTCTTGCATCCAAAATGGCACAAAGATACTTTAATTTGGTGAATAATCTTCCAGACTAGATAAAAAAGACGCTGGCTGGAAGAGATATTTTCATGGGTTGAAAAATGCAGCTGTATAATCAAAATTATGCTGCAAGAGGAATGGCAGCAGAATAAATACAGCTAATTTATATTTAAAAGTTATCTTTTTAACTTTGAATAAATCAAATAATCTTCCAAATAAGCCTGGGATTCTATATGAAGACATATCTATAAATATCAAAGAATGCAGATTGAAAAAGGTAAACTTGTCTATAAATAGTCCGATTTATATTTTAGAAAAAAAACAACTTTTATTTTTAAACAACCATATTAAAAATAAAAAATTCGATAAAATATTGGACTTCGGGGCTGGCAATTCACGATTTAAGGAATTTTTTAATTTTGAAGAATATATTTCTTCAGATGTTGAACAAAATGCCTCAAATAACATAGATGTTATTATTGAAAAAGGGTCAAAGAAACTTCCATTTAAAACTGATGAATTTAATCTTATTCTTTGTTTTGATGTCTTGGAGCATGTCATTAATGCTAGTGAAGTATTAAATGAATTATTTAGGATTTTAAAACCAAATGGAAAAATACTGATTTTTATTCCCTTTTTATTTCGTGAGCATGAGTATCCGTCTGATTTTCAGAGATATACAAGCGTTGGGATCAAGAATATTTTGAATGAATCAGGTTTTAAAAACATTAATATAAAAAAGATTGGAAATTTTTGGTTAGTAGTATATTTACTCTGGGTTGGTAAAGTTATTAAAAGTGGGGAAAAAGTTCAAACATCATTTTTTTCAAAGCTTATTCGAAAGTTTATAAAAATAATAATCCCGCTATTAAACTTCACGTTATTTGCAATTGATCCTAAAAATAATGATAGTATTTTTTTAAAAATGCTCGCATCAGCTGAAAAATAAAATATAAACCTATCTTATATATTATTAATATCTTCAATAAAAAAGCTTCTGCTAATATAATGAAAATAGAAGAGGTTTTAACATGGATGTTATAATTTTATGCGGCGGTAAGGGTACCCGCCTAAGCGAAGAAACAACAAAAAAACCAAAACCCATGGTTGAAATTGGCAGCATGCCGATTCTCTGGCATATAATGAAAATATATAGTTATTATGGATTCAAGAGGTTTATATTAGCGCTTGGTTATAAAGGTAATCAGATAAAACAATATTTCTATAATTATAGAATTACGGGAGCTGATTTTTCTTTGAAATTAGACCCAAAACTTGATCTCAAATATTTTAACCATTCAGATGAAAAAGACTGGGAAATCGTCTTTGTTGATACAGGTGAGAAAACTTTGAAGGGAGGAAGAATCAAAAGGGTAGAAAAATATATTAAGAGCGATATATTTCATTTAACCTATGGGGATGGCGTTGGTAATATCGATATAAAAAAACTGGTTGAGTTTCATAAAGCCCATCACTGCCTAGGTACGGTAACAGCTGTGCGCCCCCCTTCAAGGTTTGGCGAATTAAGCTTAGATAAAAATGATACCGTACTAAGTTTGGAAGAAAAACCACAAATGGGCAAAGGTTTTATTAATGGTGGATTTTTTGTTTTTAATAAAAAAATGCTTACATATTTAATTGCGGATGAAAATTGTGACTTCGAATTTGGTCCTCTTCAACAAATTGCCAAAGATAGACAATTAAAGGCCTTTATGCATCTTGGCTTCTGGCAGTGCATGGATAATGTAAGAGAACGCGACTATCTTGATCAACAAATTAGAACTAATAATGCGCCTTGGATATTGTGGAAATAACTAGAAAAATGTTTTGTAATATTTATAATAATAAAAAAGTATTAATTACAGGAAACACTGGTTTCAAGGGGAGTTGGTTAACCATTTGGCTATTAAAACTAGGCGCTAAAGTATATGGAATATCCAAGGACATTCCTACTAAGCCTTCCATGTTCGAAGAACTAGGCTTAGAAACTAAAATAACCCATAATGAAAAAGATATCAGAAACTTAGCATCAATTAAGCAAATTGTGGAAGAAATAAAACCTGACTTTCTTTTCCATCTTGCCGCTCAACCTTTGGTATCACTGTCGTATTCGAATCCAATAGAAACGATATCTTCAAATGTTATAGGGACTACTAATGTATTGGAGGCACTAAAAGTAATTAATCACAATTGTATTGGGATAATTATCACCAGTGATAAATGTTATGATAATGTGGAATGGATTTGGGGATATAAAGAGACCGATCCATTGGGTGGAAAAGATATATATAGTGGATCTAAAGGCGCAGCTGAATTGATTTTTAAATCTTATTATCATTCATTTTTTAAGAAATCCAACTCAAATGTAAAAGCTGCTACAACCAGAGCAGGCAACGTTATTGGTGGCGGTGATTGGGCTTTGGACAGGATTGTACCAGATTGTATGAGGGCATGGAGCAAAAGTGAACCAGTTGAAATTAGAAGTCCAAATGCTACGAGACCCTGGCAGCATGTTTTGGAGCCGTTGAGTGGATATTTAACTTTAGGCCAGCAACTGTTTGAAAGAAATGATTTAAACGGGGATAGTTTTAATTTTGGTCCTCTATCTCAATATAACTATACAGTTGAGGAACTAATAAAAGATTTAAGCAAATACTGGGATTTTCAAGGTTCATCTAGAGCATACAAAATTATCAATGATAAGAGTTTTCATGAGGCTGGCTTGCTAAAATTAAATTGTGACAAAGCCCTCTTTGATTTGAAATGGCTGCCAACTTTAAATCATGAAAAGCTGATTGAATTTGCAGGTAGATGGTATTTTGGCTTCTATAAAGAAAAAGTAAATGTGTTTGACTTTACTTTATCCCAGATTGATGAATATGAGCAGATAGCATCTAATAAAAAAATTCATTGGACAACATAAATATTGAAGGAGTGATTTTAACTCCTTTAAAAATAATCCATCATCCCAAGGGGGAAATTTACCATGGCCTAAAGAAAAGCAACTATGGTTTTGTTGGTTTTGGTGAGGCATATTTCTCAACGATCAAGGACAGTGAAATAAAGGGATGGAATAGACATAAAAGGATGACCTTAAATCTTATTGTTCCCATAGGAAAAGTTGTTTTTGTTATGTACGACGATAGAGAAAAAAGTGGAACAAAAGACAACTTTTTTAAAATTGAAATTTCGCAAGATAACTACCAAAGATTGACCGTTCCTCCTGGTTTATGGTTAGCTTTTAAGGGGACAAGTAATGACACAAACTTGATCCTTAATATCGCTGATATGGAACATGATCCAGATGAAATAGAAAGAATGGACTTGGATCAGATTGACTATAACTGGGACTCTTAATGGAGAAAGTACTGATCACAGGAGCTTGTGGCTATTTAGGAGCAAGAATAAGCAAATACCTTGCTGAAAAAGGATATGGTGTAACTGCTTTTGACGAATTTGATCCTTCTAATTACAGGCAATGGACTTCATTAATGGAAGAGGTTATTGTTGGGGATATTCGTGTTGAAGCCACCATTTCTGATTTAGCTAATAAAAAGTTTGATGTGGTAATTCATTTAATTTCATTGGATCATCATAAATCTGAGGCTGATCTAAATTATGTTTCTTCCATAAATGTAATACCTACTTGGAATCTGTTAGATAAGCTCACAAAGAATGGTTTAAAAAAGTTTATTTATTTTTCAACCATTCATGTCTATGGAAAGCTCCCTAATAAAATCATTACGGAAGAACATATTCCTTCGCCCCTAAACATTTATGGATTAACCCATTTATTATCAGAGAATATCTGTAACTATTTTAATGCGAAGACTAAAACAATTTGTATCAATGTTAGACTCTCAAATAGTTATGGCAGTCCTGTTTTTCAGGAAAATAATTGCTGGTGGCTGGTGATTAATGATCTTTGTAAAACAGCTTTTGAGGAAAATAAGATAAAACTAATGTCTGATGGATCACCGCCAAGAGATTTTATTCATGGTTCTGATATTTGTAAAGCAATTGAGATTTTAATTGACGCTAAATCCGACTTCCATAAAAAGATTTTTCAAATAGCATCAAGAAATACATTAACAATTTTAGAATTAGCTCATATTGTTAAAAAAGTATTCAAAGAGAGGTATCAAAAAGAAATTTCTATTCATTTACCGGATAATTGCATCTCAAATAATCCTAATAAATACAAAAATAAGAAAAGATATCACTTTGATACATCAAGAATAGAGTCATTAGGTTTTAAAGCTAAAACAAGTTTGAGTACAGGAATAAATGATTTATTTGACTACTTAGAAAACCTTAATAATTATGAACGAAGAAAATCCATTAGTTAGTGTAGTTGTAACTACCTATAATCGCAAAGAGTTATTAAAAGAAACAATTGATTCAATTCTAAATCAAACCTATAAGAATTTTGAACTGATTGTGGTTGATAATTTCTCCAAGTATGATCTCTTTTCTCATATAAAATCACTTTCTGATCTTCGTATAAGGGCATTTCAAAATCAAAATAATGGAATTATTGCGGTAAACCGAAATATCGGGATAAAAAAAGCAAGAGGAAAATATATTGCTTTTTGTGATGATGATGATTTATGGTATCCTGAAAAATTATACTATCAGGTTAAAAGGCTTGAAAAGGGTGATGGTGTATTATGTTTTACAAATTTCGATTACATAAATAAAGATGGAAACAGATTACATAAAAAGCACAAAATAAAAAAATATTATCAGAATCTGACTTTTAATAAATTTATGCTCTCAGGCGGAGGGTTTTGTAATTCATCCGTTATGATTAATCATCAAATTATTGAAACAATAGGTTTAATAAGTGAAGATTCGCATTTATTAGCGGCTGAAGATTATCATTATTGGGCAAGGATTTTACAAAAATACAAAGCATGTTGTGAAAACAGAGTGCTGGTGAGTTATAGAATTAATAGTGTGAACAGTGTTCAAAACACTACTAATACTCATTGGTTCAGAAAGGAATTATATTTATTAAATTCTATCAATTCTGTAATTAAAATAAATAAAATAATATATACAATTAAGCTAATAAGGATTTTACTTATCTATTTATTTCGAAATATATCGATTGATCATTGAATAATTAATAAAAGCGGACTAAAAGTACAAATATTGTTGGTAAAAAATCTTTCATACCCATCATATATGAGTAACCTTAGTAAAAATTTTTTATTATTTTTACTAATAATCTTGCCATTAATTCTATTAACTTTCAGCCCAGCTATCATTTTCATTTATTTATTTACAATTTACTTAAGTTTATCATTTAAAAAAGATTTCAGTGAAATAATATTAGTATTTTTTATATCATTTATGTTTTTATATCCTGCTGTTAGTGACAATATAACCGCCCTCAATACAAAAAAGGTTTTATTAGGAAGCCTTTCCGTCATATTTTACATACTTTACATGCATCACAATTATCATAGAGAAAAAAATAAAGCCGGAAAAAGAATTATTTTTCTATGGTTTTCATGGGGATCATTTGTTTATTTAATTACCCTAAGTGCATACATGTTATTTGATATGTTTGGGATCAACATTTTGGAACATTTCGGTCAACCGCCTTTAAAAACTTCAAAAATAATAATTTATTTAGGCACAGTCTGTATGGCCTTTTTAATCCTGGCCCCTATTTTATCAATGAAAAGCGATAAAAGTTTTAAAGCGATTTTTAAAGCATTCGTTATCCTGTTATCAATTGTAGTAATAGAGGGTTATATACATTATTACACAGGGTTTAACATAATAAAAGAATCATATAGTAAATATTATATTGATGAAAAACGGATGATTACTTTTTCAACTCCGGACCCGCACGAATTTGGTGTAATCATGAACTTCCCTATTTTACTTTTAATTTGTTATTTCCTGGCTAGATCCAGGAGAAAAAACTATTTGTATATTTTTATTTTAGTTGTTTCATTTGGCGCAATTCTACTCACTTTTGCCCGATCAAATTATATTAGTATTATAGTAGGGATGTTTTTTCTTATTTTATTAAATAAGATTAGGGTTGCTACGTTAATGAGATCAATAATTGTTATATTTTTATTAATCTTAACCATTTATCATTTTAGTATCCCTTCTTATTTTCAATCCGTTCCAAGATTAGCCCATCCCATAGAAAGTCTAGAGGGCAGAAAAACTTATCAATTATGGGCATTAAAACTAGTAAACAGAAATCCTTTATTTGGAGCTTTCCCTGGTAGACATATTGAAATCGCACAAGCAGAAGGATATTACGGGATGCGCTCAACTCACAGTCTATATCTACACACAGCAACAGATTTTGGTATTCCTATGTTTCTAATACTAATAATTGTATTGATATATTCATTTTTGACTGGGTTGGTTTTATTAAAAAAAAACAAAAGAATATTATCGCTTAAGGAGAATTTTTACATAAAAATATTATTAATTTCCTCTACAGCTTTTACTATTTCAATTGCAACTCGGGGACTAGTAGAAGGGGTTGGATATGAATATATTTTTCTGAACTTGGGATTTATTTTAGCTAGTAAAAATTTATTAATCAAAAAAAGTAAATATTTCAATAATGATAAGAAAATACAAAGTAGATCCCTTAGACAAGTCAAAAGTTCAAGTATTTTAAGGTGAATTGATTACTCATTAATTTCCTTAAATTTATCATACTGATATTTTGATGAGGCAGCAAAACACCTATGAGGGGTGCTCTGTAACCCAGGGCTCAAAGTAGCCTCGTTATAAAATGTAATATATGTCTAAAAACCTTCTTTTCATCGGGAAATTTCCCCCTCCCTATCAAGGATCGAATATTGATAATAAAAACTTAGTGTCTCATTGGAATTCTTCCAAATTCAAAATGTCTATATTGGATGTTTCAAATCATAATAAGAAAGGAAACGAATTTCGCAAAATTACAAAAGGAAATCTGCTCTGTACATTAAATGGTCTTAAATCATTGGCGTTTTTACTTCCAAGTTGGAACTATGATTTTACCTTGTTTCATTTATCACAAGGTCTTCTGGGAGTATTAAAAGAAAGTTTATATATATTTATTATTAAAATTTTCACCAAGTCTAAGATGATCTGCCGTTTTCCAGGCGGTGACTTTCTTAAATTTTTTAATAATGCTGGAATATGTAAACCCTACATAAAATTAATTCTGAATAATATTGATCTGATTATAACAGAAGGAGAAATTGTCAATTCGCAATTCCACAAAATTAATAAATCGATAAATATAAAGTCAACTCATATTGGCATACCTGATCATGCGATAAAAAATTTCAAAAGTCCAAGCGAGCAGTTCGAAGTGTTGTATATCTGTACCCATCGAAAAGAAAAAGGGTTCTGGGATGTAATCTATACCATACCCGCTATTGTAAAAAACAACTCCAATATCACTTTCAATTTTGTTGGTGAATTAAGATTAAGTAAAAATGATAAGAAAAAGCTTCATGAATTCATTGAAAAAGAATCATTAAGTAATTTTATAAAGTTCCCTGGTTTAATAATTGGCAAAGAAAAATGGAAAATATTTCAAGAGGCTTCGATCCAAATATTACCATCATATTCTGAAGGTCTGCCAACCTCAATAATCGAAGGGCTGTCGTTTGGCTTACCAATTGTTGCATCAAATGTAGGCGTTATTCCAGAAGTTATAACAGATGGCGTCAACGGTTTTCTCATCAATCCAGGAGATATTACAAAATTTTGCGAAATAATTCTTAAGCTATCCAGAAACTCTTTTCTTGTCAATCAAATATCTCAAACGAATCGCAAATATTTCCTTGAAGAATTCACAGTAGCCAAATTTTGCAAGAGAATCGAACATTGTATTGCGACATTATAGCCCTGAAATATCAATCTTTATCAATATCGTAGGCCACGAAAAAATCGAACTGAGTAAATCATAAAATACTAAAAATTCATATGAAAAAAATCCTCGAAATATATAAATCTCATTAACATATCTCCGCCTAATAATCCTCCACAATAAGAAATTTATATTTAGCAGAATATTCATGCTATTTCTAATCAGTTTATACAAACCTTTAAACTAAGAGGCAAATTCAATGAGTAATGAATATGAGGCAACTATCGTCATTCCAGCCTATAATGAGGAAATTGGGATTAGTAAAATCCTTAATGACTTAAAATTCGTAAGCGAGAATTATGAAATTATCGTTGCTGATGATGGATCAACTGATAAAACCTATGAGACCGCCAAAGGATTTGGAGTCAAAATTATTCGACACCGCTATAAAAAAGGATATGGAGCCGCAATAAAAACAGGGATCAGAAAAGCTTCAGCGGAAATCATCGTAACTATAGATGCCGATGCTCAACATAATGTAGAAGATATAGCTAGATTTATTACAGAAATGAAAGACAATAATTACGATATGGTTGTCGGATCAAGATCAGGAAAGTCTCGTCTCTCTTTTTTGCGAAAATCAGGGAAAAAGATATTAAACATAGTTGCAAATTATTTGGTTGAGAGAAAAATACCAGATTTAAACTCTGGATTTAGGGCTTTTAAAAAAGAAAAGGCTTTGGAATTTTTTCATATTTTACCAAATGGTTTCTCTTTCTCCACTACAATAACTCTTGCTATGCTTAAAGATGTTTACGATGTGAAATATCTTCCTATTACAGCTCTTGGAAGGATTGGAAGGAAAAGTAATTTAAATATTATAAAAGATGGGTTGCAGACATTATTATTAATAATCAGAGTCATTATGTTATTTAATCCCTTAAAGGTTTTTATTCCTATGAGTATCTTATTGTTTTTATGTGGATTTTTGTTCACATTATATGGGATTTTAACCTTAAAACAGGGAGTGCCAAATACAGGAGTGATAATTATTCTCTCCAGTATTATGATCTTTTTCTTTGGTATCGTTGCTGATCAAATTGCTGCTCTAAGAAGAGAAAAAAGCTAAGATAGTCAATAACAACTTTTAATTATTGTCGGAAATGCAGTCATTTCTAAAAAATAATGCACTGAGATTGTGTGGTGTATTTATATTTATAACTATCCTTACCCAAATTGACGTAGCAAGTGCCCTCAATGTTATTTCAGGCTCAGACAAAAGACTATTAATTATAAGCATCTCACTCATTGCCCCTTTATTCTTAGCTAAGAGTCTAAAGTGGTTTTATTTATTGAAAATACAGGAACTAAAATACCCCTTTGTAAAAGTTCTCTCTATATACTTATCTGGTTTTTTTCTTGGTGCGACTACACCAGCAAAGATAGGTGAATTTGGAAAGGTCTTCTATTTAAAAAAGGATAACTATAGTTACGGTAGGCTATTCTTCAGCATCTTTATTGACAGGCTTTCAGATATCTTTTTGTTATTTACCTTATGTGTAGCAGGAGCTTTCTTTTTTACTCCCTTTCCATTTGACATAAATATAACGAGGTTACTATATTTTCTAACAATTTCAGCAATATTGTTATTAGCGTTATTTATATGGAAGAATGGTATTCAGAGGGGGCTTAAAAAAATATTTAAACGGTTTTTTCCAAAAAAATTCTTAAATGAAATCAATTTTAATACTATTGAACTCTTAAATGAATTCAGAATTTTATCAATCAAAAGAATTGTTTTTATATTTTTTTTTACTGGCCTGATTTTTACCATTCATTTTTTCCTTTTGTATATTGCAGCACTAGCATTAGGTATTAACATAGACTTCTTCTATCTTTCAATCAGCCTATCGATTGCAATGATTATCAATCTTTTACCAATTTCATTTATGGGTATCGGAACAAGGGATCTAACGTTGATTGTTTTGTTTTCAAATATTGATATCAGCAGAGAGATTACAGTAGCCTTTTCTTCAACCATGCTATTCTTTGTTATAATTTCTATTGTATTAACTTTTCCGATCTTTCTAACGG
>SDBT01005555.1_pt1 | contig 21129 bp, 14 predicted proteins | sample 2277101 | NCBI WGS metagenome assembly SDBT01 (sample SAMN10404973, study PRJNA504765) | marine sediment metagenome | isolation source: marine sediment core GS10_PC15, 103 cmbsf | place: Arctic Ocean: Southern Knipovich Ridge | collected 2010
GCCATTGCGACCAGAGGGTGCACCGTCGTTGCCCGAATCGATGGGTTCGGCCTTGAAGCCCTCTACCGTATGCCGCGCGATCGGGTTACCGAGCATGCGCTCGGTGGCACGGAGCCACGCCACATCATCGCGTGTCACGAAGGTCAGTGCCCGGCCCTCGCGCTCCGCGCGCCCCGTGCGGCCGATGCGGTGCGTGTAGGCGTCCGGCGTGTTCGGCACGTCGAAGTTGATGACGTGCGAGATGCCCTGCACATCGATCCCGCGTGCCGCGATGTCTGTCGCGACCAGCACGTCGTACTGCCGTTTGCGGAAGCCCTGCATGGCGCGGTCTCGCTGCCCCTGCGACATGTTGCCTTGCAGGCCCACGGCGCGGTGGCCCGCTCGGTCGAGCTGCTGCGCCAGCCGGCGCGCCCGGTGCTTGGTGCGCGTGAAGACGATGGCCGACTCGCACGCGTCCTCATTCAGGATGATGTGGAGCAGATCACGCTTGCGATCCTCGCGAACGGACACCAGGGCATGGTCGATGGTCGAGGCCGGGCTGGAGTGCGCCAACTCGGCGACCTGCGGATTCTGTAGCAGCCCGTCGGCGAGCGTGCGGATCTCTTTGGGCATGGTGGCGGAGAAAAGCAGGTTCTGCCGCTTCGGCGGCAACGCCTTCAGGATGCGTCGCAGGTCGGGCAGGAAACCCATGTCGAACATGTGGTCGGCCTCGTCGAGCACAACGGTCTCGACCTCGCCGAGGCGCAGCACGCCGCGGCCCATCAGGTCGAGGATGCGACCCGGGCAGCCGACGACGATCTCCGGATTCTTGCGCAAGGCTTTGATCTGGCCGTGCGCCGATACGCCGCCATAGATGGTGACGACCCGTACCTTGGTGAAACGCGCCAGCGTGCGGATCTCGGCGTCGATTTGCGTCGCCAGCTCGCGCGTTGGTGCCAGCACGAGCGCACGCGGCCCACGGCGTCGATCGCGCGACAGGCGATGCAGCATGGGCAGCGCGAAGGCCGCGGTCTTGCCCGTGCCGGTCTGGGCCAGACCCAGCACGTCACGGCCGGCGAGTGCCGCGGGAATGGTCTCGACCTGGATGGGTCGAGGCTCGAGAAAGCCCGCGGCGGACACACCGCGAAGAATAGAGGAATCTAGGCCGAATCGGTCGAAGCCGTTCGGTGAATCTGTTGCAGCTAAAGCCATGTAATGAAATACATCTCCGCCGTGTCGGCGCACGCTTCGCGCGCACGACGCGGTCGTTGCGTTCCTGCCCGCACAACAGACCGGGGCAGTTCTAATGGTGGGAGGCGTGACCTCGAGAGATGGTGGATGAGGTCCTGTTGACGCTGTGACAGGGTCGTAGGCCCGTGTCACACCCGTGAGCGGCGCGACGCCGCTGAGCCCGCCACTCCGGGCTTCGGGTCGCCTAGCAAGCCGCTGCAGCCGACATTCAGCCGCGCGTTGCAATTGCCGTTGGGCCGGATTGTAGCACTATCCTTCAGCGCGTGGGTGGCTTGCGGCGGATATCGGCAATCTTCCCGTCTGCTCTCATTCGCTCTCACCAGAGGGCGGCTTCACTATCGGTGGCCGTCTAATTGAGACGAACACCCCGGTAGGGGTTCTGAGGATCCGTCTGAAGATGCGAGAATCGCATGAAGATTCGGTATCACGTCGATCCCAACAGGTGCCTCCGCATCATCTACGTTCCCGAGAAGAATGGACCCTTCGTGATCACCGCCTTCGAGCTCCGCGGAAAGCCGCTCGTGGCTTATCGGCGGAGGCGCAAGAAGAAATCATGAGCAAAGAACCAAGCAGATTCCCACGTGGCTGGGACGAGGAGAGAACCCGCTGCGTGATCGCTCACTATGAGGAACAGAGCGAGGACGCCGCCGTTGCCGAGGACGAGATGGTCCTCGAAGACAGGAGTCAGGCGGTGTTCACAATCCCTAGCGAGCTTGTCCCTGCGGTGCGGAAGCTCCTTGCAGAACACCAGCGGTGAGAAGCAGGCTGCTTGTTGCGCCCGAGATTGGCAAGCAGGGAGCGAGAGTCTGTCAACGCCGCCCTTCGAGAGGTGCTGCTAAATCGCGGAAAGCGGCAGACTTCCGACTGACTCCGTCCAATCTCAGTCCCGTTTCCTCATGACTCAAATGTGTTATCACTACCCTCATTGACCATGCGAACGGGAGAGATCATCCCGCTGATCAAGCGCCGGAGCATCGTCGGCCAAAGAGTCTGGAGGAACTGAGATGCCGCTTCTGCTCAACAAAGATCAAGTCGTTAGCGTTCTCGACATGAAGGACTGCATCGACGTTCTGGATTCGGCCTTCACCGAGATGGCCGAGGGAACCGCTGTGTTGCCATTGCGGAGCAACATCACCCCGCCGAAGGGCCTCAACCTCTACATGCCGGCCTACCTCGAGAAGATGAACGCCCTGGCATGCAAGGTGGTCAGCGTCTACAAGGACAACCCGACGGAGTTCAGCCTTCCAACCGTCATGGGCACGGTCCTGCTACAGGATTCCGTCACCGGGCAGGTGGTCTGCATCATGGACGGCGGCTACCTGACAGCCGTCAGGACCGGGGCGGTCAGCGGCTTGGCCACCAAGTATCTCGCTCGCGAGGACGAGGGCCAGGTTGCGGGCATCTTCGGCGCCGGGATCCAGGCCGAGATGCAGATGTGGGGTGTCTGCGAGGCCGGCAACATCTCCTCCGCCGTCGTCTATGACGTACTGCCCGAAGCGGCCAGCGCATTCGCCCAGAAGTGGAGCGAGAAGCTCGGGATACCGATCGAGGTAGCAGAAACGCCCGCGGCGCTTCTCGAGACCGACGTCATCTGTACGGCAACCACCTCCGCCACTCCTCTCTTCGATGGCTCCGGGGTGAAGCCCGGAACGCACATCAACGGCATCGGCAGCCACTCACCCGGCGCGAGGGAGCTGGACAGCACCATCATCAAGCGGTCGCTGCTCATCGCCGACTCGCGTGAAGCGTGTCTGAACGAGGCGGGCGACGTGATGATCCCCATTTCCGAGGGAGTCATCACTGAGGACCATATTCATGCCGAGCTGGCAGAGATTGTCGCCGGCATGAAGGAGGGCAGGACCTCCGCCGATCAGATCACCTTGTTCAAGTCGAACGGGCTGGCAATTCAGGATGCCGCCACGGCCAAGCTCGCCTACGACAGGGCGAGGGAGATGGGCGTCGGCACTGAGGTCGATATCTGAGACGAAGAGATGAGCAAAGAACCGAGCAGGTTTCCACTTGGGTGGGACGAGGAGCGGAGCACCGGGCCTGAGGACCGGGCTACTCGGCGAAATACTCCTTGAGGCCTTCGTCCGTCGGCTTCATGGCCTTGTCGCCCTCGTTCCAGTTGGCGGGGCAAACCTCGCCGTGCTGCTCGGTGAACTGGAGCGCCTTGAGCGTGCGCAGCGTCTCGTTGATGTTGCGGCCGAGCGACAGGTTGTGAACCACCTCGCTCTGCACGACGCCATCCTTGTCGATAATGAAGGTGCCGCGCAACGCCATCCCGGCTTCCAGAAGCACGCCGTAGTCGGCGGAGATCTTCTTGTCGAAGTCGGCGACCATCGGGAACTCCACGCCCTCGATACCACCCATCTTCCTGGGAGTATTCAACCACGCCAAGTGCGAGAAGTGGCTGTCGGTAGAGCAGCCGATGACCTCGGCGCCGGCCTCGCGAAAATCGGCCAGCTTGTTCTGAAATTCGAGGATCTCCGTGGGGCAGACGAAAGTGAAATCCAGGGGCCAGAAGAAGAGCACGACGTACTTGTTGCCCTCGAACTGGCTGAGGGTGAAATCCTCGACGACCTGACTACCCACGACGGCGGTGGCCTTGAAATCCGGGGCCTTGTTGTTAACCAAGTGGGACATGCGTATCTCCTTCGCTTGTCGGGCTTAGCTCGGGAATCTGGCGGAGAAATTACCGCTCGAGACCGTGCGCAGCTCTGAGAATTACGAATACGGATCTGAGGTAGGCCAGACCACATGAACTACGGGGCGGAGCAAGCCGGGCGGGCTGGCTGGAGACGGCGGGGGATGGGCGCCGTCGCGCTCTGGTGCAAGCACATCCGGCACGGTCCAAAGGAAGGAGAGCGAGAAGCGTTGGCGGCCGCTGTGGAAGGCAGGCACGTGGAAGATCGATACAACCAGACCATCCGTCTCGAAGATGGCCGGACGCTAGGCTTCGCCGAATATGGCGACCCTGCCGGGAGACCGGCCTTTTACTTTCACGGCTCCCCGAGCTGCCGGCTCGATTGGTCGATCTTCGGGGATGAGGCTTGGGCTCGGAGCCACGGTGTTCGATTCATTGCGATCGACCGGCCCGGTATGGGTTTGTCCGACTACCAGACCGATCGCACGCTCGTTGACTGGCCCGACGACGTGGCCGAGCTGGCCGATACGCGGGGAATTGAGACGTTCGCCGTCTGGGGCTTTCCTCTCGAGCAGGTGGCAACGCCAGTTCACATCTGGCATGGAGAGGCCGACCGGTCCACTCCAGTAGCGATGGGCCGACATCTGGCCGAGAGAATTCCGGGCTGTAAGGCCAGGTTCTTCGAAGGGGAGGGACATCTCTCCCTTGTGAGGCAATACCGAGATGAGATTCTGCGTGCGCTTCTCGAATGAGGATCCATGAGCGGCACCCCTGGGAGCTCTTCAGCACCCTGTTAAGTTGACAGTACCGCGCGAGCTCGGGTCGCTCAGAATTGCCAGTCGAAGATCTTCGACACACCAAGCACGAAGTAGTTCTCGTACGGACCGGTGGGCGGCACGGCGATCTTGTCGCGGAAGTGCCACACGGCCTGGTACTCGGCGAAGACTCGGAAGTCATCGCCGAGGATTACCTGGCCGCCGAAGTTGCGCCGCGTGCCGATGTAATCGGCCTCCCAGGTGTATTCCTGCTGCGGGATGGTGCGGCCGAAGATGAAATACGGGTTCGCATAGATCGACAGCTCGCGTACCACGCCGCGGTCGAGCCGGGCACCGAGATGCACCGTGCCGCGGAGAGCGTAACGACCGTAGTTGTCACCAAAGAACTCGGTTTCGGGCTGATCGAAGCGGCGCAGATTCACGCTGACCTCGTTGTGCGGCCAGCTGATGCCGCCCTCGAGGTATCCCTTCAAGAACCAGTTGTCGGCGCTGCCGAAGGTAACGTCGAAACCCCTGCCGACCAGCACCATGTTGTATATCTCGTAAGGGCCGCCGAGCTCGTCGTCGGAGAAGTTCCAGTGATTCTGCCCCTCGACGTACAGCCACCAACCGCGCGGCAACAGGATGCCGGCGGCGGCGTAGCGTACCCACGCCACCTGCTCGACCGACCACGCGTCGAGCGTTTCGTTCGCGTTGCGACCGTGGGTCGAGATGAGCTCAACGAAGCCGAAGATGCCCTCGAGTACGGGCGTATCGATTTGCCGACCAAACGCCAGCTTGCCGCTCACCAGGTAACGGGATCCGATGGCGCCGACGTCATCGCGGCCCGGCAAGCGGTTCATCCCGATGACTTTCCCGCCGCCCGCCAGCACCCCCTTCAACTCGAGCTGGAATATCCATGGCTGGGCGGGGTTCTCGGCCGGCACCCCGGCAGGCAAGGGGCCTTCGGACGGACCCACGCCCTGCGCCATCGCATAGGAGGGCAGCACGAGCAATGTCAGTGCTACGAGCAGCGCATTCGGGATGTTCGCGATTTGCATGGGGAGGCCGGGGGCGGTTACCTGAGTCGGTGGCAGTCTAGCCCACATTTCTCAACGGGATGCTACTACGGGGGGGGGAAGGAACGCGTCAGGTACGGTCAAGTCAAACTGAAATCACCTGTGCTCCTCACGGGGTCGAGGCTGCCGGAGCAACTCAGCGGCGCGTGGCCTCGACTGAATCGTCAGCGGCTGTCCGCTCATGTTCTGCGAGCCGGTCGACGTCGCGCACAAGTGCATGCGCTGGTGGCTGCAGTGGCGCGGCCGCGTGCCTGAGTGAGAGGCAATTACTGAGCCCGGCGCCTCGCCTCGCCCGCGCGAAGCCATGTGCTGAGAATTCACCTTGCGTCCTGAATCATGATGCGCTAGCTTGTCGCTTCAAGCGACAGATTGCTTTACGCGACACGCCGGTTCTCCAGGCAACCTAGAGCCATGCATGGCAGACGGACCTGCAGCCTAATTGCTCTGCAGATCGTTCCGAAGGGGGCTCAAATGGCCAGGAAGGCAGAAATCGGGGAATTCGAACAAATCGTTCTGCTGGCCGCACTTCGGTTGGGGAAGGATGCTTACGCTCCTGGCATCGCGCGGGTTCTGGAAGAGCGAGCCCGACGTGAGGTGGCGCGGGGCACGTTGTACGCGGCCCTGGAGCGCCTCGAGGAGAGGGGCTTCATCGAGTGGAGGATAGAGGCAGCGACGTCGAGGCGATCGGGAAGCCGTCGCCGCATGTTCCAGGTGACTCCTGAGGGCATTCGGGCTCTTTCAGCCTCGCGCAGCGTGCTTGTCGGCCTATGGGACGGCGTCGAGCACCTCCTGAAGGAGGACGAGGCATGAGCCGCGCCGCGCGTACCGACTCGCCCCCCTGGTTTCCTCGCTTTCTCCTGTCAGTCTTCCTCCCGTTCGGCGAGGTAGGGGAGATGATCCGTGGCGACCTGGAGGAGGAGTTCCGCGACCTTGCCGAGCTCGACTCCCTGGAGGGTGCCCGATCCTGGTACCGACGCCAGGCAATGAACGTCGTGACCCGGTTCGCCCTGGCTCGGGCCCTGAGGCGAACGGGCCGGTGGCTCTCGCCCGGACCGTGGCTCGGCCGGCCCGGCTCGCCGCTGCGGAACTCTGTGCACGACGTCCGCTACGGCCTCCGCGTCCTGGTCAGGGAGCCCACCTTCTCCATTGTGGCCATCCTGGCCCTGGCCCTCGGGATCGGCGCCAATACGGCGATCTTCAGTGTCATTGATGCGGTGATCCTGCGTCCTCTCCCCTTCGAGCAGCCCGAGCGGGTCGTCCAGATCTGGGATCAGTACCCCTCCTATGGCTTGGGCGATGCAGTCTCGCTTTCAGAGCCCAACTACCGCGACTACCGGGATAGGAACGAGGTCTTCGAGCACTTCGCGGCCATCCTGCCCAACGACTTCTACACCGCCGACACGGACGCGCTCGAGACGGTCTCCGGGCTCCACGTCTCACCCGACTTCTTCGCGATCATGGGTATGGCCCCAGCTACCGGCCGGCTCTTGCTGCCGCAAGACAACGACGCGGACGCCGCACGGGTGGCGGTGCTCACCTACGACTATTGGCAGCGAGCTTTCGGCGGCTCCGCCGACGTGGTCGGAGAATCCCTGAAGCTTCGGATCTGGAGACAGCGGCGATGGGATCCCATCGAGCTCGAAATCGTGGGAATCCTCCCTCCCGACTTCGAGGTCCCTCCATTGAGGATCGGGACAGATTACCGGGTTTGGTCTCACCCCGACTTCTTGGTACCCATCTCACTGTGGGAGTGGGGACGGGGCAATCGAGGCATGTACTCGCTCCATGTCCTGGCTCAGTTGAAGGAAGGGGTAAAGCTGGAGCAGGCCAGGGCTAACCTCGAGTCCATCGCTTCAGGAATTGCCGCCGAGTATCCAGAAACGAACGAAGGATATACAGCCGTAGTCACTCCGGTCGGGAAGCTGTTGCGGGACCAGTACGGCACGGGTCTTTTCTTCCTCTGGGCGGCAACTGCTCTGGTGCTCCTGATCGCATGTGCCAACGTCGCCAGCCTACTGCTGGGGCGGGCGGTGATGCGGGAGCGTGAGCTGGCGGTTCGTGCCACACTCGGAGCCGGTCGCCTTCGTCTTCTTCGCCAGCTGCTCACCGAGAGTGCACTCCTGGGGTTTTTCGGGGGGTTGCTGGGTCTTGTCCTCGCCTACTGGGGATCCAGGGTCCTCAGGGCCTTCACTCCTGGCGAGGTACACCGAATTGCCGAGGCCAGCATCGACCTCAGGGTTCTTCTGTTTTCAATGGGGGCTACCATCCTGACTGTGCTCCTCTTCGGTCTCGTCCCGGCGATCCGGGGTACGCGCCCGGACCTCATGGCTTCGCTCAAAAGCGGTGTCCGGGGAGTCAGCGTGGGACGCCTCCGCTCTCTTCGGGCCTTGGTCGTAGCCGAGGTCGCCATGTCGCTGGTTCTTCTGGTGGGTGCCGGCCTGATGCTTGGCAGCTTCTGGAACGTCGCTGGTGTGGACCCGGGATTCGAGCGCGAGGACGTGCTTTTGATCAAGGTGCAGATGCCCGACCGACTGCTCTCGAAGTACGGGGATCGCGAGGCCCAGGCGCAGTTGTTCTACCGAATCAGGGAGCATGCTGAAAGTCTCCCCGGCGTCGTTTCGCTGGCGGCCACATACAGCCCCCCCCTCTCCGGGGCGGAGGGTCTCTCCGACGTAACCATGGCGGATCGGCCTGCTCCCGCTCCCTCGGACCGGCGTTACGCCGATTGGCGACAGGTGACTCCCGGCTACTTCAAGACCGTGGGCACGCCTCTCCTCGCGGGGCGGACGTTCAGAGAGGAAGAGCTCCAGCTATTCATCCAGGGGAGGACTGACCCTGCGCGCTGGGCCGTGCCGGTCTCCGTCATCGTCAACGAGAGCATGGCTCGGCATTTCTGGCCGGACGAAAGCCCCCTGGGCAAGCGTTTCTATTGGGGGATACAGGACCCGGAGATCGTGCCTCAGACCCTTCAGGAGGGAGAGTGGAGTGAGCTGTGGGATTCCCGCTATCCTCAGCCGCTCCCCCTCTCCGTCATCGGAGTGGTGGCCGACGTCAAGACCATCGGTCTCGAGCACGCGTCGCCCCTCCAGTACTACACGCTCAATGTTTATGTCACGAACCTGTTGGTGCGGACGGGCTCCGATCCCGTCCAGATGGCCGAGATGCTCCGCACCGAGATCGAAGCGGTGGACCCTCAGGAGATCTCCGTGAGCAGCATTCGGACGATGGCCGAGATCTTCTCGGAGGCCACGGCGGAGAGCCGGTTTCGGGCCGCCCTGGTGGGACTCTTCGCGGCCCTTGCCGCCGCCTTGACTGCTTTGGGGCTGTTCGGGGTTCTGGCGTACGCCGTCCGCCAGCGAGCCCACGAGATCGGCGTCCGCATGTCGCTGGGGGCCGAGCGAGGAGACATCTCCAGGTTGATCCTCGGGCAGGGGCTCAAGTTGAGCCTGGCGGGGATCGCCATCGGCTTGCTCGTTTCCTTCTGGTCGATGCGGTACGTTTCCAACTTACTGTTCGGCGTGACTCCCACCGACCCGGTGACGCTGCTCGGGGCCGCTGTGCTGATCTGCGGGTTGGCTCTGACGGCATGCTACCTACCGGCTCGGCGTGCTTCACGCTTCGATCCCATGGCCGTTCTGCGGCAGGACTGAGGCATCCTCCCCGTCCGGTCCGCTGCCTTTTCCCAGTCCGCTCCCCTTGGTCAAGCCACTGCCCTTGGTGACGAGAAGGCTCTCTGGGCTGGGCACTATGGTCATCTCTCCCGGCTGGCACGATTCCAGCCATCTCCATAGTGCGCCGAGTGCCCGTGAAACAAGGGGCGCGAGGTGCAGGACTCGGCCACAAGCCACCGCCGCCAAGTCCTGCGGGTGCCTACTTACCGGTGTACGGGATCCCCTTGCTGATCCACTCCGGTGCCGGGGCGCCCTTCAGGTAGTGGTCGATCCACTCCTTCATCTTGATGGCCCAGTCGAGCTTGTTGGCGTAGGTCTGCGGATGGTGGGGCTCGTCGTTGTACTGCAGGAAGACGGTCTCCTTGCCGTTGCGCCGCATCGCCAGATAGAGCTCGATCGACTGCTCCCAGGGCACCGCGTCGTCGACGTCGCCATGCAAAATGAGCATGGGGGTTTCGATCTTGTCGGCGAAGAACACCGGTGAGTTGTCGATGTAGTCGTCGCGCGCATCCCAGAGGCTGCCGCTCAGGCGACTCTGGCTCATCTCGTACTGGAACTGGCGCGCCAGGCCCGACCCCAGCCGTATCCCCGAGTAGGCGCTGGTCATGTTACCCACCGGCGCCCCGGCTATGGCGGTCTTGAAGATGTTGGTCTGCGTCACCATGAACGCCGTCTGGTAGCCGCTCCAGGAGTGGCCGTGCAAAGCGATAGCGTCGGGATCGGCGAGGCCGATGTCGATCAGGTGCTGGACGCCCTGCAGCGGGATGCCATCGAGGCTCAACCAATCCGTTAGCTCCGAGGTGCCCCAGGCGAACTCCGAGATATTCGGGTTCACGTCGGTGAGCTTTCGCGGGTTCGCGAAGCGGGTGTTGTCGGCCACCCACAGGTCCGGAAATTCGTCGTAGTCCTGGCGGGTGAAAAGGACAGTGTCCGCGTCTTCGGCCTTGGCCGTGAAGCGGAACATCTTGTCTTCCTCGATCAAACGGGTTACGCCGGGCTGGTCGACCCTGGCCGTGTAGAAGCCGAAGCCCTTGTTCAGATCGTGATACGACGAAAGCAGGAGCTCGTCGGTCGCGCCGATGGCGGCCTGATCCGGATCCGTGTCGATCACCCGGAAGATCCGTGTCTCGGCACGGCCCTGCCCCTCCGTCAAACTCCAGGGCGCCGAGCCATCGGTGGGGATCACCCAGATGTCGTACTTGTCGTAAACGAGCACCGCCGCGTCGTTCTCGGTCCAGCCGCCGAGCCCGTAGCCGGGCGCGGGCTGCGGATAGTCGTGATCCTCGTTGGCGATCGGCACGCCGAGGGTGTTGGTGATGTTGCGCGCCTCGCCGGAGGCCACGTCGAAGAGGAAATAGGCTCCGTCTCGGTAGTAGACGGCGAACTTGCCGTCGGGCGAGAGGAAGGCGCGGCCGTCGAGGCGCTCGGCGACCATGGTCCGATCGCCGGTCGTCAGGTCCACCACGTAGGCGTCGGAGTTGCCGCCCGTCCCGGTGGCCTCCCAGCGGTAGGGAACGTCGGATCGCATCAGGGCGACGCGGGCGTTGTCGGGAACCGTGACATCGGGGACCTTCGGGTCGGCGAGCGCCACGATGCTGCCCGAGTCCACGTGAACGACGGACATGTAGGTGCGGTTCTTTTCCCGGTTCCAGAGGATCTTCTGCTGGGTGTTGATACGCGGATCAAGCCAGTGCCAAACGTCGACGGTCCGATCGGCGAGGATGGCCTCGGTGTCGTATGGGTCGAAGGGCTCGTCGGCATCAGGCTTATCAGCATCGGCCTCCCCGGCCTCGGCGATTTCGACCTCGGCGATTTCGGCCTCAGCTGAATCCTCCAGCCTCTTCTTTTCATCCTCGCGAACAGGTCGCCAGCCGAAGAACAGGCGCTCCCCATCATCGCTCCAACGCAACGAGTTGGTGGTCGGCACGAACCAGCCGGCGGGCGCATCGGCCGAGCTCACGAGCTCCCTGGCGTCAGAACCATCCCACGCCATCACGGTTCCCTTGCCGGGCTCGCCGTCCTGGTCTTCTACGGCCACCACGAAGGCCAGCGCCGGACCCGTCTCCGCCCAGGTCAGCTGCTCGTAGTGCCCGAAGGGGCGCGTATCCACGGGCATCTGGGAGCCGGCGCTGTCACTGAGGCTGCGCACATAGAGGCCATCGCCGGAGTTGTCGGCGTTGGCCACGGCGTATGCGAGATTCGCCCCGTCGTCCGCGATGGAGAAGGAGCGTACGTCGGCAACCTCGACCTGGTCGCCCGAGGCAAGATTGCGGAGGACGAGGACCGTGCCTGGCTTGCGCTTGCCAGGCGCGCTGGTCTTCTCGCCTTGCTCGCCTGACTCACCGGCTTCTGCTCCGCCGCTAGGCTCTGCTCCGCCGCCAACCTCTTCCTCGCCCGCCTTGTCCTCACCTTCCTCGTCCTTGGCTTCGAACTTGTGGTAGGCAAGCCAGTGGCCGTCCGCAGAGAAGGCAAACGACTGGACGTCGCTGATGCTTTCGACCTCACCGGTTGCGGTGTTCAGCAGAGCCATGCCGCGGCGCGGGGCGTCTCCCTTGCCCGTCTTCTCCCGCTCCGCCATCGACGGGTTCAGACGGGCCGCAACGAAAGCGCCATCGCCCGAGATCACGGCGTGGCTTCCCAAGGGGATGAGATAGCGAGTGGAGCCATCGACGGCGCGAACGATGACCTCGGGATCGCCGCGATCAGGCTCCGCCGTGAAGGCGATCCAGTCGCCGTCGTCGGCAATCGACGCCTGTTCGATCTCCCGCAGCTGCATGAGATCGGTGAAGGTGAGCGCCCGTTCCTGGCCGAAGACCGGAAGGACGAGGACGAAGGCGAAAAGGACGCTCAGCGAGAGCGCCAGAGCCTTGAAGCTACGCACGGGTCACCTCGCGGGTCAGCAGTGAAGATCCGGAATTATCGTACCCCTCGGTCGACGATCTGACGAACCGGCTGGTGCCGTCCACCCCGACCGCCAGGTAGCGGCCGACGTTGTCGGCGTTGGTTTGCGGCGTAGCGTTCACGGACTCGCCGTCGCTCAGCCTGAGGATCCAATCAGGGCCAGGTGCGTGCTCGAGCGGCGGAGCGAGATGCTCAGCGACCCCTTGTGTGTACCAATTCAATCGGGTAATAAGTGGACCCTACATTTCGAACAGGTCAAACTCGTTCCAAATCCACTACGCCTAATCGACTCCTGCGCGATCATCGACTGTCACCGACTTCATCTCCGCGTGGAGCCAACAGAAAGAGGGGGAGACAGTGATGCTACGTCCTGGAGGCAAGCTGAATGGAACGGCACACCTAGCGGCGGTTGGGTGTCTGGTGGCCGCATCGGCAATGGGAGCTTACGGGTGCGGCGACAGCAGGCAAGACGCTCCTGTTTCAGATAGCGACACCATCATATTCGGCGGTGACGTCATCACGATGAATCCAGCGGCACCCACCGCTGAAGCCGTGTGGATCAAGGACGGCAAGATCGCTGCCGTGGGAGCTGCCGAGGAAATTCTCGCAAATCAGACGGCGGCGACACAGCTCATCGACCTCGAAGGTGGCACATTGCTACCCGGTTTTGTCGAGGTGCATATGCACATGATGGGTAGTGTTCAGGCAACGTACTTCAGTGACGTAAGCCCTTGTCTTCCGGATAGGTATGAAACACGCCCCGCCTGCACCACGACGATTGTCGACGCGCTCGAGGGTCTCCCGAAGACGGGCGACCCTCTTTGGATCATCGGCAACGGGTTGGACCCCTCAAGAATGACGCTGGGAGGAAGCAGCGGAGGGAATGCCTCCGACTTCCATGACAACCCGGCCAAGTTCATTGACGAGCACGTTGCATCCGACAAGCCTGTCCTGATCATTGATCAGTCGGGGCATCTCGCATACGCGAATCTTCAGGCATTTGTCAGTGCAGGCTTTTGCGCCAGCACCACTCAATGTCCCGATGCGAGCACCAAGGTTCCGGAGTCGCCCGCAAAGTGGGACGTGGGCAGCGACGGGAACTTCACGGGGCTCTTGGAGGAGGCGGAAGCGTTTTCACCTTTTTTCCCCACCATGACCCAAGAGAACTGGTTCAACGTGGTCTTCGTGGACCCTTCCGCTTTGGCGCAGGCGAGTCAGTCCGACGTCGAGGATATCGCCCGCGTCGGAGTTACGACGCTCATGAACGGCGGCGCCATGTCCCTCAACGAGATTCAGTACGTCAGGCTGCTATCCGAAGCCACATTCTGGGATCAGCCGGTAATGCGGTATCGGACGTCGTATCGAACGGACGTGGCGCAGGGTCAGACGAAGACAGAGATCTGGGATGACGCCGATGACGGCCTCTTTGGGGCATACGGCGTCAAGCTTTGGGCCGATGGCTCCACACAGGGTTGCACCGCCAGTCTGCAGAAGGCGTACGACGCCGATGGCCAGTGTTCCACAGCGGGAACGGGCAAGCCGGACTGGACGAAGGACGAGATGGTGTCGAACATCAAGCCCTATTGGGACGATGACTGGCTGATCCATGTGCATGCGAATGGAGATGCGGCACAGCGGACCATCATTGAAGCGTTTGCCGAGATGCAGCAGGGACACGCGAATCCCAATCCCGTAACTCTGATTCACTTCACGGTCGCCGGAGATCAGGATCCGGATTCAGGTGCGGATCCCGATCTCGTGAAGACCGTCGCGGATCTCCGTGCGGGTGACTACAAGACGAGCAGCGGCGAGACCACTCCCCCACTCGACGTGCGCGTGAGTCATCTGATTGCTCATGTTGCCTACTGGGGAGGAGCTTTCGAGAACATCCTGGATGGCGTGTCTGATCCTGCGACATACCCGCCCGGGCGGGTGCCGATGCTCGACCCGACGAAGAGCGAGCTCGAGGCAGGAGTTCCGTTTTCGCTACATAGCGATCACCCCGTTTCCCCCATTGCACCGCTCTGGTATGTGGAGCAGGCGGTCACACGCAACACCTGGTTCTATCCGAACCTGACCGATGCGGACGTTAAGACACTCCCAGGCGATCAGGGAATCTCTGTGCAGGACGCTCTGCGGGCGGTGACGATCGAGCCAGCCGCACAACTCATGCTCGACGACTACATCGGGAGCATCGAGGTGGGCAAGGTGGCGGACTTGGTGATCCTCGACAAGAACCCGCTCACGGTGGACCCGAATTCGATCCACTCGATCAAAGTGCTTCGCACCTTCGTCAACGGGCACGGGCACACCTGGATCCAGTAGGAACTCCCGTTTGGGGGCGCAAGACGGCTGCAACTGACCCGGCAGAGGCCGCAGCCTCGTGTGCCCGAGCTGGAAATCCTCCCCGCACGGCCATCCAACTTCCCTGGAAGAACATAACGCCCGGCAAGGAGCCGAGTGGTTCATCCCTCTGGCCTGACCTCGCCTGGTCCTCCTTCGGGCTTAGAATAACGATATTGCCCGTGATATCATGAATCAGAACAAGATCCGGCGTCTGAGGAAAGAGATCGCTCGGTTCAGAAGGGCCGGGGGCGTCAAGAGTAGGGATCTTGAGCGCCTTGCCGCCAGCTTGGGCCGCAAGCGGCATAGAAGGGGCAAGGAGCCAACCTGGGTCAGCGAGATGCTGCCCGGGGCCCGGCCCCTCTCGATTCCCAGCCACCCTCGCGACCTGAACCGCATCACGGCGCGCACGATCCTCGATCTTCTGGAGGCGGATTTGGACGCAATTGAGCAACGCATAGCCCGGGGAGGACCTGATGCCTGACCTGAGACCCGATCCCGCCGACATTCTCCGTGCTTCCTACTCCAGAGTCGTCATTCCCGACCAGGAGACGGAAACCTTCACGGCGCGGATACTCGAGTTTCCCGGCTGCGTGGCTCAGGGCGACAGCGTGGAAGAGGCGTACGAGAAGCTGCAGAGCGCGGCGGAGTCTTGGCTAGAGGCAGCTCTTGATCTCGGCCAGAAGATCCCAGGCCCCCTTGCGGAGCAGGTCTACAGTGGCCGTGTGCTCGTGAGGCTACCCAGGAGCCTCCACCAGCAGGCAACGGAGGCCGCACGAGGTGATGCGACGAGCCTGAACCAGTTCATCGTCACGGCGGTAGCTGAGCGAGTTGGAGCGCAAGTCGCATGACTTCCCCGCAGCCTACGTCTACGCCTCCACCGGCTCCGGCGGCCCGGGTGGTGCGGGCGCTGGGCCTGCGTCGGGCTCTGGAGCTTCGCCCATTGTTGGATGCTTCTCCTCTGCCGCGGCGCTGGTCACCGTCACGACAATCGAGTTGAAGACCGAGTAGATCACCGGCACGACCACCAGGGTCAGGAACGTTCCAAACGTCAGCCCGCTGATGATGGCCGTTCCCATTGGGCCCCAGAACTGGGTGTTCTGGGAGCCGAATTGGATGTTCGGCTGGAGGCGAGTCAGCAGCCCGACGAAGTCGATGTTGAAGCCGAAGGTCAGAGGAACCAGGCCGAGGATCGTGGTCAAAGCCGTCAGGATGACGGGCCGCAGCCTTGTGGCCCCGGCCTCGATGATCGCCTCGCGCCGCCGCATGCCCCTCTTCCGGAGCTGGTTGATGTAGTCGACCAGCACGATGTTGTTGTTGACGATGATGCCCGCCAGCGAGATTACCCCGATGAAGGTAAACAGCGAAAACGGCGTGGCCGTGACGATCAGCCCCACCAGAACACCGATCAGCCCCAGTCCTACCGCGATCATGATGAGTAGCGGCGAAGAGACCGAGTTGAATTGCGCAATGAGGATGAAGAAGATCAGCGCCACGCCGATCATGAGCGCGGTCGTCAGGAACGAGAACGCCTCATCCTGTTCCTGCTGCTCACCCGTGTAGCTCATGCGGTAGCCCGGCGGCAGCGTGCGCTCGAAGTCCGCGAGGTAGGCCCGCACCTGGGTGAGAACGGCCTGGCTGTTGAAGCCGGCTGCCGTGTTGGCACTGACGGTGACGACCGGATCGAGGTCGAGGTGCGTGACCGCGCCGGCACCGGTAGTCCACGAGACGTCGGCGATCGCAACCAGCGGAATGCCCGCCTGCCCCTCGCGCAGAGTGAGGTTCTCGAGGGTGCGCGGCGAGCTGCGGTCCTCCTCCCGCAGACGGACGCGCACATCATACTCCTCGTCTTCGAAACGCCACGTCGTGGCTTCGGTTCCCTGGATCGCCTGCCGCACAATGTCGCCAATCTTCTTCGTACTGAGCCCGAACTGCGCGGCACGCTCGCGGTTGATGTCGACGTGGATCTCGGGTCGGCCCATTTGCAGCGAGTCGGAGACGTCTACGAGGCCCGGGATCTGGCCGCTCTCGGAGGCCACGACGAGCAGGCGTTTCATCTCATCGGCCAGTCGGGCCGCCTCATTGAACTCCGGCCCGGCGATTTCGATATTCACGGGCGGGCCCGTCGCCGGGCCGTGTGAATCTTGGTCGATGTCGATCTCGACGCCGGGGATACCCTGCAATTCCTCCCTGATTCTTTCGAGCGTTGCCGTGCCTGGCTCGCTCCTATCGCTGAAGTCCACCAGGTTCAGCGACAAGACGCTCCGCTCGTCTTGGCGAAACGTGGCGCCGAACTGCGGGTCTCCACCGGCGCCGACATTCACGAGGATGTTCTCGATGTTGCTGAAGCTCGTTGGGTTGTCGGCGAGCAGTTCGTCAATCCGGCGCTGGGCCTCTTCGGCGATCCGGTTGGAGGCCTCGATGTTCGTGCCTTCGGGCGCGACGAGGTTCACGCGAACCTGGTTCGGGTCGGTGGTGGGGAAAAATGCGACGCCAGCTGAGGTGAAGGCGAAGATCCCCAGAACCGTAAACAAGACAGCGAGCGTGCCGGTGAGGAGGCGGGCCCTGTTGTCGGTGAGGATCAGGTATTCACGGCGATTGAAGATAGCGCCCAAGATTCCGAAGAGGCCGATGGTCGCCGGAACGGCGAGCAGAACGCCTGCCGACAGAGCCGGCATCGGCGCATCGCCCAAGAAGGTGAGCCCGACGAGGCCACCGATGGCGAGGGCCAGCCCAACGGCCGCCTTGATGCTCATACGACCGCCGATGTAGAGGCTCTCGAGAGTGTGCAGGATGATGCCCAGGACGCCGAGGCCGGCAAGTGCGGCACCGGGAATGATGAGAGCCAGCCCGGCGATCGTGTCGACCGCCGCGCCGAGGACGGCACCGAGGAGCAAGAGGATCACGCCGACAGAGAATGCAGCGAGCGCACCGGTGTTGCGTAGCATCGCGGCTTTGACGCTGTAATCACGCACCAGCATCCAGTCGAGGAACTCGCGATACCGACCGATGAGCCGAGGCAATCCTGTTACGACGAAGCGGTCGCCCACGGGCCGCAAGACATATCGGTACAAGAACCATATGAAAACAGCCGAGACAGCCAGGACGAGCGACATGATCGGATTTACGAGGGCGATCAACCCGAGCAACGCCACGGCGAGCCCGGCGCCAAGGCGCTTCAGCCAGCCGCTTCCCCGGTTGACCCCCGTGTCTTCCTTGCCATTCTCTTCAACCCGCACCAAGTAGCCCGTGATTACGGGGTTGATCACCAGCGCCACGAACAGCGACGACGAAAGCGTGACGATGAGGGTCAGCGGCATGAAGCTCATGAACTCGCCGATCATCCCGGGCCAGAACATCATGGGCGCGAAGGCCGCCACGGTAGTTGCCGTGGATGCCACGACCGCCCCTCCCACCTCAGAGGTGCCCTTACGTGCCGCGTCCCAGGGGGAATAGCCTTCCTCGCGGTAGCGGTAGATGTTCTCGACGATGACGATGGCGTTATCAACCAACATGCCCAACGCGATGATCAGCGAAAACAGGATGATGAAGTTGAGCGTGTACCCCGTGACCAGCAGGAGCAGGAACGAGACCATCATCGACATCGGGATGGCGAGCCCGACGAGCAGCGCGTTGCGTACCCCGAGAAAGAGCAGCAGAACGAGCACGACGAAGATCATTCCGGCGATGACGTTGTTCTCGAGGTCGTTGACGAGCTCCTCGACCATCTCGCTCTGATCACCAGTGATCAGGATGAAAGTGCCCTGCGGCCTCGAGTAGGTGTCGAGGATGTTCTTGACGGCCGCGGCAGTCTCGAGGATGTTCTCGCCCGAGCGTTTCTTGACGTTGAGCGAGATCACCTGTCGGTATTGGGGATCATCAATCTGCCGCAGGACCCCGTCTTCCTCTACTTGAATCAGCTTCAGGCGGGCGTAGCTCTCGCGATCCTTGAATCCGAACTTGACCTCGGCGAGGTCCTTGACGTAGATCGGCACGCCGTTCGGTGCGGCGACGACGAAGTTCTCGATTTCCTCCGGGCGATCGAAACGCCCCTCTACACGTACCAGGTAGTTCTGATCGTTCAGGTTGAAGGATCCGCCGGGGATGTTCGCGTTCTCATCGCGAATCGCGTCGGCGATATCGCTGAAGCTGAGCCCGTACGCGAGCAGAGAGTTGAGGTTGACGTCGACCTGCACCTCCCGCTCCAGCCCTCCGACGACATCGACTTCCAGGATTCCCGGCACCGACTCGATCTCGTCCTTGAGATCCTCGGCCAATTCCTTGAGCCGCGTCAGCGAGTAGTCCGCGGCCAGGTTGACGGTCATGATCGGGAACTCGGAGAAGTCGATTTCGGTGATGACCGGGTCCTCGGCGTCGGTCGGCAGGTCAGGCTTGGCTGCGTCGATCTGGTCGCGGACCTCCTGCTCCGCCTCGTCAATCGGTACATCGGGGTGAAATTCGACGACAATCGAGCTCAGCCCTTCTGTGGAGGTGGAGCGGATCTCCTTGATGCCGGTAATCCCCTTGATCTCCTGCTCGATCTCTTTGGTGATCAGCTCGGCGACGTCATCGGGGCTGGCGCCCAGGTAGAACGTGGTGATGTTGATGTAGGGGACCTCGATCGACGGGTTCGATTCCTTCGGCAGCACGATGTAGCTGTACAAACCGCCGACGGCCAGGATCACCGTCATTGCGACAATGCTCGTTCGGTGCTTGGTGGCAATGTCGGTGATTCTCATGGCATCAACCCGTTTGACCCAGGCTGGAGATGATGGCTTCCGCACCCGGGGGAACCAAGTGCCTGAGGCTCACCTCGATGGGGTCACCCCCCGCGACGCCGTGCTGGCCCTGAATGATGACCTCGTCACCGGGCTCGAGTCCCGACTCGATGACGACGAAGCCCAGGGCGTTGGCGCCGAGTACGACCGGCCGGCGCTCAGCGACGGTTCCTTCCGCGGAATCCATGGCGAGGTACACGCCTGGGCCGAGCTCATCGAAAACGACCGCGCTGCGCGGCAGCGTGAGCACATCGAGGTGCGTTTCGCGAGGAACCTGGAGCTCGGCCAGCATGGCCGGCTTGAGGTCGCCCTCTGGGTTCGGTACGCGCACCTCGATCGGAAACGTCCGGCTCATAGGCTCGATCGCGGCGCCGACGAAGCTGACCTCCCCGATTCGGGGCTCGAGGCGGGCGCTGGGGAAGCTGAGACGGACCTGGGCACCGGCTCTCACGTCAGCGGAGTAACGCTCCGGGATGCCCGCGAGGATTCTCACCTCATCCACCGAAATAAGCCGCACGAGCGCATCGCCGGAGCCGGCATGCTCGCCCTGATCCAGGAACTTGTGCTCGACCGTGCCGGCGAACGGGGCACGCACGATAGTGTGTTCGAGCTGCACGTTCATGTTCGCGAGCGCGGCCTCCAACTGCCGTACGCTCGCTTCCGCCTGCTGGACCTGCAGCCGCGCCTGCTCGAACTCCAGGGCACTGATGGCCTTGCGATCTTGGAGCGGCTCGATGCGATTGAAGTTGTCACGCGCCAGCTCTAGCTGTGCTTCCGCCGTTTGCATCGCAGCCTCGGCCTGCCGCATGGTGGCCAGCGCTTGAGCCTGGTCGAGCCGCGCCACGACCGTGCCCTGTTCTACCTCGGTTCCGTGCTCAGCGATGTAGTCGACCTTGCCCGAGGCCTGCGCCGCCAATGTCGCGTCGTTGAGGGCCTCGACAGCGCCGGTGACCTGGATGGTCTCGTCGAACGTTATGGGGGTGACAACCAGGGTTTCGACTCGCGTTGCCCGCGCAACGGGCTGCTGGTCTACCGCGTCTCCAGAGCCTGCATCGGTGCAGCCTCCTGCGACCCCGGCCACAAGGATGAGCACGACGAGCGAAACACCCAAGAGGCGACTCGGCTTGCTGCGTACGATGATCATTTCAGTTCATTCCAATCGATCTCAAGGATTTGATGTGTGGGTCAGACCGTTGTGGGCCGCGCGGCGGGAAGGGGAGGTGTCCTATTCGGCTCCGGTCCTTTTCTTTCTACGTTCGCGCCAGGCGCGAAGATTCGATTCGGCGATCTCGAGCGCGAACTCACAGAAGTCTTCCACTTCCGCCAGACGATCTTTTGCCTCGGACATCTCATCCGGGAGCGCCTGCCGCGCGTCGATGACGATTGCTTGCCACCTGCGCACGTGCTTGGGGAGTTGCTCGAACTTTCTGCCGAGCGGATCGTCGGCAAGCCGGAAATAATGTTGCCGCTCGCCGGGACGGGTGAATCGCTCAATGACTCCGCGTCTCTCGAGCAGCCGCGTGTTCGTGCTCACGCTGCCACGGCTCACCTGGAGCTGCTCGGCAATCTCGTCCGCCGTGCGCGGGCCACCATCGATCAGCATGAAAGCGAACAGTCTGGCCGCGATGCGCGGTAGTCCCTCCGCCTCGGCAGCGAGGCCCATTCGCTCGATGAATTCGGCTGCTGCTTTTTCTCTCGTCATACCCAACAGGATAGCTGCTTCAG
>SDBT01005556.1_pt1 | contig 21128 bp, 22 predicted proteins | sample 2277101 | NCBI WGS metagenome assembly SDBT01 (sample SAMN10404973, study PRJNA504765) | marine sediment metagenome | isolation source: marine sediment core GS10_PC15, 103 cmbsf | place: Arctic Ocean: Southern Knipovich Ridge | collected 2010
ATAACAGGAAGTACCGTAAAATTAGAATAGAAAAATTAATGAGTTTTTAATAGCTTGAATTATTCATTAACTTTTTCTTTTATGAGCAAAACAAGACAAAATTCAATAATTATCACAATATCGCTGACCGCAATTGTAATTGCGGGATCCTTGGTATTTTTAGGAATTCAAATTGGAAAAAGTGGAGAAAATAATGCCATTTCAGCCTTTGACATTGAAGAGGGAATAAAAAACTACATTGCAAAAGAACAGGAACAAGCGAATCAGCCTCAAGTTGTTAGTGGAGATTATAGTGATGATGATGCATTTCTGGGAGATAAAAATGCACCAGTCACTATAGTCGAATTCTCTGATTATCAATGCCCTTATTGCAGAAGTTTTTACAATGAAACCTTAGACCAAATTAAGGAAAAATATATTGAAACCGGAAAAGCAAAGCTTGTTTATAGAGACTATCCTCTAAGTTTCCATTCCGGGGCTTTGCCAGCAGCGCTAGCGGCTGAATGTGCGAGAGAACAAGAAGGAGATGAAATATACTTCGCAATGCACGACAAAATTTTTGATAGACAAAATTTACTTGGAAATGGAACTGTGGATATCCCTGACGAAGATTTAAGAAAATACGCACAAGAACTTGATCTGGATATGGACACATTTGATGAATGTATCGAATCCGAAAAATTCAAAGAAGAAATTTATGCTGATATGGCGGATGGACAGGGAGCAGGAATAAGCGGAACGCCAGGCTTCGTCATAAACGGACAAAGACTATCAGGTGCTCAGCCTTTTTCAGCATTTGAATCGATTATAGAGGCTGAACTTTCCAAATAAATACCTCTTAACAAATTACACATGAAAATAAGTAAAAAATTATTAATTCTACCCGCTATATTCATAGTATTTTTGGCAGGATGCACTACATCCGGAGATAATTCCCTCCTATCTATTGAGAATTCAGGAAAAATAGAGTCGCTACAAGATCTTTCGTTTGATTGGGAAGACATAAATATAAAAGGTGGAGATGTAGAGCATATATTCAGATTCAAAAATGCCGGGGAGGAAGATTTGATAATAAAAAGTGCAATTACTACATGTATGTGTACAACTGCAACAATTGAATTGGCAGATAGAACTGTGTCCCCTGAATTTGGGATGCACGCAAGAAGTGGGTGGGGAGCCTCTGTGAAGCCAGAAGAGGAATTTGATATTAAAATTGTCTTTGACCCTATGGCTCATGGTCCTGACGCTACCGGACCTATCACAAGATCGGTTTTTCTTGAAACAAGCTCAGTTTCAAATGGCGAATATGCAAGCCCTGATTCTAGAACTAAAGCCATGATCACTGAAATGGAGCTCGCAGGAAATGTTCTTTCCGAGGCAGTATATCAGCGAAAGATGGAGCTAAATTCATCTCAAGAAGAGGACCAAAATTAAAATCAATAATTAATAATTTATGAAAAAAATATTTGCCATAATTGTAATCTTTATCATTCTCGCCGGTCTTTTCGCTAGTATTCTTACCAGCTCTGCGAGAGCGACAGAGATGGAAATCCCTGGAATACAGATATCTTCTACTTTCTATGATTTTGGAGATATATACCAAGAGGAAGGCGAAATTTCCACGACATTTACTGTGACGAATACTGGTGATGAGTCACTTACAATTAATCGCCTATCTACAAGCTGCGGATGCACAACTGCGGAAATGGATTTATCAGATTTGGCTCCAGGCGAAGACAGGAAAATGGTTGTTACCTATGATCCTATGGTTCATCCGGATCAGACCGGGTCAATTACACGGGTTGTTTATTTGCAGACTTCAGATCCAGTATCGCCTGAGATAGAGATCGAACTTACAGGAAATATAATAAAGGAAGGAGCCCCTCAAGATTTCAATGGAACACAGGACCATAAACAAGCTGAGAACACAAAAGAAAAGCAAGCAATAGTCTTTTTCAATGAAGCCTGTCAGGATTGCGGCGAACTGGTAAATGACAAATATCCCGAATTTTTCGCAGAATATGGTTATGAGGTTAGTAAAAAAGATTATATTAACGAGCGCGAAAATCGTAGTCTTTTAAACGAATACAACAAAGAATGGGGAGTTCCTTTTGAACTCCAAAGTCACATCGAGGCTTTTGTTGGAGAAAATTTGCTGATCGGCGGACATGTGCCAGAATCGATTATGCGATATTTGCTGGAAAATCCTGATGAATACGATCAATTACTGGTTTATCAGGACAAAATGCATGGCGAAGGAACAGACTATAAGGTTTGGAATTTTAAAGGAGAGATTAAGACTTATCCACTTGATGAGCCAATTACTACATATTTGGAATGGAATAAGGAACAAACATCTACTTTGGAGTTAAGCCCTTCCAAGAATTTTTGGGGACTTTTTACGATTATTACGGGAAGTGCCTTTCTGGATGGGATTAATCCATGTGCGATAGCTGTTCTTCTCTTTTTTATCGCCTTCCTTTTCTCCATCAAGAAAACCAAAAGAAGCATCTGGAAAATAGGATTAGTATATATTTTCGCTATTTATCTTGCCTATTTTTTGATTGGAATAGGGCTCGCGCAAGCTATTATTATTAGCGGTTATCCGCATCTCATGGCTTATGTGGGAGCATATTTGGTAATTGGACTGGGTGTTATACAATTACTCGGTGTTGCATTCCCTAGATTTCCTATAAGGTTACGAATTCCAATCAACACAAAAGCTGTATTGGAAAAATGGCTATATAAAGCAACCGTACCAGCTGCATTTATTGGTGGATTCATTGTGGGGCTTTGCACATTTCCATGTTCTGGAGGAATTTATGTGGCAATTATAGGAATGCTTGCTACTTCTCAGACTTACCTTCAGGGTTTTGGCTGGATGATCTGGTACAATTTAATTTTCGTCACACCATTAATCATTCTGCTCATATTAGCTGCAAATCCTAAGACAACAGAACAGTTGCAAAAACTTGAACGCAAAGAATCAAAATATGCAAAAATATTGATTGGACTCACAATGATTGCCCTCGGAGTAATTATTATTCTATTCTTTACTTAAATTTATATGGAATTACTACCTCTCGTTACAATACCCGTTCTATACCTCCTCGTGGCCTTTCTGAAGCCATATTTTCAACCTAAAATACCGTTTAAGATTTGCGCAATCTGTATAGCGGTGAGTCTTACATGGTTGGCTATGCTTGTGATGTGGCTTTTGGGAGAAGATATTTCGTTAGTTTCTTTGGGAATTTTGATGGGAATGAGTATTGTCGGAATAATGTATAGGTTGGAGGATCTTTATAAAAAGAAAAAGATTCAAAATTTTTGGTTTGTTCGTTTGGTTGTTGTTGTTGGCGGGCTTTATGTGGTGCAAATGCTGCTTAGTGAGGAATGGAATTGGTTTTTAGTGATAATTATTGCGAGTCTTGTTATTATTGTAATTGCAACTGTCTTTTTCCAGGGGATTACACATAAAGATGTCCTTGAAGAACAGACAAAAAAGGGTAGAAAGCCGTCTCTAATAAAAAGGCTCGATGATTGTTGTTAATAGTCACTTATATGAAAATATCTAAAATAAAGAAATTCTACCGTTTCATGTCAACTCCATATGATTGGTTTATGAAGTATTGGAATATGTCTTTTGCGAAAGGAGCGGAAAAGGATTTGGACAAATTTGTTAACAAGAATTTGAAGGGTGAAATGGAGGTTTTGGATTTAGCTTGTGGGACAGGTGTGAATATTGAGAGGTTGAAAAAATGGGGTGTGGATGTGAAAAGTTATACAGCTGTGGATTTGTCTCCTGACATGCAAAAAAAGGCAAAGGAAAAGGCTGGATGGATTAAAAATAGAGAATTTTTGATTAAGGATATTACGAAATATGATCCTGGAAAGAAGTTCGATTTAATAATTTGTACGTGGGCTTTGTCGCATATGGATGAGCCTGCGGAAGTTGTAAAAAAATATTATAATTATTTGAAGAAGGGTGGGTATATGATTTTTATTTTTCAGGGAGAATTTAGAAAGCATAGATTGGTAGGGAAAATGCTTGGGTGGGTTGAAGGACTTTTTAATGCGGAACTAGTTTCTGAATCTGAAATGGAGAAATTTCCAAAAGCAATTAAATTTAAAAGGAATTATTCTGACGGCTATGTTCGTCTATTTATTTTTAACAAGTAAATATATGCATGAATCAAAAATATTTCACGTTCCAGATATGAATTGTGGATCTTGTGTTCTCAATATTGAAAAAGATGTTGGTGAGATGAAAGGGGTTCACGAAATTTCAGTAAACTTTGCGGCAGAAAAGGCACAGGTTTCTTATGATCCTGAGATTGTAACACCGGATGATATTATAAAAAGAATAAAAGACTCTGGTTATACTGCTTTTTTGGTGGAAGAAGATTATAAAAGTATGAAGCATGAGGACATGGATCATGGTGAGATGAAAGAGATGGATCATGCTGATCATGCCCAGACGGAAAGCAAAAAAGAGGTTCGGAGCAAGCTCTACAAAGTAATATTTGGGGCTGTGCTTAGTGTGCTTTTACTTGTGATGTCTTTTGCGATTGATCTTCCGAGTGAGGGTATGTTGATGTTGCTTATTACAGCAGCGATTCTTCTTTATACGGGACGTGAATTCTTTGTTCGTGGTATTCCCTCGCTTATTCTGAAGGGTCGGCCGAATATGGACACTTTGGTCTCACTTGGTGTAAGTGCGGCCTTCCTTTATTCGAGCTACATAATTCTTTTTACAGCTCCTCCTCATGAAGAATATTTCATGGACGCGGCGATTATTGCGACCTTTATCATGTTTGGGCGTTACCTGGAAGCGAAAGCCAAAGGAAGCGCCAGTGAAGCTATAAAAAAATTATTGGAATTATCAGCAAAAGTTGCTCATAAAGTGGTTGGTCAGAATAAAACAGAAGACATTCCTATTGATCAAGTTCAGAAAGGAGATGAACTTTTAGTAAAACCGGGAGAAAAAATTCCTGTTGATGGAATGATTATAGAAGGGCAGGCTGTGTTGGATGAATCTATGGTCACAGGCGAGAGTATTCCTGTGGATAAGAAAGAAAGGGACAAAGTAATTGGTGCGACTGTGAACGGTAATACTTCGTTTACAATGAAAGCGGAAAAAGTTGGCAAAGAAACGATGCTGGCTCAAATTGTAAAACTTGTGGAGCAGGCTCAAATGAGCAAGGCTCCGATTCAAAAACTGGTTGATAAAGTGGCAAATTATTTCGTATGGGTTGTGATTTTGATAGCTATTGCCACTTTTACGGGTTGGTATTTGGGAATGGGGCTGGAACCATCTCGAGCGCTTATTTATACGGTTGCGGTACTTATTATTGCTTGTCCTTGCGCCCTGGGACTCGCAACACCAATCTCTATTGTTGTGGGATCGGGGAAGGGAGCGAGTATGGGAATTCTCATTAAAAAGGCTGATAGTTTGGAGAAGATTAAGAAAATTACGACCATTTGTTTTGATAAAACCGGAACAATAACTGAGGGCCGTCCACGAGTGACGGATTTTGTTGTTTATGAAGTACCTGAAGAAGCCGCTTCAAAGTTCACTTTGGATAATGTTTCCCCTGCAAAAAAAGACCAATATGAAACCAAACTTATCCAATATATCGCATCTCTGGAACACAAATCAGAGCATCCGTTAGCAAAGGCTGTCACCGATTATTCTGACAAAAAGGGACTGGATTTTCTTGATGTAAAAAATGTAGAAGCCGTGACCGGAAAAGGGATATTGGGAGAAATTGATAATGGCGAGGTTATTATTGGGAATAAGGAATTTTTAGAATCAAAAAATATAATACGATGTGCGGAACTTGATAAAAAAGCCGAAAAGCTTTCTGAAGATGGTAAGACTGTTCTATTTTTTGCAATTGGAGGTAAGCAGAGAGGAATACTGGCACTACAGGATAAAGAAAAGGTGGATTCCAAAAAAGCTATAGAATTACTGCATAAACAAGGCATAAAAACTATTATGATGACCGGGGATAATGAGAAAGTCGCGCAAGCTATTGCGAAGGAAGTTGGAATTGATGAAGTTTTGGCTAAGGTTACGCCAACCGATAAAACTGAGAAAATTAGGGAACTTAGAGAGAAAGGTGAATTTGTGGCTATGGTAGGAGACGGTATCAATGATGCCCCTGCTTTAGCTACTGCTGACATTGGAATTGCTATGGGAACGGGAACAGATGTTGCGATTGAGTCGGGTGATATTGTACTTGTGAAGGGCGATCTGATGAAAGCTGTGGAAGCTATTGAGCTCTCACGAGCAACTTTGCGCAATATTAAGCAAAATCTGTTTTGGGCATTTATTTATAATTCCGTCGGCATCCCTATAGCAGCTCTTGGTCTCCTTAATCCTATTTTCTCTGCCGGTGCAATGGCATTTTCTTCGATAAGTGTGGTTTTGAACGCCTTGAGGCTAAAAAGATTCAAAGCTGAGTAATAGCTAATTAATATGAATATTCCAATTATAAAAAAGCTATTAAATTTTATTTCTTTGCTGATCACTTTGAGCGTCAGCTTAATCGTTTTTAATATAAATTATTATTTGATGGCGAATTTGCCGGGATTAAAGGACAATATGTGTGTTATTGGAGCAGGACTAACTCCATTAAATATAATTTTCAGTATTATTTTAAGTGTGATGGCTGGGATTTTTGTAGCCGCTTTAATTGAATTATTCAAACAGCGAAGAGCAAAGCTGGTCGATGCCTCTGTCTCCGGAATAGGATTGGTAGCAGGAATTCTCACTATTTTTTGTACTTGGTGTACTATCCCGGTAATCTCTTTATTCGGAATTTCTTTCAGTCTTTCTATCTTTGTGGATTATAATTTAGCTTTCAAAATTATCAGCATTTTACTCATGTTCACAGGATTATACCTGCTAAATAAGCAACTCAAAAAAGATTGTTTAGTGTGTAAGACTTAAGCGTAAATCCGAATTATACAAATCTGTTATAGATCCATCCAAAAATAAAGACAGATATGAAGCTAACAACAGCCGCCTCGATCATTCCGGTAATTATTCCTACAACACTTAGATCGAAAAACATATGCCATTCTTGCATCATTTCAACAGCACCAGTATAGACTTCTAGGTTTCCCAATATGCCCAGCAAGAGCATACATATTGCAGCAATAATAGCCGCGGCATAGCCTAACGCCAGTGAGCTCAATTTTGTTCCAGCCATAGTTTATGAGGTTAAAAAAACTATCCAGATAGTAATATAATTATTGTATTTATACAACACCTCTTGGCTGGGGCGGAGGGATTCGAACCCCCGAGTGACGGGACCAGAACCCGTTGCCTTACCACTTGGCCACGCCCCAACAATTGCGAGTTTTGCGGTGCGAAACCGCAGCTTTTGCGAGCTCCGCGAGAAAAGCGAAGGTGAAGCAAAACTTTCAAAAAAAATGCTCGAACGAGCCTGCGAGTGAGAAATTTTTCGTAGAAAGTTTAGCAAAACCCTATTCCAAATCAAAACATTTCTACACCAACTCTTTAACATCCTTATACCTCTCCATCATCCCAAGATCCTCAGCCACACTTTTATACGTAATATATCCCTTGTAAGCATTCAAGCCTTTCGCGAACCTGCCATCACCCGCCAAAGAATCCTTTATCACCTTGTCCGCCCCTTCACGAGCAATCTTTTTCAAATAAGGAAGAGTCGCGGAAGTAAGAGCCATAGTAGATTGTCGACTAACCTGACCCGGCATATTCGGAATACAACAATAAATCTTATTGTAAATTTCGTAGACAGGCTCAGAATGGCTACTACATCGTGATCCCCAAATACATCCACCCTGATCGATAGAAACATCCACAATCACAGATCCATCTTTCATGGACTTCACCTGTTCCTCGCTAACAACGACAGGAGCACGCGTTCCGGCAACCAAAACCGCGCCAATCAACAAATTACATTCCTTCAAAGCCGTATCAAAATTCTCACCATCCGGCACCAACGCCTCAAAATTCTTACCCAGCACAGGCCCCAAATACTCACTCATTTCCTTATTCAAACGCTCACAAACTTCCGGATTAATATCAAACAATTTCACACGAGACCCCATTCCAGCGGCAGTCCTTGCGGATGTCGCACCAACACAACCTCCACCAACCACAACAATTCTCGCCGAAGGAATATTAGTAATTTTTCCCAAAGAAATTCCCCTACCCCCATACTTCTTTTGCATAAATTCAGCGCCATATTGAACCGCCAAAATCCCCGCAACCTCACTCATTGGCGCCAGCAAAGGCAATTTCCCGTTCTCATCCTCAACAGTCTCATAAGCGATAGCCGTGATATTGTTATTAGCCAAAAGCTTGGTCAATCTCTTGTCCACCCCACTCAAATGCAAATAAGTAAACAAAGTCTTTCCCTCAAACTGTTCAAGCAGATTATATTCACGCGGCAAAGGCTCCTTGACCTTCACCAAAATATCAGCCTCTCTCACGATATCTTCAGGACTTCTCATTATTTGAGCCCCACATTCAATATACTCACTATCGGAAAACCCACTCCTGATCCCGGCCGCCTCCTGAACAATTACCTCCAAACCGGCTTCCGTAAGTTCGCGAACACCATAAGGGGTCAATCCCACACGATTCTCATTGTTTTTGATTTCCTTGATCGTAGCGATAATCATGGTAAAAAAGTTAGCTGATAATTTTAATTAAAGAGATTCTATCTCATCAGTAATAATTTTTGCAACATTTTTCACACATTCGGCAATCTTTCCCCACGCATTTTCAACTTCATAATCACATTCCTTCGCTTGCGCGATTTCGGAAAGAGCGCTATCCATACGTTTTTTCAGTTCTTCATCACTCATTTTCCCCCGCCTCAGAATCCGGCCTTTTAGATCTTCCAGACTGCTGACTTTCATAAATATAGAAACCAGATTTTCTTTTGGAACGATATCGCGAATCGAATTAAACCCCTGAATATCGACTTCACGCACCACAACCGCACCGGTAGCCAAAGGTTTCAAAATCTGCTCCCTGGAAGTTCCATAATAATTATCGGAATGAACAACAGCGTATTCCAAAAATTCATCGCTCTTAATCATACGCTCAAATTCCTCTTTTGATATGAAATGATAACTTTCCCCATCCTTCTCACGTTTCCGTGGCTCGCGGGTAGTATACGAAACAGGATACACAAAATCGGAAAAACGCTCTTTCAGTCTGTTGATAACAGTCCCCTTCCCTGAACCGGAAGGCCCGACAATCAGAAACAATTTGCCCGAATATTGCTTTTTACCCATGCGCCAATTATACCCAAGCATTGAAAAAAAGCCAAAATTTTGATATAATTAATCAATTCATCTCAGTTTGTTCTTTGAAATTCCTACCGTCTTGTGACCTCCGGTCACAACCCTTACGGTGAAAAGTGGGGGCCACAGGCAGTGAACCCCTTTCTCTGCCTCTGCTCCCTACTTTTCGATGGCTACCCCAACTAATAGCCACCGTAAAGTTCCCTCTTCATGAGGGACAAAAAACAAAAACAAACTCAACAAAAATTTGAGTACTTTTCCTCTCATTCCTGTGGAAAAGCCCTCCAAAACAAAAACAAAAAAGAACGGCAAGGTGTTCTCCGTTCTAAAATAAAACACCAAAGAACGGTAGGGAGGCGTCTACACCTTATTGTAGACTTTGTAGGAAACTTATCGTTGGGTGTTTCTTACAACCACCGCTCTTTAGAAATTAAAGAGCAATACGTTGGGGCGCCTGGTCCACCTCTGATTTACAACCTCTTTACGAGGTCTATCATGTGCACACTTGATTAGGTGCCCCTTATTAAATTGCGAGAAATGCGATCCGTAGCGAAGGCAAATCCGCGTATTTGCCGTAGCGCAGGAGAAAAAGCGCCAAAAAATGCTTTCACGACTAAAAGGAGTGAAAAATTTTTTAAGCTTTTTCAGCATTTCCCTATTCGTAACATTGCGAGGCCAGCGATCTGGACCTAAAACGGCAAATCATCAATAGTCACATCCTCATCCTCTTTCTTCTCACTATCACCGGCAGTCACAGGATCCTTCACATCCGGAAGATCCCCGCTCTCTTCCTTCTTTTCCACTGTCTCAGTAGAAATTCCAGAGGCCTCACGTTCCATAGGCGCTCCCCCTCCATCTCCATCACGCCTGCCATCCAGCATAATCATATTATCCGCCGTAATCTCAGTTCTATACCTCTTCGTTCCATCTTCACCTTCCCAATCACGAGTCTGCAAACGTCCTTCAATATAAACTTTCGCACCCTTTTTCAAATATTGCCCGCAAATTTCCGCCAATTTCCTCCACGCGACAATATTATGAAATTCAGCTTTCGATTGACGTTCTCCACTCTGATCTTTCCATGTAAAATTCGTAGCCATCCCAAAACTCGCGACGACCTGCCCTCCGGGAATCTGCTTGAGCTCCGGATCACGGGTCAAATTCCCTATTAACTGAACTTTGTTTAATGACATTGCCATAATTTTTTGGTTAATTATAATTTTGCTCAGAAAAAATACATCGCAGCGACCACAAACTCAATCTCACTTTCAAAAGTTCTCTTGCACAACTTCCATTGGTGGTTTACAAACATCAATCTGCCAATACCGAAACACCACAAATCCAAACAGAAAGCTCACAATAATGCTGAGAACAAAGGCCGTAATCACAAACCATTGCTCCATTGATATTTTACGCAGTTCATATAACATAACGTCATGAATTTATTTGCTTTTGAATTAGGGAGAAAACGTCACTTGTGCTTTTCGGAATTGATTGCGCTTTTGGGAGAAAAAAATTTGGTGGAAAAAAATATCGACACCGCTATTTTCAAACTCGACCTGGCTGATCCACAAGCTCTACAAAGCCAACTCGGCGGAACCATTAAAATTATGGAAATTCTGGACAGGCTGGCTCCGAAAAATCTCAAGCCGGCAATCCAAAAAGTCCTGGAATCGCAGTTCCGCAACCACAAAGGAAAGGTTTCCTTCGCAATCAACACCCTAAATTTCAAACGTCTTCGGGATATTAATATCAAAGAGTTATTAAATTTTTCTAAAAAAATTCTAAAATCTTTGGGAATAAATTCCCGCTTCATCAACAAAGACTTTAAAAACACTCCTCCATCAGCGATTTTCAAATCAAAAATCATCAAAAAAGGCATCGATTTAAACATTATCCGCACCCATGACGGCCTGGCGCTCGGCCGTACCGTTACAATTCAAAACATCGACTCATATTCCCTCCGCGACTACAGCAAACCAAAACGTGACCCACGCATAGGCATGCTCCCCCCAAAACTCGCACAAATCCTTATAAATCTGGCCGGACCCGACACTTCCACAATCTACGACCCATTTTGCGGAACAGGAACCGTCCTGACGGAAGGATTGCTCATGAAAAAAGAGGTTGTCGGCTCCGACATCAGCTCAAAATTAGTTGATTATTCCAAGACAAATTGCGAATGGCTCGAGAGAGAATTCGGAACCACCCATTCCTACAGAATTTTCGAAAAAGACGCCCGGGAAATAAGTCAAAAATCCATCCCGGAAAAAATAGACGCGATCATAACAGAAGGATACCTCGGCCCCGCGCTCTCATCTCCACCCTCACCCGAGAAAATAAAAGAAATATTTGCAGAACTCACCGATCTCCACCAAAATTGGCTTAAAGCAGTCCATTCCGCCACTTCGAAAAAATGCAAAATCATAACGTGCAAAACAGCATACCGCGTAGGCGAAAAAATAGAACACTTCCCGAATTTTGAAGAAATCGCACATTCCGCGGGCTACAAAATCACAAATACCTTCACCTACGACCGCCCCGACCAGATAGTCATCCGTGACATCGCGATTTTAGAAAAGATCTGACCGGCAAAATCATATTGAAATAGAACGCCCGCTTGCGTATATTTACCCTGTTCGAACTGCTTTTCACAAAAGAATTCGAACATATGCTCTTTAACACTCCCGGGTAGCGCAGCGGTAGCGCAGTTGGCTGTTAACCAATTGGTCGCCGGTTCGAATCCGGCCCCGGGAGCCAAAAAAACTACTTCTTCACAACCTCCTTCTTCGCCTTACCAAACACCAGTGCCGAATACAACCACTGAAGTTTTTTCTCAGGTTTGCTGTACTTATCTCTCCTTAATTTATCTATTTCTTCCTTTTTTATCTTCATAATTCTTTAAGATTTAGTAATGCCTCTATATCCAAATTATCCTTATCCCTCCGCGCTTTCTTCTTCATCTTAATTAAATCATCAATATTCACAACTGGCAATTCCATTTCCCAAACCTTAACAACAGTTTTTCTCTTAAAAAATTTATCAAAATCCATAGATTCCTTAACAATAATATCAATATCAAGCTGAGGTTCATTATTCGAAATATAAGTATATGCCTTCAATCCTTTCTTTTTCACAAATTCATTCAACTTCTTTTTATCCCCAAGCTCCTTTACACTTACTGGAATTCTCTCAATATATCCCATTTCATTCATCAGTTTATCCATTTTCTTTAAATTCGAAAGAGAAAGAGCCAACAACACATCGATATCCCCTGTAAATCTAGAATATCCATACAAATTCACTGCAACTCCACCAACAATCAGATATTTCACCTTCGCCTCTTCTAAATTTTTAAATACTTTTTTATATAAATTCATATCAATAATTAATTCAATTAAATTCTACAGAAAAATCATTCTTAAAGAAAGTTCGGAGGCCTTTAGGTCACGTCCAGTCTGGGAAGCCATATGAAAAATGAAAATTCTCGTGTAAAGTATTGTTGTCCGAAAAATAATAATTAAAAATCAACACCATGGGAAAAGGAACTAGTCCTAAGAAAGATGCTAAAAAAGCACCAACAAAAACAAAGAAGGAGAAAAGAATGGCTAAAAAATTAAAGAAATAAACTGTGAACCACAAACTTTCCATAGAAAGTTCGGGGGCCGAAGGTCACTTTAGGTCACGTCCAGTCTGGGAAGCCAAAAATTTAAACTTAAACAAGCTAAGAATTACGGAGATTTTTTACTATTTCTTTTTATGAATTTTTTCCAATTCTTTTAATAAGACATCAGCTTTTTCGCTATCTTTTCCTCGATCTTCTTCTTCTTCTATAGCCAGAATATCGGATTTAACGTTTTTTTCAAGCTGATTGGCTTCTTTTGTTAATTCTTTGATTTCAGCCATATCTCCTTTGGTTTCTTTTTCGAATTGATCAACGCTAGTAGCTTCTTCCGCTAAAGCTTCAACAAATCCCTTCATTGTATTTGGATCAGCCGAAAGCATAATGTCCGTCCACATTTTTTGAGTTTCTTTGGGAAAACTGTTGAAAGTGATAGAACTATTAATGAGTCCTTGTAGACGTTGTTTTGCTTTAGAGGGGTCTTTTGGATTCATATTTTAGGAATTTATATTGTTTTGATTGATTTAGGCTGTTGAAATTTTTATTACATCTCCGGAATTGATTCGACATTCTTCACTTGGTGCAAAGCTATAATAGAATGCCCCTTTTCTATAAAAGACTAAACGTCCTTCTCCTTTACCACCTTTTAAAACTGTTACCGCAGCATCAGATGAAGGTTGTTTTAGTATTTTATTGATTTTTCCTCGCTTCATGCCTTTTATTGCGATTGTGGTTTCGTTTGCTGCAGGATTTGTACTCTTTAATCTTATATATTTTCCTGCTCCAGGCTTCAGCATTCTATTATGTTTTACAACCAGTTTAGCTTCTCGCGAAACTATGGGTTGTGATAATACTCCCGCTACCCGGGTTGGTTCTGGAGATCCTACCTCCTGTTGTTTTTCAGGAGACAATTTTTTAAATGCGTCTGGAGAAATATTCTTTGAAGCAATTAATAGTCGTTGCTTAGTAGGTATTTTGGGTTGTGTTTTTGGAGTCAATTTTTTTGCTTTTGGAGTAGGTTTTTTAGCAACAGTTGGTAGTTTTTTAGCAGGTGGTGCCGCAGCAACAACAACTCTTGCGCCAGGTTTTTTTGGTGTTTTCACCTTTGGAAGTACTTTTGCTAAATATTCCCTGCGTGCTTTTCCACCGGGTCTGAAAATTGAAAAAGCTACTGCAAGTTCTTTTGCAGGTACATCTTTTCCCTTTTCAAGCTTTTCACTAAATTTTTCTAGATTTCTAATAAGACCAAGAACAAGCTTTGCAGCTTTTTTTCCTTTTTCTGATGGGCTTTTTTCCCGCCATTTAGGGTCATATTTATGGTCAGATATAATTTGGCGAGCAACTCTTGCTGTAAAACCTCTAAGATATATGATCATATCACTTATCCGTCCTCGGAAAGCTGATAGTTCTGCCCCAATAGTAACGTCAAATGCTTTTTGTGGTACCACAACCTTAGACATTATTTTTGCGAATCTTTTTTTATCTGATATTGGTAATTTAGCAATTATTTCTCTTTCATTATTACCGTATATTACCCTTAGAATATGGCTGTATGTTTTAGGATGAAGTATTTTTTTCATACCTAATAGTTTTATTCCTGATGGCAGTTTAGATAAGAAAACCTCGAAACCACTCCTGATTTCATATGGAGACGCTTTTGAGTTTCCTAATACTCTAATAAACTTTGCTCTTGCCTCAACAATTTTTGCTATTTGTTTAGGTTCCAGCCCACTAATTTTTACTTTGGGCTGTTCAACTTTAGGCGCTGTTGGCATTTTTGGTAATTTGGCTTCCATTTTTCTTGCGTCTTCTCCATATGTGTATGCTAAAAGATAATCAAATACTTTATGACTAAGCACTCCTCCACTAACATCTGTTAACAGCGTTCCTTTAGGAAGTTTTCTTAACATTGCTTCACAATCTCTTTGAATTTCAGATGGTTTTGAGGCTTGTTTTGCTAATGTTCCTCTTAGTTTTGTTCTTGCCGCAACGATTTTTGCTGTTTGTTCAGGAGTCAGAGTAATACCAGCTATTTTTACTTTTGGTGGTTTTGGTAATTTCCCTATTGCTACCATAAGACGTTCCGGAGATACTGGTGTAGCAGCTGTTACCGGTTTTTCTCTTTTCTTTTTTTCTGGTGCTTTTGCTATTTCTGGTCCGCGAGCGATTTCTTCTTCTCCTTTTCCTCTTACTGCAAGACCTTCATCATATATACCAGAGAGGGCATAATAACGCATTTTAGGCACCTTTTTTATTCGCTTTCCAGCTTCATCAAAAACTATCCATTTTCCTCCTATAATTTTAAATCCTACTACCAACTCTTCCTTTTTTCTTGTTCTGATATATTTGTTGCGCTGAATTTGTTTTCCTTCTGCTGTAATCACAAATCTCCCTGGTACCTTTCTGGTATCATGGGTTATACGCGTAAGTTTTAAACTGCTCCCCATACGTCTTACAATAAACATTTCTCCACCCTTATCTTTTATTTTTATTCTTGCTCTTTTTCCACCAAATTTATCTAATGATTCTCCCCTATGATCTTTATAGCCTTTAGATGAGCCTCCATTATGCAGTAGTGAAAATAAGCCGACCAGGGTTTGCGGGCTCATATGTGTAAAAGCCCTTTCTCTTAATGCCCGTAGATATCTACTATACGCAATCTGTGCAGGTCTTTTTTCTGATATCCTTCTGACTCGTTTATTTATTATTGACATTGTTCTTCTAATAATTCTACGAGGTGTTTTTTTTCCTCTTTCTTTTACTTTTTCCAATGCTTTTGTTAATGCAACTTGAGCTTTATTTAGTGTTTCAAGTTTTCTTCCCACTCTCTTCCTGTTTTTACTTTTAATATCTTTTCTCGCCAGGTAATTTGTTAATGCTGTACGTATACGTCCAAGTTTATCAAGTACGGCAAGTGCTCTACCATCAACATCTTCTTCTGTTACTGCAGGTTTTACTTGTCTACGCGGTAATGTTTCTCTTCCTGCTGATACTTTTCCTATAAAAAACCTTTCCTTGAATGAAAAAGAGTCATTGCTAGAATAATAGGTATTCATTGTTTTTGTTTTTATTATTTATTCCAAGTATATTCTACCATAAATACGGAAGATTGTAAATTTTTCTAGCTAATCCTAGAAGAAACACTGGTACTACTTGGCCTTATCTCAAACTCGCGCTTATCCAAGAAATTTTTACGAATTTTCAAAGTAAAATTCTTGGTTGGAATGTTTTATATTTTTTAAGAAATTTCTCCATTTCTTTCTTAGACAACAAACCTAAATGCGGCCCCATTTGAACAGCTGCATAGGTGCCATTCAAACTCCCCCACCGCATCGCCTCTTTCACATCATGTCCATAATTTAAAGCCGCAAGAAATGCGCTCGCATAAGCGTCACCACTGCCTGTACGCTCAACTACCGGCAGGTCAATAATACCAATTTCATACATCTTCTCCCCATCATAACAATAAGAACCTTTTCTTCCGTCAGTTATAACCACCATCTTCGGCCCCTTTTTGCTTAATGCTTTCAAAAGAACTTTTATATCCTCTGTCTTTCTACTCAAACGCTGTGCCTCTTGTTTATTCACAAACAAAACATCAGTAATTAATAATATTGTTTTTAACTTCCCTGCACCAAGCGCCATTTGCCGTGAACCGGGATTAAACCCCAATTTAATCTTATTCTTTTTAACATAATCACATAGCTCTTTATTAAACTCTTTATGATTACCGTCAATTGATGAAAAATATATCCAACGCGTTTTTGTGAGTAGTGGTAAATGATATTCACGACGCTCATGAAATACCAAAATCGTACGATCCCCCTTGTAATCTATTACTGCCGAATAATTGGATTTGCTCTTTTTATCAACTACAACATAGTTTGTGGCCACTTTTTCCCTTCTTAACTTGTCCTTAATTCCATGACCGCAATCATCATCCCCGACAATAGTATATATGGCTGTTTTTAATCCTAACCGCGACGCTCCAATAACATGATTTGCCGCACCACCCGTACCAACCACCTTATGCTTACTCTTCACCGGAATCTTACTGGCATACTTTAAATTAAGTTGGCCGGTCTTCCTATTTATCTTAACCAAAGGAGAAGAGTCATCTATCTCTAAAAAAACATCCGTAGCTGAGTCACCAATTGTGATTACATCATACATATTAACAATTTGACATTTACTTGAGGCCTCTACTTACAGGCTTATTATATCACGAACGAAATATATTTATGTATTTGTTCGCAATTTTTGGCCAGGAATTCTCTTTTGCATATTGAAATACCAATCTCTCCATGCGTTTGCGTTTTTCCGGATATTTGAATAAAAAATCAACAGCGAGAAAGATACTATTCGGATCTCGGTAATTCACAAATAAGCCTCGTTTTTTTGCCAAAACATCTTCTGCGTAGAAAAAAGGAGTAGAGATGATTGCTTTCCCGCATCCCATTGCATAAGCTAACACCCCACTTGAGGTCTGTTCAGAAACGAGGTAGGGAGTTATGAAAGCATCTGTCAGTATTAAATATTCAGTAATCTCTTTGAAGCTAAGAAAATCATCTTTAAAAATCACAGAAGATTCTAATCCTAGCCGTTTTGTCTCTTTCTGCAAAAACTTGTAATAACTCTCCGGCCGATTTGGATGAGATGTTCCAAGAATCAAAAAAAGTGTTTCCGGATATTTTTTTAGAATCTTAGGCATAGCTTGAATTATATATTCCAACCCTTTTTTCGGCCTGATTAAACCGAATGTAGAAACAATTTTATTCTTTTCGTAACCATATTTTTTCCTAAGCATGGAAATGGTCTTTTGATCATATTTTTCAATTGGTGAGCCATGTGGTACTACTACAATTTTATCTTCATCAAATCCATATTCCTGTACTAATATGTCTTTCATTGGCTGGATTATGACAATAATTTTCTCACTGTATTCATAAATCTGCTTTGTAAGTTCAATATAATTTTTATCAACGATTTCGTGTTTTGCCGGCTGCTTTTTTGGACTGTAAACCATATGTGATGTTGTAAAAACAGGCTTTTTCAGATTTTTTAGCAGCTCAACAATGTACTGCCCGTTCTCTCCGCCAAATAAACTAAAAACATGCTGCAAGCTGACAACATCAATATCAGGATCATTGTTTATAATCTCTGCGGCTTTTCGATATGTTTCAACTTCATCTTCTTTAATTTCTGCAATGACTTTTTTGTCGTAGGCATACGTTTTTCCAGCATCGTTAATACTTACAACCTTAGTAAAAACTTTTGGGAGTTTTTCTAAAGAATTGATTAGACTTTTAGTAAATTCAGCAATTCCACATTTCCGGGGAAGATAACTGCTTAAAAAAAGTATTGTTAGATTGTTTTTCATAATTAAGATACAATTTATACATGCCTTTCCAAAGATACAAGAGAAATCCAATTATTTTGCCAGATCCAAGCAATCATTTTGAATCTGAAGCTGCTTTTAATCCTACAGCAGTTGTATATGATGGCAAGATCTATCTACTTTACAGGGCTGAGGGATTATATGACGGGATTTCAATTTCTACTTTGGGTTTAGCAGTAAGTGAAGATGGGTATAACTTTAAGAAACATCCCGAAAATCCTATTTTAAAACCAACTATACCTGAAGAAAAGAGAGGATGTGAGGATCCGCGGATAACCAAGATCGGTGATACTTTTTATCTGACTTATACGGCTTATGATGGAATGTATCCCGAAAGGAGTAAGAATATTTATACTGCGCTTGCTACTTCTAAAGATTTAATAAATTGGGAGAAAAAAGGCGTAATATTGAGAGATATTAAAGCGGCAGCTATTTGTCCTGAAAAAATAAATGGTAAATATATAATGTTTATTGGGGGAAAGAAGATTCAAATTGCTCATTCAGAAGATCTTTTGAATTGGGAATTGGATCCAAATATTTTGTTGGATATACAAAAAAATAAATTTGATAATAGGTATGTTGAGGCAGGTCCAGCTCCATTTGTCTTCCAGGATAAGATAGTTTTGTTTTTTAATACTGCAAATGAACAGTTCCAATTTCATCCTTCTTTAGTTCTTTTAGATAAAAAAGATCCCCGAAAGATCTTATATCGAGCTGATGAACCACTCATGAGTCCAACTGAAGATTATGAAGTGAATGGGAGAGTTAACAATGTGATTTTTGCTGACGGTTTAGTCGAATTTAATGATACTTATTTTTATTATTATGGAGGAGCTGATACTTGCTGTGCAGTAGCGACAGTTCCAAAAAAAGAATTGGAAGATTATATTGCTTCTCTTGTTTAGAAGTACTTTTTGAATTCTTTTGCGTATAATTTAGCAACATTTGACCAAAGCATTGGGCGACTATAGTCATAAGCATTTTGTCCCATTCTTTCTCTAAGTTTATCGTCTGATAGAAGTTTTAAAATTGCCCTTTCAAATGACTTTGGATTACCAACTTTTGTTAGAATGCCTCTATCTTTGGTTACAGCTTCTTTAGCATGTAGAAAAGGAATTGAAACGACTGGTCTCCCGGCTCCCAAGGCATAAGATAAAGTACCGCTAACTATTTGATTTATTCCTTTACCGGAAGAAACAAATATGTCACATGCCTGAAGATAGCTAAGGATTTCCTTGAGTGAAAGGTATTTGTTTACAAATTGGACATGACTCTGAAGTTTTAATTTTTTTATCAGGCTTTTAAGTCGATTTCTATATTTTTCTCCTTCTTTTTCGAGAACGCCAGGATGAGTTTGTCCCGCGATAATATATAATACATTTGGATATTTTTTGATAACTCCCGGCATAGCCTCAATAATGTCTTCATAGCTTTTGCCCCCAGTAATAAGGCCGAAAGACAACAAAACGAGTCTACCTTTATAGTTAAGTTTTCTTTTCGCGATACTACTTGGTTTGTACGGAATTTCATGAATCCCGTGAGGAATTACAGCTATATTTTTGCCCGGAATTCCATAGTCTTTTTTCAAAATATCAACGGCGATGTTAGTCATAACAACTACAGCATCGGACATCTTTGCAATATATCGTATAAAGCTTTTTATATTTTCCGGCGGATTTGGTACGACTGTATGGAATGTAGTTATTACCGGCTTATTGATAATCTCAAAAAATGCAGGAAGATAATTGAGAAATTTTCCACCATAAAGTCCAAATTCATGTTGAATACTCACTCCTTTAATTGCGTCATTTTTGTTTATAATTTTTGCCGCCCTTTCATAATCTTTAGTATCTGACTCTTTTATACGAAGGATAACTTCTCTTGGATAAGTATTGTTCTTAGTGTTTTCATTATCCATTGCAACAATTCTGGTAGTCATTTTTGGATTTTCCCTATTAAAAGCTGTTGATAGGTCTTTTGTAAAAGTCGCTATTCCGCATCCTCTTGGTGGATAGGTGGATATAAATACAATTTGCGAACGTCTTTTTATTTTTTTCATAGATTTTGAAGTCACATCACAAAATTCTAGTGAAATTCTTATATTATTGGTATAGTGAAATATAGTGAAATAAAGAATTTTTAGCAAATTACTACTATGTTTGCAGTCAAGAAAGAAGGAATTATTTTAGAAAAAACAAATCTGGAATTTGAAAATCAAGCGGTTTTGAACCCAGCGATCATAAAAGTTGGCAATGAGGTTCACATGTTTTACCGAGCGGTTAGGAAAGGGAATTATTCGAGTATTGGTTATGCGAAATTAAAAGGTCCTCTGGAAGTTGTGGAAAGATCGACTGAGCCTATTCTTGTTCCTGAACATGATTATGAAAAACATGGTATAGAGGATCCGCGGATTGTTTGGTTTGAGGAAGATCAATTATATTATCTGTTTTATACAGCGTATGATGACCAAAATGCTCGTGGCGCTTATGCAATTTCGAAAGATCTGAAAACTTTTGAAAAAAAGGGGATAATAACTCCAAGTATTCCTTATGATAAGGCAGAACAATTCTTTGGTCATCGTATTTTGGGAGATAAATATTTTTCTTTTGAAAAGCTTTATTACCCGGAGAAAGAAAAAGGAATACTTTTATGGGAAAAAGATATTTTTCTTTTGCCTAAAAAAATTAACGGAAAATATGCGCTGATTCATAGAATATTACCGGAAATACAGGTTGTGTATTTTAATTCATTTGAAGATCTAAAAGATGATAATTTTTGGAAAGATTATTTGGGACATTT
>SDBT01005557.1_pt1 | contig 21128 bp, 15 predicted proteins | sample 2277101 | NCBI WGS metagenome assembly SDBT01 (sample SAMN10404973, study PRJNA504765) | marine sediment metagenome | isolation source: marine sediment core GS10_PC15, 103 cmbsf | place: Arctic Ocean: Southern Knipovich Ridge | collected 2010
CCGAGTCGCAGGAATCATCGGTGCAGGGATTGACGTCGTCGCAGACGAGCGCAGGGCCGCTGCCGCAGGCACCGCCAGAGCAGGCGTCGCCCGTAGTACAGGCGTCGCCGTCTTCGCAGGGGGTGCCGTCGGGAGCGGGGGCGTAGGAGCAGGTGCCGGCGGTGCAGGTGTCGGTGGTGCAGGGGTCGGCGTCGTCGCAGTCGGCGGCGTCGATGCAGCCGGGGATCGAGTAGTAGACCCGGTCGATGTCGAACCCGTATTCCCGGATGGCGTAGTCGGCCTTGAAGCGCGCCACGATGGTGTCGCCCGGCACGGCGGCGCTGAGCACGTCAAGGCCCAGGTCGCCCGAGAGCGCTTCCACCTGGAGGAAGTCGGGGTCGCTGATGCGGACCAGGTCGTAGTCCAACTCGGTATCGAGCCGGGAGAAGCGGAAACGTACCCGGTCCGCGCCAGGCACGGTGTAGCTGCACTCCACGTAGTCATAGTTCCTGTATCTAGGGTGATCGCTCGAACAGGAGTAGTCCACGAACGAGGTCATGTCCGCTGTCGGGGCCGGGACGCCCGTGCGGGGGATGCCGCGGGCCTTCATGGCTAAGTGGATGGCGTCTTCGTTGGCGCCGCCGAACAGGGCCACGTCGGCCGACATCAGCGCGTCGGCGGCGTCGATGAAGCCGGAGTCAGCGGTCAGGTAGGTGTGGCTCTGGATCACCAGCGGGTCGCACGCCGGCCCGCCCACCGCCGCGCGCAGGCTCCACAGCGCCGAGCTCCAGATCTCGCCGTCGTCGTGGACCTCCCAGACGAAGTCCCGGGGATAGTCATTGATCCCGTCGAGCCGCCTGAGGCAGCCGCTGCCCGGGCTACCGTCGTACGGGTTCCACTCCACCGCGTCCCAGGCGCCGAGGCTGGCCGCTCCCAGCTCGGGCTCGCAGGAGGACTCGTCGGTCAGCGAGGCCGCCCAGTAGTCGCCGAAGCCCTCGCCGGTTGCGCCTCCCTCGTCGGTCAGGCCGTAGTCCGGGACCTGGTCGTCCTGGATGGCGTGCCCGTTCTCGTGGTAGACGATGTCGGGATCCTGCCCGTCGTCCACGCCGCCCTCGCCGAAGTGCAGTTCCTTGGTGGCCGGGTCGTAGTAGGCGTTGTCGCCCGCCGCCTGGTCGTGGGCGTCGATGGAGATGGAGAAGTCCATCACGCCGGAGAATCCCATGCTGTCCAGGTACTCCTTGGCGCGGTCGACGTGGTAGTAGCAGATCAGCTCGTCCAGGGCTTGCTGGTTCACGCTGCGCGGGTAGTCGTACGGCGGCCCGACCCTGGGCGCGGTGATGCCGGTGTTGGCGTACAGGCCGTCCAGGTTGAAGGCCGAGGTCAGGTTGAAAAGCGCGCAGGCCACCTGGACCGCGTCCACGTCGTCTGCGTCCCGCAGGGACGGATCGTCCAGGGCGTCCACGGGGCTCTCGAAGAAGATCGAGCCGCAGGCGTCGTCGGTCTGCGGATCGCAAGGCACGCAGACGGGCCCGGTGTGCTTGATGCGGTCGACCGCGCGCACCACCCGGCCGGTCCGGGCCGAGACGAACAGGTACCAGGCCGCCCGCGGCCGGCGCACCCGCGCATCCACCTGCCAGGCCAGGTGCCGGCCGGGATGCAGCTTGTCCCCGCGCACCACCACCAGCCGCGGCGGCCGGTCGGCCGAGGAAAAACCTGTCCCGAGACGTTCCCGGGCTGCGGCCAGGGCGGCGGCCCGCGAGAGCGCGGGCCGCACGGGCACGTCCAGGCCGGAGACGGTGGAGTTCAGAACGTGGATGATGTCACCTGCCCGGTCGAACCCGACCAGCAGGGAGCCGGCGAACACCGGGACTCCCCGGTGGCGCTGCTCGAAGGTCAGGCTCACTCCGCCGGGGCTGGGCACTCTGCGCACGAGTTGCAGCCCGGCCAGGTCCGGCGCCAGGCCGAGGGCGCCCGCGTGGGCGGCCAGGAACTCGCGCGCGGCGGTCTCATGCTCTGCGGTCGCGGTCGCGAACCGTCCGCGGATGGTCCGAATGGCGCCCGAGGAGGAGTCGAAGGCCGCGTGCACGGGGGCCGAGCTGTTTGCCTGAAGGACGAGCAGCTCAACCTCCGGGTCCACGGCCGGATCGGCGTCACGGGCCGCCGGATCTAGACATCCGGCTCCGAGCGCCAGCGCCAGGCAGGCGGGAATGAGCATCAGACGGCGCGACACGCACCGTTCCGTCGGCTTTCCCCCCAATCTCATGCGCGACATAATGACCTCCCTCCTGTCCCACATCGTGAAAGAAAAGCATATCAGATAATCGGGATGGATGTTGGTGGAATCGAGGCGGCTCACACCACGTCCGGGATCTGGTCGGGGCGGTCGACCAGGGCGTCGGGGTCGAGGGCGGCGAGCTTTTCGCGGGGCCAGCCGCCCCAGGTTGCGGCTATCGAGCGCATGCCGGCGGCCTTGGCGGCCAGGACGTCGCGGTCGGTGTCGCCCACCATGGCGATTCGATCGGGGGGGACGGACAGGCGTTCGGCGCAGGTCAGCAGGACGCCGGGGTCGGGCTTGGGCCGGTGGCGCTCGGAGCCGAGGATGAGCTGGAAGTGGTGAGCCAGGCCGAGGCGTTCGAGGATCTGGACCGCGCTCCAGGTGGGCTTGGCGGTGGCCACGGCCAGATCGAGGCCGGCCAGGCGATCGAGGGTCTCGACAACGCCGGGATAGGGGCGGGTGTGGTCGGTGCAGTGGTCGCAGTAGTGGGCCCGGTAGATGTGGACGAAGCGCTGGAGGCCGCGCGCGTCGCAGTCGGGGACCAGGATCAGGTACATCTCGCTGAGCGGGTAGCCCAGGTAGGCGTCGAGGTCCTCGAGCGTCAGGTGGTCGATGCCCTGGTCGGCCAGGGCAGCAAGCACGCCGAGCATGATGTCCCGCCCGGAGTCGACCAGGGTGCCGTCCAGGTCGAAGACTACGGCTCTTACGCGCATGGGTGTAATCAGGGGTCGGTGACCTCCACCTGGATCCCGTACATGGCCCGCAGGTCGGGGTTGTGCTTGTTGAAGTAGGCCAGAGCGTACACGGGCCCGTCCTGGGCCAGGGTGAAGCTGACCTGCTCGGTGCCGGTCAGGCCCTCGGACGAGTCCACCAGGGTCGCGGCATCGACGTCGTAGAGGTAGAGGTCGATGTCGCTGGCCGCATCGAAGGTGACGGTCAGGGTGACCGTCTGGCCGGCTAGAGCGTCGACCGCGTACCAGTCGTCCTCGCCGCCGCACAGGGTGGCCTCGAAGGCGCCGGCCGCAAGGTGCTGCCGCGCGTCCGCCTCGGCCGGGATCTCGTTGGGCTCGAAGTCGTCGTAGGGCTGGTCGCGGCAGATGAAGGGCGTGTCCGAGGTGACGGTCAGGTCGTAGCTGGAACTGGTTCCGGAGGAGTACAGGCGCACCTCGAGGTAGTAGCGCCCCGTGGCCGGCACGCCGTCGGGCTCGAAGTCGACCATCTCCGGGTTGGATCCCCCGGCAGCCGAGTCGATCAGTGTGGTGCCGTCCTCGGCGTACAGGTAGATGTCGATATCCTTGCCGACCTCGAACGCGACCGCGCACGACACGTGTACGCCCTCTTCCAGGTCCAGGGCGTACCAGTCCACCGGGCCGGGGTTGCAGATCTCGAGCTGGTCGATGAACAGCACGTAGTCGGCGCCCGCAGGCAAGAAGTCCATCTCGGTGACCACGGTCGCCTGGCCGGTGTCGTCGTTGGGCTCGAGGAAGTCGTCGTCGCACGGGGTGAAGCTGTCGACCACGACGTCGAGGTGATAGTCGATGATGTCGAAGGCGAGCAGGTCCTTGGGCACCACCTGCAGGACGAGGAGCCCGTCGTACCAGACGTCGTACTCGATGGACTCGTCGGCCGGGCCGGCCTGGTTGGCTCTGTCTATCTCCTCGCCGTCGGCGTCGAACAGGTACAGATCGGCGTCGCCCGCGCCCCCGACGTTGACCATGGTGAAGGTCAGCCGGTCTCTGCGCACGGCGTTGAACACGAAGAAGTCCGTGTCGCTGGGGCACAGCACCATCGGCCCGCTGCCGGGCTCGGTAAGCGGTGTGGCCTCAGCCTGCGTGTTGTTCGGCTCGGCCGCGTCGTCGGCGCAGACCACCGGATCCTCGATGGTCATCGAAAGCTCGTACCCGAGCCGGTCCGACTCTCCTGCTCCGGGGATGGACACCTCGATGCGCAGATCGCCGTCGACGACATGGATGAAGTCGACCTGCTCGGTGCCCGAATAGGTCGACGACTGTGCCAGGGTCTGGCTCCCGTCCGCGCTGGTCAGCCGCAGCGCAAGCGGAGCGCTCAACGGATCGTAGACGGCGCTGACCAGCAGCCGGTGGCGGGCGAGCAGCGTGACTCCGAACCAGTCCGGATCCACGTGGCACAGCACCAGTTGCTCGGGCCCTGCAAGGAGCGGTGCGGCCTGGCCGGGGGTGTCGTTGTCCTCCATCCCGTCGTCGGCGCAGGCGATCGGCGGGGAGAGGGAGACCGACATCCGGTAGGGCATGTGGCCCGAAAGCGTGCCCGAGTGGCTCACCCTGAGCAGCAGGGTGGTGTCGGCCAGCACCCGGCCCGAATCCACCCGGCGCTGGGCTCCGATGCCGCTGCCGGCGTCGAGCAGGGTGCTGCCGTCGGCCTCGAAGAGCTGCAACCGCAGGCTCCCGTCGGCCGGGTTGAAGTCGGCGCCCGCGAACAGGCGCTCGCCGGAGTTCGCGTCCACGGCATACCAGTCCTCGTCGTCCGGGTCGCGGTCGCACAGCACGGCGCCGGCGTAATCGCCGGGGCCGACGGGCGTGGCCGCGGCGGGCTCGTCGTTGGGCTCGAACACGCCGTCGTCGCAGTCGGCCGGCATCCGGGTGACCAGCAGGTCGTAGACCATCCGGCTGCTCATCTCCGGCTGGTCGATGGACGCCCGCAGGTAGAATGTAGTCACGGAATCGGCCGAGCCGGCCACCCGGGCATACCCGCCCTGGCCCTGGTGCTCCTCCAGCAGGCTGGCGCCGTCGCTGTCGAACAGCGCCAGCACGAGCGTCTCGCCCAATACGAGGTCGTAGCTCGCGTTCACCTCGACGCGCTCGCCGGCCTGGAGGGAAAGCGCGTACCAGTCCGTGTTCCCGCCGCACACCACCCTTCCGGTCAGTGTCATCCCCAGGGGCGAGGCGTCGGCGGACGAGTCGTTGGGCTCGAACGAGTCGTCGACGCAGGACGGGTCCACCCCGCCCGGGAAGTAGGACACCCGCATGGAGTAATCCTGGAGCACGTCGTCATCCCCGGAGTAATGGTAGACCCGCGCCTTGTACAGCCCGTCGATCTCGGCCGCGACCATCTCCACCTCTTCGCCATCGCTCGACGACGTGCTCGAATCGATCGTTTCCCCGTTCGGATCCAGCAACTCCAACTCGATGTCGCCGTCGGCGTCGACGAAATCCAGCTCCACCCTCAGGCCGTCGCCGGCCTGCAGGCTGAAGCCGTACCAGTCCTCGTTGTCCATGCACAGCACCAGGGAGGTGTACTCGTCCGGCCCCGGGTCGGGCAAATCCATCTGTACGGCCGTGGCCTCGCCGTCGTTGGGCTCCAGGTTGTCGTCCCCGACGCAGAGCGACTGCAGGTGCTCGACCCGCATGAGATACGAGTTTTCGTCCCCCGAGCTGTACACCTTGACGTAGAACGTGGTCTGCACCAACGCCTGGGCCACGACCACCTCCTGATCGCCGTAGCCCGTCGACGAGTCCATGTAGGAGCCATCCGGATCCTCGTAGAGCTTCATATCCAGGTTGCCCAGGTCGTCCTCGAACTCGATGGTCACCCGCAACAGGACGCCGGCCGGCACGTCGATCTCATACCAGTCGTCGTCGCACAGGGCCAGGTCGGGGTACTCGTCCGGCACCTCGAACGCCGGCAGCGGCAGCTGGGCCGCGGTGTTCCAGGTGTCGTTGTCTTCGAAGACATCGTCGTCGGCGCAGGGGCTTTCCATTACGGTCACGCGCATGTCGTAGGTGTTCTCGGCCCCCGACCATCCGTACACCTTGACGTAGTAGGTGGTGTTCACCTGGACGAATTCACCCACTACCATCTCGTCGTCGCTCACGCTCGAGCTGGAGTCCACCGAAGAGCCGTTAGGGCTGTCGTACAGGTACATGTCCACGTCGCCCAGGCTGTCCGAGAAGAAGATATCCACCATGATCACGTGCCCGGCCGGCACGACGACGGCGTACCAGTCGTCGTCGCGCGAGCAGGCTGCCAGGCCGGGATAGTCGTCGGGTGTGCCGGTGGCCGGGGTGGGAAGCACAGTCGCGGCGGCGGAGGTGTCGTTGTCCTCGTACCCGTCGTCCACGCACGTTATCTGCTCCACGCACCAGCCGCTGACGCACGTCTCGCCGCTTAGGCAGTCATAATCGCTGTAGCAGGGCATGTCGCAGCAGCCGTTGCGGCACAGTTCCTGCCCGGCGCAGTCCGCGTTCGTGTCGCAGGCGTTCTCGCACTGGTAGATGCAGGAGCCGTTGAAGCAGATCTGGGACTGGAGGCAGTCCTCGTCGGTCACGCAGATGGTGCCGCGATCCACGCAGGTGTTGTCCTTGGGATTGCACACCAGGTCCTCGTCGCCGCAGTCCTCGGTGTCGTAGCACTCGCCCTCGTCGAGCGGCAGCACGCAGTTGCCCAGCCGCGGGTGGCAGTAGTACTGCTCGCCGTAGACGATGCGGCACTCCTCGTCGCTGGTGCAAGAGCCGTCGAAGATCTCGTCCTGGCACGTGTGGGTATACAGGTTGCAGTACTTGGGCTCGCAGTCATCATCGCTGGTGCAGGTGTCCGGGAAGGGCTCGCATCGATGGGTCTCTGAGTTGCAGCGCTCGTCCGAGCCGCAGTACGAGTGGTCCAGGCACTCCATCTGCAGGGCGAAGCACTCGTGGAAGTTGCAGAAGAAGCCGGTCGGGCACTCGGTGCAGCCGGCGCTGATCGGGTCGCAGTGCAGGTCGCCGCTGCAGTCGGCGTCGCTGGAGCACGGCTGGCTGCCCACGGTGCACGACATCGGCTCGCACAGCCCGGTGTCCTGGTTGCAGCGTTCGCCCGGCTCGCACTCCACCCCTTCGCATATCCCCCAGCAGCGCCCTTCGATACAAACCTGTCGCGGCCCGCAGTCCGCGTCCTCGAGGCACTCGGCCTCGACGCACTCGTGGGCCATGCGGTTGCAGAGCATTCCCTCGCCGCAGTCCTCGCTGTCGTCGCACCAGCCCTCCGGGCGACAGACGCCGCCGTGGCAGAACTCGTCCTCGGCGCATTGGTCGTCGGAGTTGCACACCAAGCCGCCGTCGTCGCCGTCCAGGCCATCTCCGCCGTCTTCGCCGCCCTGGCCGCCGGCACAGCCGGACAGGGCGAGCCAGCAGACCGCGGCAAGAGATAAAAGCCACCCGATTCTGGTCTTTCGTACGTACATGTTTACAACCTTCTCGATCTTCTCGACAGTGGGCCCCCGACGCGCTCTAGGGCACGTTGAGGCACAGTTGCTCCCCGGGTTGGACGCGACCGTCACTCTCGCCAAGCCTGCAGGCTGCGGTGTGGGGGTCGTGTTCGAACACCAGGATCCAGTTATCTTCGATCGCCTGGGCCAGGAGAACCTTCTTCTCGTCCAGGGTCAACAACGGCCGCTGGTCGTAGGCCATGATCCAGGGCAGCCGGACATGGGCGGCGGTCGGGATCAGGTCCGCGCAGTATGCCAGCGCTCCCTCCCCCTGGCCGACCACCACGATCTGGTGGCCGGGGGTGTGCCCGGATGTCACATGAACCCGGACCCCGTCCCCGATCTCCGCGTCGCCGCGCAGCAGCGACAGGTCGAGCTCCCGCTCCCAGATGTCGAAATCGCCGGTCAAGAAGCTGCCCCGGTCCCACTCGCCGGGCGAACGGGCCCAGTTCCAGGCGTCCTCCTGGACGTGCACCCGGGCGTTGGGAAAGGCGGGCCGCAAGCCGCCGTCCGGCTCGGCGCGGAGCAGCCCGGCCACGTGGTCGAAGTGCAGGTGCGTGGCCACAACGTCGGTTATCTCCTCCGCCCGCACGCCCAACCGATCGAGCGCGCCGACCACCCCGCCGAAGCGGGACTCGTAGCGGTAGATGGACTGCTGCTTGTCGTCGAAACGCTGGCCGATCCCGGCGTCGACCAGGATCCGGCGGCCCGCCCCGTCGCTCACGAGCAACGGCCTGAGCGCCATGGTGATCCGGTTGCGCTCGTCGGGCGGGTGGTGCCGGCTCCACAGCCCGCGAGGCACGATCCCGAACATGGAACCACCGTCAAGCCCGAAGGTGCCATCCAGCACCGTGCACACCTGCCACTGTCCGATCCGCATGAGCGTCCTTGCCTTTTGATACTACCCATACGATACTTGGCGCTCCGTTGCAATCCCGTTTCCGCGATAGAGGTCGGTATGCGCTATGAGCTGTACATCCGGATATCGCAGATGTCGGAGTCCGCCGACCGCCTGTCGCTCGAACGGGCCCTGACGGCCCTGTCCGCCGCCGGCTTCGGCGAGCCGGACGCGCTGCCGGCCGAGATGGACCTGGGCCAGGGCCGGCTCGTGGCCGAGGCCTTTGCGCGCGAGTCCGGCGGTGAGGATCTCGACGGCATCAACCTGAGCTTCCCCCTGGGGCTGGAGCAGGCCCAGGGCGAACGGGCGGTCACGGTCGTGTTCGCGCTGGGCCGGGAGCTGGGAGCCGAAGTTTTCGATCCCCAGTTAGGCTCGCTGGTCGGCGCCTCCGACCATGAACGGATCATCGGGACCTGGCGGCGGAGCTACGAGTTCCAGTCGGACGTGGTGGGCGCGGTCGGGCTGGGCCACGGCGCTCCGGCCCCGCTCCAGGAACCCAGGGGTCTCGTGCCGCCGAGGATCAAGCTGGTCCTGTTCCTGGGACTCGTGATCCTGGTGTTGGTCTTCATGTTCCGCTCGTGCTTCGCCAACTGGATGGAGCGCCAGTTCGCCGCGTCCCTGCCTTCGCGGGCTGCCGGGAGGTGATTCGCGCATGTCCGATGGATTCCTCGAGTTGATGCCAGCCCGGCGGGTGGGCGAGGTGCTGGCGCGTTTCGGTGCCATCGGTCGCACCGAGCGGGTTGCCCTGGACGACGCGCCGGGCCGGGTGTGCGCCGCCGCGGTGTGCGCGCCCGAAGATCTGCCGCCCTTCGACCGTTCGCTGATGGACGGATTCGCGGTGCGGGCGGCCGACGTCGCCTCGGCCCGGGAGACCTCGCCGGTTTTTTTGGATATGGTCGGCGAGGTGCAGATGGGTGAGGAGGCCGGGGTACTGATCGGTCCCGGACAGGCGGCGGCCGTTCCCACCGGCGCCATGCTGCCCCGGGGCGCCGACGCTGTTGTGATGGTGGAGCACACCCGCGAGCTGCCCGACGGGCGGATCGAGGTCACCAGGCCGTCGGCCGCCGGCCAGCACGTGCTGCGCGCGGGCGAGGACGTGGCGGCCGGCGAAGAGCTCGTTCCGGCCGGCCGGCGCCTGGCTCCCCTGGACCTCGGGGCCCTGGCCGCATGCGGTGTGACAGGAGTGCAGGTGTTCTGCCTCCCGCGGGTGGCCGTCCTGTCGACCGGCGACGAGCTGGTCGATCCGCAGAGGAACCTGCGACCCGGCCAGGTGCGGGACACCAACGCCACCACCCTGGCCGCGCAGGTGCGCGCGGCCGGGGGCGAGCCGTTCTTCGCCGGGAGGATCGCGGACGAGTTCGACGAGCTGCGAGAGGCCACCGACCGGGCCAGGCGCGAGGCCGACCTGGTGCTGCTTTCGGGGGGCAGCTCGGTCGGCGTGCGCGACCACACCGCCCGGGTGCTGCAAGAGCTGTCCGGTGCCGAGTTGCTGATCGAGGGCATCGCCGTCTCCCCGGGCAAGCCCACCCTGCTGGCCGACCTGGACGGGGTGCCCGTCTTCGGAATGCCGGGCCATCCGGTAAGTTCCTTCGTGGTCTTCCACGTGGTAGTCGCGCCCCTGCTGCGCCGACTTGCCGGCCAGGCCGATCCGGCCCGGCCGCACGTGCGCGCGGGAACCCTGACCGTCAACGCGCCGGGCTCACCGGGCCGCGAGACCTTCCTGCGGGTGCGGCTCGAAGAGGTCCCCGGCGGCGGCCTGGAGGTGACACCGGTGCCCGGCACCTCGGCGGTGTACTCCTCGCTGCTGCAAAGCGACGGCCTGCTGCGCGTCCCGGCGGAACAGGAGGGCTGGGCCAGCGGGGAGCGCGTGGAGGTGGAGGTGCTCAGATGAAGGCCCGCTACAGGCGGCTGACCGACCCGGACAGCGCGCTTCACAGCCTGCTGGAGCGGGTCGGCCCGAAGGGCAAAATGGATGCCGAACGAATACCGGCCGAGCGGGCGGCCGGTCGCTACACGGCCGAAGCGGTCTTCGCCGCCATCTCCTCGCCGCCCTACCACTCCTCGGCCATGGACGGCATCGCGGTGGTCTCGGAGGCGACCGTGGGCGCATCGCCCACCACGCCCAAGGTGCTCACGAGCCCCGGTCAGGCGGTCCCGATCGACACCGGCGATCCGATCCCCGAGGGCTACGACGCGGTCGTGCCGGTCGAGGTGGTGAACCCGGCGGAAGGCGGTTTCGAGATCCAGGCGGCCGCTCCGGCCCGCCAGCACGTGCGGCTGACCGGCGAGGACATGGTGGCCGGAGAGATGATCCTGCCGGGCGGGCGCCTGCTGACGCCGGCCCACGTGGGCGCCATGCTCGGGGCCGGGGTCACCAGCGTGGCCGTGCGCCGCCTGCCGCGGGTGGCCATCCTGCCCACCGGCGACGAGCTGTGCGAACCGGGCCAGGACCCTTCCGGCGGCAAGGTGATCGAATCCAACTCGCGCATGCTGGCGGCCTTCGTGCGCCAGTGGGGCGGCGAGCCCGTCCGGCTCGAACCCGCGCCGGACGACGTCGGCGAGCTGACCCGGGCCGTCCGCGGCGCGCTGGATGACGGCTGCGACGTGCTGCTGGTGCTGGCCGGCTCGTCCGCCGGCCGGGACGACTACACGCCTCAGCTTTTCGAAAACGAGGGGGATCTCCTGTTCCACGGGCTGACCATGATGCCGGGCAAGCCGACCGCGGCCGGGATGATAGCGGGCAGGCCCGTGATCGGCGTGCCCGGCTTCCCGGTCAGCGCGGCCGTGGCGGCCGACAGGCTCCTCAGACCCTTGCTGGCCCACCTGCTGGGAGTGGCGCCCGGCCGGGCCGAGCGCCTGGACGCCCGGCTGGCGCGGGCGCTGGCCAGCCGGCCCGGGCTCGAGGAGATTATCCGGGTGGTCGTGGGCCGCTTCGCCGACGGCTGGGTGGCCGCCCCCCTGGGTCGCGGCGCAGGCGCGATCACCACGCTCAGCCGGGCCCACGGGCTGATCAGCGTCCCTCCGGCCAGCGAAGGCCTGGCCGCAGGCTCGCAGGTCAGGGTGGACCTGCTGGTGCCCGTTCACGTGTTGGAGCAGGGCCTCCTGCTGGCCGGGTCGAACGACCTGGCCCTGTCGGTGCTCGACGACATGCTGGGCGCCAAGAGCCCCGGCAGAAGCCTGAACGTCTCGCCGCTTGGCAGCCTGGCGGGCCTGGCCGCCCTGGCCCGCGGCGAGGCCCACCTGGCCGGAGCCCACCTGCTGGATCCCGAGACCGGCGTCTACAACACCACGGACGTGGCCCGGGTGCTGCCCGGCCGCGAGGTCGCCCTGGTCACCCTGGCCCACCGCCAGCAGGGCCTGTGCCTGCGGCCCGACGACGAGCGAGATCCCAAGGACCTGGCCGGCGTGATCGCGGCCAACATGCGCTGGGTCAACCGCCAGCCCGGCTCCGGCACCCGGGTGCTGACCGATCACCTCCTGGCCAAAACCGGCCTCGACCCCGGCTCGCTCGCCGGCTGGGACCACGAGGAGTTCACCCACGTGGCCGTCGGAGAGGCGGTCCGCTCGCGGGCGGCCGACTGCGGCATGCTGATCCTGGCCGCGGCCAGGGCCCTGGGCTTGCGCTTCGTGCCGCTTGCCGAGGAGCGCTTCGACCTTGTCATCCCGCGCGAAGCATTCGGAGACGATCGCATCCAGACCCTGATCGAGGTCCTGCGCAGCCCGGCCTTCAGGGAGCGGATGGAGGGGCTGGGGGGATACGACGGTAGGGAGACCGGCAAGGTGCAGTGCTTGCCAGAGGGGACCTGGTCCGCCTCGTCAGCCTACCTTTTCTGAGCGAAACCTGTCAGAATCACCTGGCGTTGTGGTGGCGGAGGTCGATCGATGATGAACGGTTTTTTTATCAATCTCCCCCTGGCCGCCATCACGATGTCCTTCTGTCTAGGGTGCGGCGCAAACGGCTCCGGCACGCCCGAGCCCACTCCTGCTGTGGATCTCGTCGATCCGTTCATCGGCAGCGGAGGGCATTACTTCGGGTTCGGCAGCGCGTTCATGGGCGCCTGCCGGCCGCACGGGATGGCCAAGCCCGGCCCGGACACGTCCAAAGAGAACGGGGCGGCGGCCTTCCACCACTTCTCCGGCTACCACTTCGACGACGACTACGTCCACGGCTTCTCCCAGGTGCACATCCACGGCACCGGCGCGCCCGACTACGGCGCGCTGCTGCTGATGCCCACCTCGGGCTTCTCTGCAGAGAAGACCGGCGAGCGCGGCTATCGCTCCCGGTTCTCCAAGTCGACCGAGCAGGCCGAGCCGGGCTACTACGCGGTCACCCTCGACGACCACGGTATACGGGCCGAGCTGACTGCTACCGAGCGCTGCGGTCTGTACCGGTTCTCGTACGCTGCCGACGAGACCGAGCCCGTACTGATAGTCGATCCGTCCCACGCGCTTCCGGACTGCGAGGTCGCCGATGCCGAGCTTGCCGCTACAGAGACCGGCGGCGGGGTCCACGGCTGGCTGCAATATCAAGGCGCGCTGACCGGCCGTTCGGGCGGTTTTCGGCTGTACTACGAGATGCGCTTCTCGCGGCCTGCCCAGGGCTGGACTGCCTGGGTGGGCCAGGACCTGTCGGAGGGATCGCAGAGCGTCGTTGGTCCCGAGGTGGGCATGGCGTTCTCGTTCTCTCCGAACGCGGAGCCCCTGCTCGTTACGGTGGGCCTGTCGTACGTGGACCTGGACGGGGCCCGGGCCAATCTGGCCGCCGAGATCCCGGACCGGGACTTCGAGCGAGTGCGCGACGAGGCCCGGGAGGCCTGGGCGGCCGAGCTCGCTCGGGTCGAGATCCAGGGAGGCACCGGGGACGAACAGGAGATCTTCTACACCGCCGTGTACCACGCCTTTCTGACCCCGACCCTGTTCACCGACGTGGACGGTCGCTACACTGGCTTCGATGAGCAGATCCACCAGGCCGAGGGGTTCACCTACTACACGGACTTCTCCCTGTGGGACACCTACCGCACCGTCCACCCCCTGTTCGTCCTGGTCGCCCCGGACCGCCAGCGCGACATGGTCGAGTCCCTGCTGGCCATGTACCGCCAGGGCGGGCACCTGCCCAAGTGGCCGGCGGGTACCGGCTACACCGGCTGCATGATCGGAACGCCGGCTGACGTGACCATCGCCGACACCTATATAAAGGGCATCACCGACTTCGACGTGGAGACGGCGTACGACGCGGTGGTCGCCAACGCCACCACGGCCCAGCCCTCGGGCGGTCGGGCCGAGGTGGAGCGCTATGTCGAGCTGGGCTACCTGCCGGCCGACGAGGTGGACGGCTCGGCCGCGCGCACCCTGGAGTTCGGGGTCGCCGACGCGGCCATCGCCGCCTGGGCCGCGGCGCTGGGCCGCGCGGACGACGCGGCCGCTTTCGCGGAGCGGTCCGGGGGTTACCGTCACCTGTGGGATCCCGAGCTGCGGTTCCTGCGCGGCAGGAATGCCGACGGCGCCTGGTTCGAAGGCGACTCGGACTTCAACGAGCTGGACTGGAATGCTCCGTACTACGTCGAGGGCAACGCCTGGCACTACCTGTGGCTGGTGCCACACGATCCGGCCGGCCTGGCCGAGCTGTTCGGCAGCGCCGAGGCCATGGCCGAGAAGCTCGAGGCTTTCTTCGCCACCCCGGAGCCAGAGGATCCCCTGGGTGAGTTCCTGCCTCCCAATTACTACTGGCACGGCAACGAGCCGGACATCCACGCCGCCTACCTGTTCGACGAGCTGGGCCGGCCCGAGCGCACCCAGCACTGGGTGCGGCATGTGCTGGCCACGCGATACGGCGCCGGACCCGACGGGCTGGCCGGCAACGACGACTGCGGCACTCTGTCGTCCTGGTACGTCTTCAGCGCGTCGGGGTTCTACCCCAGCGCGGGGCAGACGCGCTACTGGATCGGCAGCCCGGTGTTCGAGCGGGTGGTGTTCCACCTGGGCGACGACAGGACCTTCGAGATCGAGGCCAAGGACGCATCGGCAGAGAACCTCTACATCCAGGCGGCCAGGCTGAACGGCCAGGACCTGGACCGGCCCTGGTTCGAGCACGGGGAAATCGCCGCGGGCGGCGAGCTGGTGCTTCAGATGGGCCCGGAGCCTTCCGGGTGGGGCCGGTGATCATCCGCCCTTTTCACGTCGGCCTGGATGTCGACCTGGCCCTCGAGACCAAAAAAACCCGGGAGGCTCACGCGCCCCCCGGGAAGGACCTTTGGCCTTTCTGTCCCCCGTCGCGTGTTCGCGGACTACAGCTTGCTCTTGAATTGCTTGGCCGGCTTGAAGCCCACGGTCTTGGATGCCTTGATGCGGATCTTCTGACCGGTCTGGGGATTGCGGCCGTTGCGGGCCTTGCGGGTGCGGACGTTGAAGGTGCCGAAGCCGGGGAAGCTGAAACGCCGCTCCTTCTTGATGGCCTTGGAGATGTTCGAGAAGACCGCGTCGATGACCTCGCACGCGCCCTTCTTGCTCAACCCCCAGGGGTTCCTATTGTGGACCTTCTCGATTAGTTCCTGCTTTGTCATGGCACTTCCTCCTTTGCGATATTGAAAAAGTCACCCGTGAATAGCAGAATTCAATCCACCTGTCAACCGGAAAACGCAATATATTGGGGTCACGCGCGATCGCACCCAATATCTGCCGCATGTCACATGGTGACGTGACCATACAAGGCAACACCGCTATGGCAGCTTCAGCTCGGTGCCGATGAGCGCAACGCGTTGCGCAGACGGCTTCCGGCGGGTAAAATACTCGCCTTTCGAAGGCAGGGTTCTGATCGAGAAAGGCCGGGAGAGACCATGCGCATCCGGACGCTGACCATCGACCCGCCGGTGCTGATGGCGCCCATGGCGGGCATCACCGACTCGCCCTATCGCCGGGTGCTGCGACGCCTCGGATGCCCGGCGGTGATGACCGAAATGGTCTCGGCCGAGGGCCTGATCCGCCGCGGCAGGGGCTCGGTCGAACTACTCCTTCACGAGCCGGACGAGCACCCGATCGTGGCGCAGATCTTCGGCGCCCGACCCGAGGCCATGGCCGAGGCGGCCCGCATGGTCGCCGAACGCGGCTTCGACGGGGTGGACATCAACATGGGCTGCCCGGTCAAGAAGGTCGTCAGGAACGGCGCCGGGGCGGCCCTGATGCGCGATCCCCGGCGGGCGGCCGAGGTGGTAGCCGTCGTGCGCCGGGCCGTGGACCTGCCGTTGACGGTCAAGCTGCGCGCCGGCTGGTCCGCCGAGGAGAGGAACGTGGTCGAGGTGGCTCGGAGGCTTTCCGACGCGGGCGCCGACGGGTTGACCGTCCACCCGCGCACCCGCGACCAGTACTACTCGGGCCGGGCAGACTGGGAGCTGATCGCCCGAACCGTGGAGGCAGTCCGCGTGCCGGTGATCGGCAACGGCGACCTGCGCACTCCCGAGGACGCCGGCGCCATGCGCGCCAGGACCGGCTGCGCCGGCGTCATGGTGGGCCGGGCCGCGCTGGGCGACCCATTCCTGCCGGGCGCCATGGCCGGGCGCCCCTACCCGCCCTCGCCCGAACAGCGCCTGGACGCGTTTTGCACCCACCTGGACTTCATGGTAGCCTTGCTCGGCCCCGAACGACGGGCGGTGCTTCGCATGCGCAAGCATCTGGTCTGGTATGCGCGCGGCTTGCGCGGGATCGCCCGTTTCAGGCGCGAGTTGCATTGTTTCGAACTGGCCGGGGAGATGAAGACCGCATTCGAACGGATCGTCCTCGCATCCCTGGCCGAGGAGTCCTTACCCGAAACCCGTCACCAGAAGAGGTCTAGCACACCATGATCTTCGATCTGATCGAGGACTAACGTGGCATCCTGGGCATTCAGAATACTCGTCAAGCTGTTCGGCGAGCCTGCGGAGATGGTCGCCCTGCGGGAGGAACTGGACGAGGCGAGCTCCAGGCAATCCGAGCTCGAGAAGCAGCTCGTTACGTGTCGCGATGAGCGGCTGGAATGGATGGCCAGGGAGTCGGTCGTGCGCAAGGAGCTGGCCGACTGCCAGGAGCGCTCCAAGGAGCTGCTCGAGCAGGTGGTGCGGCTGACCCACCAGAAGCGCAGCGCGGCCAAGGACCTGCTGGAGCAGAAGTTCAAGACCGAGGTTACCCCGCTCGAGCGCAACCGCTTCGAAATGGAGATGACCGAGGCCCGCGGCAGGGTCCGCGGGGCCGAGGAACGCGCCAAGGAGGCAGAGAAGAGGCTGGCCCACAAACAGGCCGAGGTAAATTCCCTGAAGAAGACGTCTGCGCGGTCCAGGAAGCTCGAGTCCGAGCATGCCTGGAGCAAGCAGCAATCGGCCGCCCTTCTGCAGGCCCTGGGCGCGGCCGTCGGACGCATCCGCCTGCTCGAGGCCAGGCTGGCCGCGCGCGCGGAAGCCCAACAGCCCAGGCGCGCCTACGAGAAGCCGACCATCCGCAAGGCGCGCAAGTCGATGGTCGCAAGGTTCGAGGCCATGGCCCCGGCCTGAGAAGTCACTCCAACCCGCACTCGTCCGACACCGTCGGTTCGGGATCGAAGCACTCGTCGTCGGGCCCGCGGCTGTAACGGTACTCGGTGGCGCCCTGGTCGCAGGAGTACGCGTATACCAGCACTTCCCCGTCGCCACCGGGTTCCAGCCAGGCGCTGTCCGGCTCCCGCTCGCCGGGAAAGACCGGAACGGTGCAGGTGCCCACCCGGCCGCGCTCGCAGTTCGAGCACAGCAGGCACACGCCCTGAAGGCCGCAGAGCTGATCGGGCTCGCAGTCGAAGTCCGTCAGGCAACTGCCGTCCGGGGTGGTGACCTGCCCGCAAGCGGCCAGGCAGGCTGCCAGAACCAGAACCAGCGAACGCGACACGAAAGACCCCGGCTCAGAATTCACAGTAGCGATCGAACAGATCGGCCAGGCCCGGTACGGCCTCGGTGACGTTCTTCAGGGCCGAGGGGCGCAGCCTGCGGTAACCGCGCGCCAGGGTCTTGTGCCTGGACCTGTCCGCCCGCTCGTCGGTCACGCGCACGAGGGCCTCGGCCACATCGCCGGGCCGTCCCTTCAGGTATGCGCCGAAGCTCTTGCACTCCTGCGCCCTTTCGTGCTCGCCGTGGAACGGCTCCAGGGCTGCGATGAAATCATCCAGCAGCCCGTCGATCGCCTCGCGCACGGCGCCCGGCTTGATGGACTTGAGCACCTTGTACCCGGCCTTGACCGCCAGCCCGCTCATCCCGCCCTTCTTCTTGACCTCGCCGTCCAGCAGTCGGGAGCAGTCGTCGACGATCTGCTCCCTCTTGTCGGGCAGCGGCAGCTTCTCGAGCAACGTCGCCATTCTCGATCTCCCCACCCGTGCTCAACCGGCCTCCTCGGTCTTCTCCTGCTGCGTTCGTGCCCGTCCAGAAGTGAGATTCTCGGCCTGGACGTCGTAGCGGATGGCGGGACGCTCCTGAAGCTTGGTGGTGATGCCTCCTTGCTCGAAAGAGACCACCTTGATGGTGACGTTCTTGCCTTCCTCGATGGTGAAGGTATAGCTCGAGGTCATCTTGAACTTGTAGCCCTTGACGTACGAGAAGATTCCGTATCCCGCGCCCTGGAAAACCATCCGCACGAGGATGTTGTGATTGCCGGGTGCGATGTTGCGGCAGTCGATCTCGCGTTCCTCGATACCGTTCAGATCTCCGCGCTCGTCCACATCGTACACCTTCTTGTAGATCGGCGCCGTGTCCAGGGTATATTGCACCGAGATCAGCTTGAAGAAGCCGCCCATCTCGTTGCGGTGGACGATCAAGGACCGGGCGCCGGCCCCGTTGGCTCCAGAGACCACCGCCTTCCGCAGTTGCAGGATGCGAGCCTTGGTCTGAGAGACCTTCTCCTTCAGCTCATCGGCGCGCTTCTCAAGACCGCTCAGGTCCAGTTCCTTGGTCTCGGAGGGGGGTGGCGTCGGCTTCTCCTCGGCGGCGGGAAGCGGCGGTGCCAGAGGGACGGGCGCCAGGTCCGGATCCCCTTCCCCGGGCTTCGGCTGCGCCCGGACGGCCGACTGCGGGACCAGAAGGGCTCCCGCCAGGCAGGCGATCAACAACAAACAGCGAAAATGACTCTGGCTCATGATAGAATCCCTCCTTGTCGTCGAGTTCCAACTCAGAGATAAACCACGATTCAGACTTCTGAGTCAAGCCCTGACTGGTATTCAGGGACGGATCTAACAAAATAACTATCCGCCTCCCGTCTTCTGTGCTAGTGTTGGAGCCATGATCGACAAGAACACCCCAGCCGTTCTCCTCGTCCTGGCCGTCGCCCTGGCCCTTTCGGCAATGGGCTGCGGCGTGGCCGCTTCTGGCCTGCCGCTGGTCGGGATCGGCGCCGCGGCGGCGCTGTCGCTGCTGCTGTGGGGATGCGTCGACTACCGGAGCGCGGATCCCGATGACCCTTACTCCGACGTGGACCAGGACGGCATCCCTGACGGGGACGACAACTGCCCGCTGGTATACAACCCGCAGCAGGAGGACGCCGATCTGAGCGGATACGGAGACGCCTGCGAGATCGTCGAGCCGATCAGCCCGTGCTGCGGACCGGAGTGCATTCTGGACAGCGACGGCGACGGGCTCCACGACCTGTTCGATGTCTGCCCCTGGACCCCGAACACCAAGGACGAGAACTGGGACAGCGACCTGGACGGACTGGGAGACCCCTGCGACGACACCGACGACTTCGACGGGGACGGCGTCGATGACATCGAGGACAACTGCCCGCTGGTGCACAACCCGGATCAGGCCAATACAGACACCGAGGGCGACGAGTTGGAAGACCAGTTCGGGGACGCCTGCGACCTGTGCCCCTATCCGGACTACCTGAGCCCGTGCGGGGAGATGTGCTGCTACGACGCCGACGGCGACGGGCTGGTCGGGGGCTGGGTCTGGCCGGACGTGTGCTCCCCGGGCGGCGGTGAAGACAACTGCCTGTTCACGTTCAACCCCGACCAGGCCGACGCGGACCTGGACGGCGTGGGGGACGCCTGCGACAACTGCCCCGACGTGTTCAACCCGGCCCAGTGGGACGTGGACGGGGACGGCGACGGGGACGCCTGCTCCGGGCGACCCGGGGCCCCGACGGCGTCGCTCTCCCGCGACCGGCAGACCCGCCGCCACGCCATGCTGGCCGGCCTGCTGGTGCGGGGCGTGATCTCCTCTCCCGTGTTCCTCGACGCTCACGGGGCTGACGACGCATCCGCGCGCGCCGCCCTGGCCGACGCCCTGCGCGAGCGCTTCGTCCGCTCGGGGGTGCTTCTGGATGGCGTCGCCTGAGAGTGGGCCGGGCAGTCTGGCCGTCGAGGTCACCACCCGCTGCAACCGCGCCTGCGAGTACTGCTACAACGTCTGGCATTCCGACCCCGGCTACCCGGAAGACGAGCTTGACGCGCCCGAGCTGATCGCGCTTACGGCCGGGGCGCTTCGGGACAGCGGGCTCGGCATGGTGCAGCTCACCGGCGGCGAGCCCTGTCTGCGGCCGGATCTGCTCGAGATAGCCGAGGGGATCCTCAGGTACGGCGCCGCGGTCTCGCTTGTGACCGACGGCGGGCTGATCGACGAGCGGCTGGCCGACCAGCTTGCCCGCCTGCGGGTGGGTCCGGTCCAGCCCACCCTGCTGGCCGGCCGGCGGGAGGTGCACGACGAGATCAAGGGGGCCGAGTGCTTCGACGCCACCGTGGCCGCCATCGGCCGGCTTACGCGAAGGCGGATCCCGGTCTCGGTCGCCTTCGTGTGCACCCGCCGCAACCACGACCAGTTTCGCTCCGTGGTGGAGCTGTGCTTCGCGCTGGGTGTGCGCACCGTCGCCTTCAGCCGCTTCTGCGCGGCGGGCCGCGGCGGTCGCCACCACCAGAAACTCATGCCCTCGCCGGAGATGATCGCCGGCTGCCTGGATGTGGCCCAGTGGGCCAACACCCGGCTGGGCATGAAGGTGCGGGTGGCCATCTCGCTGCCGTTGTGCTGCGTCGATTCCGGCCACTACCCGGACCTGGGCTTCGGTCGCTGCGCCGTCACGGGCGCCACCCCGGGCTTCACCATCGATCCCTCAGGAGGCCTGCGGGCCTGCAGCATCTCCCCGACCGTGCTCGGCGACCTGCGTCGCGAAAGCTGGCAGGCCATTCTCGACCGCGCCCGCGACGGCTACTTCCGCCGCATGACCACACCGCCCGAGGCCTGCCGCGACTGTGACCTGCTCCAGCGCTGCGGCGGTGGCTGCCGCGAGACCGCCCTGACCTGCTTCGGCACCACGGACCGGCCCGATCCCCTCGCCCGTATCACCTGACCCAATAGCTGTAGCGGCCTCGTCCCTACTGGTACAGGCAGGCCTGGAGCGGCTCCCAGCAGAACTCGATCATGCAGGCCTCGTCCAGGCAGTTGTTCGCCAGGGAGCAGTCGAGCACCGCCCCGGCGAGTAACTGGGCCTCGGGGTCACCCTGGTCGATGCAGCCGTCGATGCAGGCCAGGTCCCAGTCGCAGTTCATAGCGCAGCTCAGCACGCCCGAGCAGTCGAGGCCCTGGTCGCAGCAGGCGCCCGAGTGGCAGGTGGGGTCGGTGTCGTCGCAGTCCGGGCCCAGGCATCCGCCGCCCGAACCGTAACCGTCCCCGTCCTGGTCGGTGCAGCGGTCGTTCAGGCAGGCCTGGAGCTCCGCCCCGCAGTACTCGAACAGGCACATCTCGTCCAGGCAGTTGTTCGCCAAAGCGCAGTCCCACACCCCCTGG
>SDBT01005558.1_pt1 | contig 21128 bp, 22 predicted proteins | sample 2277101 | NCBI WGS metagenome assembly SDBT01 (sample SAMN10404973, study PRJNA504765) | marine sediment metagenome | isolation source: marine sediment core GS10_PC15, 103 cmbsf | place: Arctic Ocean: Southern Knipovich Ridge | collected 2010
TTCGCTTGAGCTTTTCTGCGGCTTCAATAGGCGTCTTGAGCATGATCGAAATGTCGTTCGTCACCTGATCACCGCCTACGGCGAGAACATCGGTAAGATGGGGCGCGCCGTCTAGATGAACCAGGACATCGGTAGTGCCGCCCCCAAGATCGATCAGGAGGACCCCCAATTCCTTCTCATCATTGTTGAGTACCGCTTTGGAAGAGGCCAACGGCTCCAATACGATATCGCATACCTTGAAACCGGCCCGGTTGACGCATTTAACGATATTTTGCGCGGAAGTCACGGCACCGGTAATAATGTGGACCTCGGCCTCCAGTCGAACGCCGATCATACCGATCGGGTTCTTTATCCCCCCCTGGTCATCAACGACAAACTCCTGGGGAATGACGTGCAGCACCTCTCGATCCATGGGTATCACAATGGCCTTGGCGGCATCGACGACCCGATCCACATCCGCCCGGGTAATTTCACGGCCCTTACCGGTTACAGCAACCACACCGCGAGAATTGATGCCTTTAATATGGCCGCCGGCAATTCCTGTATAAACAGCATCCACCTCCCGACCGGACATCATCTCGGCAGCTTCCACGGCGTTTAAAATCGAACGCACTGTGGTTTCAATATTGATAACGACCCCGCGCCGGAGCCCCCGGGACGGGTTCGTGCCCACCCCGGTTATCTCCAGTTGTCCATTGTCATTGTGCTGACCGATAACGACACAGACCTTCGTGGTCCCGATATCCAACCCGACAATCAGATCATCTGTAGCCAAGAGATCAGCCCTCCTTATTTACCCTGTAGATCACTTCCCCGGTCCGAAAATCCAGTTCCTCCACCCTTTCGGATAGGCCCTGGTTTTTCAGCAGATCAAGGATCACGATGGCCTGCTTAAAAGCTCCTGAATCTATTTTATTTCCAAAACGAACTTTAATCCCAAAGGTCAGGGGACAGAGCACAAGCTCGAATCGCCCCCCCGATTGGGGAATAACTCTAATCTCCGATATCAACCGAAAAAGGTCGGCCTGAGTATCGCGCAGTTGTGCGAATCCCTGGAAAAAAGGCCGAAGCATCTGCGGAAGCTTCATGCCCGCTTTTATGTCGACAAATTTGAGGCCTGACAACACCGGTAGATCCCAGGCAGTAACGGACCGGCCAATCTGAAATACCACGCCCTCCTCATCAACAATTAGTGGAACACTGCGCCCGGAAACCTCCGCAAAAGCCACAAAGAGCGGCACTCTGGCCTGTATCTTGAACTTCAAGGTGCCAGGGAACTCCTTTTCGACCCGCGCGTTTTTGATAAGCGGGTAGGAGATCAGGTTTTCTTCGAGGGATTTGGTATCCAGCTCAAAAAAATATTCCTCCTCCTTGAGCCCGGCGATTCGAGTGAGCTCCTCTTCCGCAAAGGGAATATCACTTTCTATGATAATGCTTTTTATCAGCAGGCGGGGCGAAATAACGAAGTGAAAGATGATCTCCCCCAGGGCAAAGAGGGCCAAAAGAATGATAATCGTCCAGAGCAAGCGGCTGACATAGCGCTCCGTTCGACCCGGATCACGGCGCCGGCGTATAACTCGAGACGATTTTGGTTTTCCGTAGACAAAGGTTTCAGACATAGCTGCTCCTGTCTACGGGGATCTGCCGGGAAAGGTTGATCAGCAGGCCGCACATGATCAAAGACACCAGCATAGAGGATCCACCGTGAGAAAAAAACGGCAGCGTCACCCCTGTGGCCGGGACCAATCCAACAACCACGGCAATGTTCAGAATTGCCTGTAGAACCAGGAGGGTGGTGATGCCAAAGGCCAGGTAATAGACGAAGTGGTCCTCACTCTTTATGGCCACGCGGTAGCCTCGCCAGGCCAGAAACAGGAAAAGGGCCAATACAAACAGGGCCCCCAGGAATCCTGCCTCTTCCCCTATTACCGCGAAGATAAAATCTGAGTGGGCCTCCGGCAAAGCTCCCAGTTTTTTCAAACCTTTGCCGAGGCCCCTACCCCAGAAACCGCCTCCTGTAAGCGCTGTCTGAGCAGCGATCACTTGAAATCCACTTCCCATGGGGTCTGCCAGGGGGTTCAAAAAAGCCATTAGCCTCTTAACCCGGTGTGCTTTGGTAAACAGCAGAAGGACCCCCAAAGGAATACCGAGCAGGCCCAGCAGGAAGAAATAGATCAAACGGACCCGGGCGACAAAAAACATGGACAGGGCCACGAAAAGAACAAATGTAGCGGTGGAGAAGTCATTTTGAAAGTAGATTAAGCCGACAAAAACGGCAACAATAATCAGCGGTGGAAGAACGGAATTGATTGGGTCGTTTATCCGATCCCGTTTCTTGCTGAAGATCGCGGCCAGGTAAAGTACCAGAGAGAATTTCATCAGCTCCGAAGGTTCAAAGGATTGACCAAAAATGAAGATCCAGCGCCTGGCCCCCAGAACAGGGATGCCGACACCTGGTATAAAAGTCATCAGGGCCAGGGCAAGCGAAAAAAGAAGCACAATCGGGGCCAGTTTCCGGAGAAGCAGTAGGGAAATCCGGGATAGAGTTACAGCGATTATGCCACCCAAAAGCACCCAGAAAGCCTGACGCTTCAAGAAATACCGGGCGTCGGCGAAGACTCTCTCGGCGTAATAATAGGAAGCAGAGTAAAGCATCGACAGGCCGAGGGCGATCAACAGGGTAAGTACCAAAACGAGAGAAAAGTCCGCCGCCGGTTTTTCGATTCGTTCCAAATCAGCCATCTCCTCGAATAAGCCTTATTGAATCTTCAAAGTAGACAGGCTCAAGATGACGAAGAGCCCGCCCAGGATCCAAAAACGTACAACAACTTTATTTTCCGCCCAACCCTTGAGCTCAAAATGATGGTGCAGCGGCGCCATCTTGAATATTCGTTTGCCGGTCAATTTGAAGTGCGCTACCTGGATGATGACCGAAAGAATCTCCACAACAAAAACACCGCCCACAATGATCAGCAGTATCTCCTTCTTGATGATAAGCGCGACGAGGCCCAACACTCCGCCGAGTGAGAGACTGCCCGTATCGCCCATCATGATTTCAGCCGGATGAGCGTTGAACCAGAGAAAGCCGGTTACTGCCCCAACCAGAGCCAGGCAGAAAACACTGATCTCCCAGCTCTGCTCGATAAAGGGGATCTGCAGATATTCGGCATAATCAGCGCGACCGGCCAGATAGGAGAGAACGGTAAAAGCAATTCCCACCATTATGATCAGACCGCTGGCCAGGCCATCCAGGCCGTCGGTGATATTTACCGCATTTGTTGTGCCCACCATAACCAGTACGGCAAAGGGAATATACAGGTACGACATATCGACGACGGCATTCTTCAGGAAAGGAACATACAACAAGGTGGTATGCTCGTTCCGCAACAGGAAAAGAAGGACAGCGATTATCAAAGAAAGTGCAATCTGAGAACTAAATTTCAAGCCCACCCGCAATCCACTGGCCTTCTTTTTGAAGGTCTTGAGATAATCGTCAACAAACCCGATCAGGCCGAAGCCGATCACTGCCAGGAGTAAAATCCAGGTATAATAATTGCTCAGATCCTGCCATAACAGAATAGACACAGAAATAGCGGTTATGATAAGCAGGCCGCCCATCGTCGGGGTCCCGGATTTGACGAAATGGCTCTTGGGACCGTCCTCTCGAATCGACTCGCCGATGTTCCATTCCTTTAATTTCTTAATGAGCCAGGGACCAAGGACAAAGGAAATAACCAGCGCGGTCAGGGCCGCATAAGCCGCCCGAAAGGTAATATATTGAAAGATATTGAAAAAAGTGAAATATTTGACTAGAGGATAAAGAAGCTTCAGGATCATTCTCTTCTCCCCGTATCCGCTCTTTCGGACAAATCCGGAACCAGCCTTTCCAACTCTACGGCCCTGGAGCCCTTAAGTACAACGAGATCTCCAGCCCGAACATAGGCGTCCAACCGCCGCCTCATACGGTCATAATCCGCCGTCCATTCGTACTGTCCTCCAAAAACTTGCTCTTCCAGGGCCTTCTGTGCTCTTTCCATTTCCTTCCCGAACAAAAAGATCAGATCGGCACCCGATTCGGCTGCCCTGGTACCGATACGATAGTGGGCCTCGTCGCTTTCTGCACCTAGTTCCAGCATGCTGCCCAGGACCAGAATTTTCCTGCCCGGCCAGGACAAATTTCGAAAAAAATCGATCACCAGCCGAACCGAATCGGGATTGGCGTTGTAACAGTCCTGGATAATCGTAAGCTCCCCTTTAAGAATTTGCGATCGGCCGAAAAGTGGTTTGACCGATTCCAGGCCTTTTTTAATATTATTTTTGCTGATGCCCAATTCTACCGATACCGATATTGATGCCAATGCGTTCTCAAGGTTGTGCTCACCAAAAAAAGGGAAGTGAATCTGGAGCCCCTCCCAGTCAATGGCAGAACCATCCAGCCCCAGACTCTCGCTTCCCTCGTAGCCTTTAGTACTTTTTTTTCCGAAGGCAACCACCTTACCGTGAATCTCTTCGGAAAGAAAACGGAAATATTCCTCCTCCTCGGGGAGGAAAGCAGTCTGCCGGCCGTCGAAATAGCGAAAAATTTTCCGCTTTTCTTCAGCAATTGCAGCTCTTGATCCGAGCAACCCGATATGCGCAGAACCGATATTGGTAATAAGCGCGTAATCGGGCCGCAGGATATCCGCCAGGATATCCATCTCGCCCCTGTGGTTCACCCCCATTTCAAACACGGCATAACGATGTTCATCCTTCACCCTGAAAACGGACAGAGGGAGACCGATTTCCGAGTTCAAGTTTCCCGCATTGATCACCGTTTCATCCTGCTCTGCGAGTATGGCCCCGAGTATCTCCTTGGTCGTCGTTTTTCCATTGCTCCCTGTAATGCCTATCTTGTGAACCCGCCGTTCTTTCAGATAATTCCTGGACAGTATCTGCAGGACCTCCAGAGGATCGTCCACCACGACAACACTGGCCCGATATCGCCTGAGAAGCGGGTCCAGCTCATGTCGCTTCCCGGCCCACTCCCTTTCTGCGCAGAGCACCGCCGCCGCCCCTGCCTCCAGGGCGGCAGCAAGGAACTGGTGTCCATCAACCCTGCTGCCCGGCAGAGGCACAAAGAGCGCTCCGGTACCGGCCCCTGCGGCCACGGCCGCCTCGGCCGAAACCACCTCAGCCGCCAATCCTGCGACCATTCTGGAGTCAATAGAGACAGCATCGATCCCTCTGCTGCCTCGTACAGGCACTTTGCCACCGGTGAGCGCTTCAATATCTGAAACAGAGAATAAAAACCTGCAATCCGCGGTTTTCATCAGCGTGTACTCACTCACGGTACTCTCTTTCCCCGCTCAGTACGAAACCCGGTCGATCTCTTTGTACCAAGCCCAACTGGCCGGCCAGTTTCTCAATCCGTCCGGGTGAGCTGAATACCGCCAAACCGGCGATAAGCTTCTTATTCCTCTCCAGCCACTCCTTCTGTTCTTCTTCCATATTCTTCACTTCCCGCTGCAAACGCTCGTAACGAACACCATGCCAGGTATTGCCCGCAAACAGAGCAGATACAGCAAGGGCCAGCAAAAAAAGAAACAGTTTGACTGATCTCATCTACAGTTTCTCCAACACTCTGAAATTCGCACTCCGGGCCGCCGGATTCCTCATTACCTCCTCAGGCGAAGCTTTTATTCCTTTCCGTGTCACTATTTCCGCCCTCTTCCTGCCCCCACATTGACAAATCGGCCATTCCGGAGGACAAGTACAGGACTTATTCAAAGTCAAAAAAAAGCGCTTAACAATCCGGTCCTCCAGAGAATGAAATGATATTACTCCCAATCTTCCTCCCGGAAGCAAACGCTCAAAAGCAGCGGACAGGGCTTCGCTTAACACCTCAAGCTCATCATTCACCGTTATCCTCAGCGCCTGGAAGGTCCGGGTAGCCGGGTGGCGTCTCCCATAACGGTATTTTGGCGCTACTGCGGCCCGGATTATGTCGGCCAGCTCGACCGACCGAACAATGGCGCTCTGTTGCCGCTTGCGAACGATTGCCCGGGCGATGCCCCGTGCAAAACGCTCTTCGCCGTTTCGGTAGATGAGTCTTCTAAGCTCATCTTCCGAAAAACTGTTGACAATATCTGCTGCACTGCGCTCCAGGTCCAGGTTTAAACGCATATCAAGGGGTTCATCTCTAAGAAATGAAAAACCCCGGCCGCTTTTTTCGATGTGGTACATCGAAATACCCAGGTCAAAAAAAATACGATCGGGACCAACATCGGAGCTTCCTGCCTTGAAAAAGGACTCATAACCTTCACGAAACAGGCGTACCCGGTTTCCAAATCGTTTCAGCCGGTCCAACGCCTGAGCCAACACCGATTCATCGATCTCTACACCGTAAAGGATCAAATCGGGGTGCCGTGTCAAGAATGCTTCGGCATGCCCGCCTTCTCCCAATGTAGCGTCGACCAGAACAGCCTGGGCTCTATTCGGTTTTAAAAGATTTAGCACCTCATCCAATAACACCGGTGTATGGACGGCCAAGCTCCCCCCCCAGTCCAGGTTCTGATTCGAATGCCTTTAGAACCCGCAATCAAAGTGTCCCTTCCCTCGAAAAAGTCTGCTGTTTGTCACGGCAGCCGCTATTTCGAGCTTTAAAAAACGTTGAATCACTTCAAGGCAATTGCGCAATCTTGTTCCCTATCTCTTCCGCTGCCTCCTTAAACTTGGTTTCATTACTCTCTAAGTAATCCGAATAATTTTTTTCGTCCCAGATCTCCACATACTTGAGCATCCCCAGGATGATACATTCTTTCTTTAGTCCGGCGTACTCCCGCAATGTCGGGGCGATAACAATTCGTCCGGAGCGGTCGATCTCCGTCTCCTGGGCCGGCGCAATGATTCTTCTCTGGATCAAACGGGCCCTCTCCTGAAACAGAGATGTGGATTCCAGTAGCGTACTTGATATTGTTTGCCACTCTTCCTCGGTAAAAAGCCAGAGACATTGATCCACGCCCCGGGTGAGAACAATCTTACTCTCTTCGATTGCCGCTCTTACCCGCGACGGAATAAGCAACCGTCCCTTTGCATCCAATGAATAACGGAATTCACCGGTTAACATGGTTCAACGATCCACTTTATTCTAATTCTCCCCACTTTTTCCCACTTTGTTACTACCTATACTAACTTAAGGACGGCAATTGTCAACAATCTTTTGCCGAGAAATTATAAAAATGGACCAATGTCGGACAAAACTACTACAAATTTGTTACATAGTTTTCATTAAATTGACCTTCCAGGGAAAATTTTTTATCTTAGATAGACTAAGGAGTATGCCTCTTGTCTCTATATTGCGTGCATTTCAAATGGAAAGATAAAGAAATACAGCTGACGGCGAAAAGCCTCGATCTTACCCATCCCTATTTTGTTTCGATCAAAGACCTGGTTTTTTCCAAAGAAAACAAGATCATCATCAATCCTTCTGAAGACAGTATTATCAAGACGTTTGGTAACGCAAAGCACCTGATGATACCTTTCCAGACGGTGACGATTATTGAAGAGATCGACGAAAAAAACAGCCGGGTTATGCCATTTACATTGATAGAGGAAGGAACTCCGGATTCCGATCCGGCAGATGCCTCACCCATCACCAAGTAAACGACCACCGATCCGATTGGGAGTTCTTAGATGATGAGTGAAGACGCTACTATGAAAGCTGACGACGTCGAACGTCACACTATCACGCAATCCGTAGTGTTGCATCTCCTTCCAGGCATACTGATAGGTTTTTTCTATTTCGCAATCGCCCAACCAATCAGAAACCTGGGTTATCCATCTATCGCAGCTCTAATCCTGGCAGCCATTGTAGTTCTAATTCCATTCGAGTTAGGTTTCTTGCTCTATCAAGGCAAGAGAACCGGTACGATTTCTCTAAAGGGGATCGTGCTGTACCGCCGGCGAATTCCGCTTTGGCAATACCTGGTTGGGGTTCTGGTAATATTTGTTTCGGCTGGTTTGATTTTCACAGTCTTGGCTCCGGTATCGAGTTTCCTGGAAATGTTGTTCGCCTGGATGCCCGAGGCGCTACGTCTTGATATGGGTCTCACTGGGGAGTACTCAAGATCAGTTTTGATCATCACTTATCTGCTTGGTTTCATTTTTAGTGTGCTTATTGCCCCGGCAGTAGAGGAACTCTATTTTCGTGGATATCTCTTGCCACGGATGCCGCCCATGAAAGGTTGGGCACCAATACTCCACAGTATACTATTTGCATTCTATCACACCTGGTCACCTTGGATGGTAATCACCAGAACAATAGGTCTTTTACCGTTGATCTACATCGTGCGGTACAAGAGAAATATCTATTTGGGAATCGTGGCACACTGCTTGCTAAACTCCATTGATTTCATTGTCGGAGCAGCGTTTCTCGTTGGCCTGACTTAAGAAGGCTTCGCCCAACACTCCACTGCGCTCCATAGGGGCAGATGAGCTTGGTCGTAAGCTTAGACATGATTTTCACGAGGAGCGACAATGGCGTCAGCACTGTGTAGCACATTCTTCCCTTGTCAAAGCCTCCGAAAAGGTTTAGGTTGATTATTGAGCTAAGAAAGAAGAACAAGGAGATAAGGATGTTTTTGACAAAAGAGATATCCAAAGAAGAAATCATACTGCAGATCAGCGGCCCACTGAACGGTGAGCCGGCCAACGATTTCCAAAAAAATCTGGAGGAGCTCTCCGAAGGTAGTCACAAAGTTATTACCCTCGACCTTTCCGAAGTGAATACTATAAATTCTTCCTGCATCGGGAAAATTCTCCTTTTCAGAAAGAAACTGGCAGAACAGGACAGAACGATACAGATCCGCGGTTGCAGCGAATCTTTATTCAACACGTTCCAACTGATAAAATTTGACAAACTCTTAAGCATCGAGCAGGAACCAAGTCGATCCGGCGCTACCGGGTAAAGACACGGTAGTCAATCGAGGAAAAGATATTGTTTCTTGCCTCGATCTTCATCAGCCATTCCTGATCGATTTCGTTACTCATGATCGAGGCATAGATCCTGTTGAAATTGGAGATGTGTTCTTTAGTACGTCTTACCGCGTACGGGACCATTGTTCCGGTTTTCATGATAAAAGCCCAGTCCGACGCCTGTCCCAGCAACAACTCCCGGGAAGCTTGATTTAAAGCCCTGGCCCGTATTCCCCGCTCGTTGGGGAAACGACGGCAGAGTTCCACCATTCTTTCCGAAGCCTTGTGCAGATGGCGGTAGATCCAGTCGTTGCTTCCTTCCAACCAAACCTCGGCGTATCCTTTGTTTCCCCAGCTGGAGAGACATGGTTGGCTGATCTGATAGTCATTGCATTCGGTCAAATAATCGCTGGGCGTAATCAATTTTATCCGCTCCGAAACTAGGGCGATTTTCCTAATAAGCTGCTCGATCCATTCCGGACCTTCGAACCACCAGTGACCAAAGAGCTCTGCGTCGTAAGGACTGACGATGAGCGGGGGACGGTCCATAGAGCTGCGCAGCCGATCAATTTGCCGCAGCCGGGACTGCAGAAAGGCTCCGGCATGCTCACCCGCTTTGTGCACCGCCCTTTGCCGGTTATAAATTCTTTTTTCTTCCGTGCGGCCCGTAACAGCATAGTACTTGATACCGGTGTTGACCCGGATTCCACCATCGTGAAGAAAGGGCTGAATATCGTCGAGAGGTAAATCGTAGCCTATGTCCCGATAAAAATCACGATAAACCGGGTCTCCCGGATAGCCCTCCTCGGAAGACCAGACAGCTTTGGAAGACTCCGGGTCACGAGCAAAAGCAACAATCTGGTTCGGACAGGTTATGGGAGAATATACCCCGTAACGCGGCTTGTTCTCCGAGTACAGCAGGCCATGGGTTTCTATAAAAAAGTAGCGCAATCCGAAATCTTCCAGATATTTCTCGACACCCGGATAATAGCCGCATTCAGGCAACCAAATTCCTCGCGGGTGTTTACACAGGTTCTTCCTGTGCGTCAGGACAGCGATCTCGATTTGAGCTTTTACCGCCTCGGGCACAACCTGCAGCAGAGGCAGGAATCCGTGGGTCGCACCGGAGGTAATCAACTCCAAATATCCCTGACTCTGAAAATCGATAAAACCTTGCAGCAAACGTTTCTGATACCGCCCGGTGAATGTTTCCAGACAGTGGCGGAAGCGCACATGGTACATTTCCGCCAATTGAAGCAATGTAGGTGCCCCAACGTTTCTGTCCATTTCCGATCGGGATAGTTCTATAAGTCGCTCTAAATGCCGGATGTAACGATTTTGCAGGAGAGGATCTTCCAACATCTCCGCCAGGGTCGGCGAAATAGATATCGTTAGACGAAAGGGGACACCGTCCCTGTGCAAACGGTCGAATATATCCAAAAGAGGGATGTAAGTTTCCGAAATAGCCTCGTAGAGCCACTTTTCTTCGAGAAAGTGCTCGTGCTCGGGATGACGCACAAAGGGCAGATGAGCATGAAGAACCAGGGCCAGGTAGCCGTCTGCCATTACCGTTCCCGGACCCTGCTGATAATTCTCTGGGGTATACTTCCGAGACTGGAGTAATATGGTGAGATCTCATCGGCTCGTTGGTGCTGCCTCTCCCCGGAACCAGTCGACGTGAAATCCGGAGGGGTTCCCCGCGGCGTTCTTATGACATTCGAACGGCAGAGGCAGTGAAAACGGCTATCGATCAAATAGGATAGATCCAACACATACGAACAATTCTGGTGAGGCAGGTAAATATACCAGCTCATGTCTTCAAACTGGATAGGGATATCGAAAAAAGAATTCGCGTTGGTACCATCGAAATCCACCAGTTCTACATCGTACACCCTCAGTAGGAGCTGTTCAAAGTGATCGCTTCCTTTGATTCCCTGCACCTGCTGGTCCTCGATATCCCAGTAGGCGAAAGCCCAATTCGGGTCCCTTACCATAAAAACGACACAAGTCTCGTTGTAGCGAAGTGGTAGGTCATAGGTGTCCGCATCGGTCAATGCGAACTCTTCGTCCCGGGCTATATCGTATTTACGCTCTTCTCCAAGAATGGACAGATTATTCTGTAATTCTCTATCCCGCTTGTTCTCGTTGAAAGCATCCACAATCATCTCAATGAGAAATTGTCGGCTAGAGTCAATCGGGATATCTATCCCCTGAATATGAGCAATTTGCTCTAATTCTGACAAAGAAATCGATTGAAGACGTTCCCGTGTCATATACAGTGATTATCCTAAAATTCAAAAAAATAAGTCAACCCTTACAGAGTGAGATTTGTAGAATGTTTTCGCCGCAAACCGTTCGTTATCGTTTTGTGGCCAAAATCAGGACAACATCTCCAAATCCAAAACGTTTGGCTAGTCGGTCCAGCGGTCGTTTAATCCATGAGGGAGCGGTCCCCTTGGCCAGGCCACCCCAGGTCTTGACTGCATTTATCGAAAAACCCGTATCTTCGAGTAAGCGGGCCAGAGTCCGCTTCGAAAAAAGTGTGAGATGGTCGGCAATGGCGGAACGCCATTTCCCTCGAAAAATTCTGGCTTGAAAACCTCGAACATTGGGAGTGGTTGCGATTACAAAGCCATCATCCCGCAAGATCCGGCGAATCTCAATCAAAAAGTTTCTAGGGTTGGGAACGTGCTCAATCAAGTGGGAAAAGTGAACGACCCCAAAGCTCGATGCCTGATAATCGGCTTCGTCCAAAGTCCCGGAAAAGATATCCAATCCTCGCTCCCGCCGGGCATGTTCGGCCGACTCAATACAAAGCTCGACACCCTGCACACGCCAGCCCAGAGCGGCCATCGACTCCAACAGCATACCCGTGGCACAGCCGATATCCAAAAAACCGCTCTCTTTGGGCATATTCCTGCGATGGAAATGGATATCCTCCAGGCCCAGGCGCATGAGTTGAAAGAAATTTTGCTCGTTCTCTAATTCGTATTGATAGTAATCCGATCGATAGCGGTTTTTAAGATCTTCAAATACGGGTTGAGGATTCTGATACACCAAACCACAATCAAGACAGCGGACAAAATGGAAACCTTCCCCTTCGATATACCCTTGAGCTTTTGTTGCCTGGCAGAGGCGGCAGGGGACTTCCCGAAAGCGTTCGGTCCGGGGTCCGACAGAAAAAGTTTTCAAACACTCTCCCGTTCACTCATTTTATGGTAAGCAGGATTTCCTTAGAGCTTTCATTGCCGGAAAAATCGCTGCAGACGATCTGGAGCGTCGTTTCTCCGGGTGCAGTCTTGATCCGCCCTATTCGAAAGAGCCAGAGGTCACTGTATACTTCCCCGTAAGAAAGAGATGAATCTACCAGCACCAACGCTCCATCCAGATCCTTAGTCCGCGCCGGCGGAGCGGCCGCGTCCTGCCGGTACTCCTGGAGAGAATCGAAAACATAACTCGATATCTCTTTCCCGTCCTGATAAAGAAAAATCTTGTAGGGGGCTATTTTCCAGACAAAATTGACATCCTCGCGTAGATCATAGATTCCGGCCAGGACTTCCAACTCCTTTACCGTTACCTGACCTGCCGCAATTACGGTTTCTCTCTGCAGCGTGATCAGCTCTTTCCCGTCAGATAAATACAGGTTTTTGATAATAGGGGCCCCCGTATCCGTCAAAGGAGCTAAGAGAAGCAATGGGGTAATGATCGTGTTCATCTCGGAGTCTATGATCGAAAGATGCAGGTGCTTGCCAAGGGAATAACCGGTATCTCCGACTATTCCGAGTGTTTCGTCCACTTCGAAGATCACTTTTCCCTCGTCCTCACGCCCCTGCTTTAGGTGACAGTAGCTCGAGCGGATGGCTCCCTCATGCTGTAGCACTATGAAATTTCCCAGGCCGGTCGGCACCGATGTGTAGTCCCTGTGTTCTTCATAGGAAAAGACCAGCTCACCCGCTGAAATAGGCCGTACCGGTTGCTCCCCCCCGCCGAGATCGATGCCGTTGTGAAAGTGATCGCCCCTGCTCTCAGCAAAACTGGCAGTAAGGATAACCCGGTCCAGCGGCCATTCGAAAGCGTTGCCTAGGTGCAGGCTTGCGAAAAAGAAAAATAAGGCTGCGGACGTTTGTTTATTCACTGATATCGATCCTCATCAAAGCTCCGTTCTGACCAATGATCAGATGATTGTCGATCAGATTGAGGAATAGGCCCTTGCCTGAACCATGGAAGTCAACAGACGGTTCAAAGGTTCTATCGTATATCACGCGATCCGGAGTAGCGACTATTTTGAGATGAAACAGATCGCCGTTTGTCGAGCTAAGCGCGAGCATACCTAATGAAGAAGAGAGGGAGAATAACCGTCCCGGCAGGGAAATATAGTGCATTCTTCGCCGGGCGAGATCGAAGAGCCCGACCCGGCCATCCTGCTCGAAAACGAGATGTCTGCCATCCTTCGAAAACTGAAGGATAAGCTCTCTTCTGAAATCGGATTCCAGGATTTCCCGGTGAATGTATGAGAACTCTCCCCCTTTTCTGCCGATCAGGAGCAGAGATTGTGGATCTATCCCTGATATTAGTGCCATCTGCCTTCCACGGAGCGCTGTTGCCAGAATAACGGGGATCCTGCCCCCCCCCGGGGCGCCCTCCGGGGAGTACTCGTAGGTAATCCCACCGTGGGGCTCGATCAGTTTTGCCCGTCCATCGAGCAGGCCCAGCAGACAGCGCCGCCCATCCAGACTGACCGAGGTAATGGCAGAGGAAAACTCAAACGACCAAATAAGGTCCCATTCCAGGGAGTACTGCCGGATTCCACTCAAATCGGTGGTGACCATATAAAGCGTTTCTCCGCTGCCTTCGAGCAGTGGATATCCAGAGCTTTGGAAACTGAACTCAAAGCCGCCAAGAGTGTTCTGGAAGACAAAGTTATCGGTGATGCGTGGAAAATTAATAAAGCCGTTCTCTGCCAAGGCCACGCCGTAGAGGACCCGATCCAGATAGTGTATCCTCCCTTCCAGGTCGGCATATCCAAAGTGTTGGCCCATTTTGAAAGCAAAAACAGGCTGCTCGCTGCCCTTTCCCACACCATCTTCCAGGTCTCGAACCCAAACAGGTTTCAGGTAGAGTTCCTTCCCGGACAGACCGGGAAAAAGAAAGATATAGAAGATCAGAAACACAAAAGCAAAAAGTATAAGACCTTTTGACTTTTTTCTTCTCAAAACTCATCTTCCCCTATTCTGAGAATTCTTCAGTTTCTCCATCTTGCGGGTCATTTCCTGCTTTTTCTGGTCTGAATCCATCTTGGCCTTCCAGACCTCCATCTTCTTCTTAATGATCTCTGACTCGTCGCTCTCGCCGAGTAAAACATGGAATCGTCGCAGTGCGGAAAGAAAAAGGATGGCTTGCTTGATATCGTCGAGCCGGAGTGTCGACAGCTCGTATTTCTCTCTGTATCCGTCTGCCGAATTCTGCAAAAGCCGTTTGGCCAGGTCGAGGTGGGCCTGCCGCTCATAGTAACCCTCGACACGTGGATCCATCTGGACAATGAAGGTTTTCAGGTTGATCAAATTTTTCGATATCACAGCATAGCGGCCGCGAAGCTCAACAAAGGACCACTTCCATTTGGAGTTCTCACCAAATCCGTCGATTACAGATTCGATAGAAAAACCCATCTTTCGAACCAGATTGTACTTTTGGCTGTCATCAGCTCCGTCGAGGCTCGCCAGTTTGTCCTCATAATCCGAGAAGGGAGAATCCACATAACTGGTAACAATCTCTTCCAGACAGATAACAGCCTTGTAGCAGGTTTTGCGCGCGTCATTCAAGTAACCCTCATTTTTAATTCCCAGGAGGGACAGAGAAAGGGCACTCATTAAGATATAATAAGAAACCAGGTTGAGATACTGATCGGCGAGATCGAGTCGGATCAGGTTTGGCTCTGTTTCCGGAAGCTCGCTTCCGGCCTGGCGAATATCAGAATCTAACTGTTTCGCGTGGGCGAGTATTTCCTCTACGGTCTGCTTGTATTCTTTGATTTTTTCAGAGTATCTCTTTTTTGCCTCTGCGCTGATTTTTTCCATCCGCCCTAACCTTAAGGCATTACTAGCCGGCCTGTCTATGTGCAATAATCCCTTAAAATCTTTTTTTTGACAAGATTTTAAGGGATTATTGCCTGATCGATCGCTTTGGATCGGGTTGGCACTTCAGCCCTCTCGTAAGCTACGCTTACGCTTGAAAATTCCTTTTGGGTTGTGGGCTGTAGCCTTCTATGCGTTCCCATACTTATTGAGAAGCTCAAGCGCATGCTTCCGGGACATTTCACCTTTTTTGTCTCCAGCCAGCATCCGGGCGATTTCCTCTTCACGGTCTACACCCTGTACGATGTTAGCTCGGGTTACTGTTCTCCCGTTTTGACTCATTTTCTCAACTTTGATGTGATTATCGGCACAAACTGCAAGTGTGGCAAGGTGGGTAATGCAGAGAACCTGTTTCGTGCTGGAGAGCTTTTTAAGACGCTCGCCCACCGCCAGCGCAACCTCGCCGCCGATGCCGGCATCTATCTCGTCAAAGATCAAAGTGCTGATATGATCCGATTCTGCGAGCACAGATTTGATAGCCAACATTATTCGCGAAAGCTCACCCCCGGAAGCTATTTGAGCGAGCCGTTTGAATGGTTCACCCGGGTTGGGAGAAATCATGAATTCGACGCTGTCAATTCCTGAGTTTGAGTAAACCGGCTTACCCGTTTCATTCAATTTGCCGGTGATTCGAACCTGAAAACCAACCTTCGGCATACCCAGAGATTCAAGCTCTATCTCGATTTTTTTTTGAAGGATGAGGGCGGCCTGCTTACGTCGATCCGTCAGCTCCTCGGCAATCTGCCTGATCTCCCTTTCCAGGGCTTGAACCTCCGCTTCAAGGACGGCCCGCTCTTCTTCCCAATTATCGATTTTTTGCAGCTCCCGGCGGCACTGCTCGCCGTAGGCCAGGATCTCATCGATCGTTGCTCCATATTTCTTTTTAAGCGAGTGAATCAAGGCCACGCGCTCTTCAACCTGCTCCAGCCTGTTCGTGTCGAAAGCTACTTTGGACCGGTACTGGCCAATACTTTGAGTAAAATCTTCCAATTCATAAAAGGCGTCCTCCAATTGGCTGGACAAGCTTTTCAGTTCCGGGTCCAGGACCAGGAGCTCTGACATTGACGACTTGGCCAGCCGGAGATCAGCCAGACCTCCACCACGATTCTCGGACACCCTGGCGTAGACCTCTTCCAGGTGATTTACGAGCTTCTCATGATTAACCAGAATAAGGTGTTCCTTTCCCAGCTCATCAGCTTCCCCCACTGAAAGCCGGGCTTCGTCGATCTCCTGAATGGAAAATCTAAACAGATCTATCTGCCGGAGCCGTTCCCTTTCGCTGCTCTTCAAATTAATGAGTTTCTCCCGCGCCTTAAGCGCCCTCGAATAAATATCTGCAAAATCCTTGACCAGATTTACACAACCACTGTATCGGTCGATCAGCCGTCGATGATTTTCCGGCTGGACCAGAAACTGGTGTTCATGCTGACCGTGCATGTCGAAGATCAATCCGGTAAGCTCTCGGAGGGTTGTGATGGTTATTGGGGAGGATTGAAGCAGAACGGTACCTCTTCCATTTTTTTTAACCGTTCTACGGATGATGATGGATTGGTCTTCCGGACTGAAACTACGTTCCTCGAGCCAGTCCACGACTTCCTGGTTTTCTCCAAGATGAACAACACCTGAGATGACCATTTCATCGCATCCGGAGCGGATCGACTCGGTATCGGCCTTTAGCCCGAGAAGCAGGCCCAAAGCCCCGATCAAAATCGATTTCCCGGCACCCGTCTCGCCGGACAGGATATTGAGGCCGGAAGAAAACTGAACCTGAACCTTGTCAATGAGAGCATAGTTCTGAATACTCAAGCTCTCAAGCATTCGGTTCCCCCGCCCAGTTCAGCTTGGAGCGCAACACCTCGTAGAAGTTTCTCCTGTCCGAAAGGACGATAAGGGAGTACTTGCTGGCTTTCCTGAAATGCAGCCTGTCCTTCGGCAGAAGCTGGAAGGCATCCTGTCCATCGATTACCAGCATTATGCCCGTACGCTGATCTTCTTCCACCAGGATTTCGATTTTTTCGCCTCCCGGCACCACTATGGGCCGATTGGAGAGGGTAAAGGGACAAATAGGGTTGACGATAAAGGCTTCCATCTCCGGGTGCAGGATCGGACCGCCGGCGGACATGGAGTAGGCTGTGGAACCGGTCGGCGTGGCCAGTATAACCCCATCTGCCCGGTACCGGCCCAGATAGGTTTTGGAGAGAAAGAGCTGCAAACGAATAATTTTTGAAACCCCTGCGGCACGGATGACGGCATCGTTTAGGCCGTTAAAACAGGCGATTTCCCTGCCCTGCCGTTCGATATGTGCTTCAAAGAGGATACGCTTGCTGATACCGAGCAAGCCGGCCTGGTACTTTTCCAAGGCTTCTTGCCACTCCCCGGCGGAGATCTCGGTGATAAAACCAAAATCGCCCAGGTTTACCGCCAGAATGGGTATATCCTCTCCAGCGAGAATGCGGGCGCAATACAGGAGGGTGCCATCCCCGCCGATGGTTATAGCCATATCGGTTTCCTGCAGAAAGGAAGGTTGAAAATTGTCCTGTACCGAAAAAATCTCGACTACCGCGGTGTCTTCGAAGTATCCTTGAATGTCATTAAGCAAATTTTGAGCCCCTGCTTTCAACAGGTTAACGACAATCATGACTCTGCCAATTTTCTTTTTCATACAAATATTTTCAGGGCAGCGAGGCAAGCACCTTGGCGATGAGCTGCACATCTCTCTGTTTAAGTGAAGGATAGAGAGGAAACTGCAAACAGCGCAACAACAGATTCCCTGCAGAAGAACATCCATTAACGCAAGACTTTCGCTGCTCTTCCGGTCCCATACATGAGACGTAGCTGCCGGCGAAAGCTGCCTTGGTTTCAATGTTTTTCCTGCCGGCATACTGACGGACCCTTTTCACATTGTCCCGCACGAATACCGCAAAACCAAAGGGCGTGTTTGTCCCTTCGCCCTTCTGGACCAAACACTCATGCCTTGACCGCATGAATGCCGCTTTAAAAATTTTCTCGATCTCCCGTCTTCGGTTTAAAAAGGCGTCGACCTCCTTCATTTGAGAGATCCCCAGGGCGGCATTCATATCCGGAAGAAGGACATTCTCCGGGTATCCATCGGCAATTCTCTTCAAGCTCTTGAAGTCGTTCTTGTCCCTGGCCAACACCAGGCCACCGCCGCCGCAGGTAACGATCCCGTCCGCCTCCATGGCCAGCACCGTTACATTTCCCCGATAACCACAGGGCAGGTCCCCCAGGCTGGACCCCAGCGCCTGGGAGATATCTTCCAGCACCGGGATACCCAGGGAAAAAATGTCTCCGGATTCGGGAACAAAACCCAGGGTATAATGGAAAATAATTGCCTTTGGCGACAGGGACATCAATCGCTCCACCTCGAGTTTTTGCATCAAACCCGACTCGAGGTCGACATCGGTGACCAGTGCTTGCAGTCCCTTGGCTTTAAGCAGATCAAAATAAACTGAAGGGCTGAAAGCGGAAAGTATGATTCGATCGCCCGCCTCAAGCTCCAGGAAATCGAGAGCACAGTGGACCGCCCGTGTGTAGCTGCTGAAGGCAACGCCACCGTACAAGGATAGATAGCGGGCCATTGAGGAACAAAGCTCATGGTTCAGCGGACCGGGACCAATATGATCGGAAACGAGACAGGATAGAACACTGTTCATTGCCTTACGCCTGATGCTTGGTCTGTGCAGTGGTATCATGAGTACTCTCTATCTTGAAAAGTTGTTGATTTGTTGAAGTTCTCGCGGACTAAACAGCCGCTCGATGTCTAAAATAAGCAGATACCCTCCATTCTCTTTCACAACGCCGCGGATATATTCGCTGCCGATACCCGTGATCATTTGAGGTGGCGGCTGGACCGTGTTTGCATCGATTGTCACCACTCGAGATACTTTGTCGATAATGACACCAAGCTGCATCTGCTTGATCTGAATAACCATGATACCACTTAAAAGTTGATCCTCCTCGTCCAAATCGGCCTTCTTGAAATGGAAGCGCTGATGCAAATTGATTACAGGAATAATCAGCCCGCGCAAGTTCAATATTCCCTCTACGTAAGGAGGTGCATTGGGAATGGATCTGATTTCCTGGTTCCGCTGGATTTCCTTGACATCCATGATATCGATGCCGTATTTCTCACCCCCAAGTTGAAAAGTAACCAGTTGGAGTTTCGAATCTATCAAGCTGCCCTCCCCCATGGTGTAAGAATAAAAGACTATCCCTTCTTTTTCAATCCCTGCTGATCAGAGGTACAAAACGGCAGCCGATGCTTTTCCGGACTTCGAAATGATGACCCACTTTTCGAATGATCATCAGAGTCTGGTAACTACCGGTACTGCCCACAGGAACGATCAATATGCCACTGTCTGCCAACTGCTCTTTCAAATGCACGGGAACCTTCGCTGCCGCGGCGGCAACCAGGATTTTATCGAAAGGCGCCTGCTCTTCCCAGCCCCAGGATCCGTCGCCGGTCCGATAGTGGATATTTTCATAACCGATATCGGTGAGCAGAGCCTGCGCCCTGCTAAGCAGTGCGGGAATAAGCTCGATAGTATAAACCGTGCCGGCCAGCTCAGCCAGTACCGCTGTTTGATAGCCGCTCCCGGTTCCCACCTCGAGGACGCGCTCCCTTTTACTTAAAGATAGTTCGGCTGTCATCAGTGCCACCATATAGGGCTGAGATATGGTCTGACTGTGCCCTATGGAAAGCGGGAAATCGCCGTACGCGTCCTCCTCCCGGGCGGCGACAAAACGATGTCGAGGTATCAGGGACATCGCCCTGTTGACCTGCTCATTGTGAATACCTCTGGATCGTATCTGTGTTTCTACCATGCGTTCTGCCGGCTTGTTTTCCGGATAATCGATAATCACGACTAATAAACGATAAGAACAGGTAGGCTACTCTTTCTAACCAGGTGCGCTGTGGTCGATCCGAGCAGATAATCTTTGATTTTGTGCTTTCCGTGGGCGCCAATCAGGATAATGTCCGAGTGTTCCCGCTCGGCCACGCGCAGTACCGTTTCTACCGGGGAGCCTTTCTCCTTGACGATACGGTAACCGAGCCCATGCTTTCGAAGGTAACGCAGACTTTTGTTTATCTTTTCATCTATTGCCGTTTCTCCCTCGACCAGCAGTATGACCAGCTCCTCCCATACATCGGCCATGGTATTCCCGTTGAACTGGAGAGCCCTCTCGGCTGTTTCCGACCCGTCATAGGGGAAGAGAAGTTTTCTCGGATTACAAAACTCCTGCGGACAGACAAGAACAGGACGCGGGGAAGAACGAACCACATCTTCCGTTGTCGACCCGACGATAGTTCGATCGAAACGAGCGTTCTCTCCTTTCTGACCGATAAAAAGGATGTCACCTGAACGGGATTCTTCGGTCAGCACCTGCGACGGGAAGCCTTCCCTGGAAATAGATATAAAGGGAATCTTCTTTTGAGCACAGCGCTGCCGGCAGGTCTCGAAGCAATGGGCGGAAAAACTTACCAAATCGTCCTTTAGCTTTCCGTAGAAATTTCTTAACTCTCTATTGGGCGGTATGTAGGTCCGGGCAAAGCTATAATCAAAATGACCATACACAATTGGAAGCTCGGTTTTACGAGGGTCGACAGCAAATACCGCTTTTATCTCGCAGCCCAATCGTTCGGCAAAATACTCGGCATAACCGGCGGCGGAGAACGAATGTTCTGACCCGTCTAGCCCCACAACCAGCTGTTTGATCATTTCTTCTCCCCTTGTAGCCGGGAATCTTTCGCGTGCAGCTTGGAAAGTTTGTACTGCTTCAGGAGCAGGCGGAGGGCATCGTTGACAGCTTCGGTCCGGCTGTGATAGTACCCTTCACTCACCATTTCATCGATTTCTTCTAAGAGATAACTCGAGGTTTCTACGTACGTTTTAGGCACGAGCTCCTCCTCTGTATCAATTCTAATCTTATAAAACCAAAAAATCAATAAAAATAGGTCGGTGGTCAGGGTCGTACTCCCGCCGGTAATCCCTGGATCGTTTCCTGAGGTAACTGACCCCACTG
>SDBT01005559.1_pt1 | contig 21127 bp, 18 predicted proteins | sample 2277101 | NCBI WGS metagenome assembly SDBT01 (sample SAMN10404973, study PRJNA504765) | marine sediment metagenome | isolation source: marine sediment core GS10_PC15, 103 cmbsf | place: Arctic Ocean: Southern Knipovich Ridge | collected 2010
GGACGGGGTAGGCTCCATCTTGTTTTGCAGTCATTGTAAGATTTCATCGGAGGTGGTAGCATCTTTCTCGGTGGTTATTTTGTCCGTAAGATCCACCTCACCTAGCTCCTCAAGGCGTATCTTGAGCCTTTTCTCTATTTCTTCCTTCAGCTCATGGGGCATCCAGACAACTCTTTTGAGTCCTCCCTCTGCAGAAATGAACTTCTTGCTGGTAATATACATTTTTCCCATCCCTATGAAGCCCGGAGTTTGAACTCCACCACCCACTTGACCAGCCATGGTACTGAAGGTCATTCCTACCGGAGTCATTTCCGTAAATTCCCGGTTTACGATCATAACTCCATTTGTTTCCGGGAGAACCACGGTGATACACTCAAAGCACCCACATGAAGTCATCGGATCCTCTATGATAGAGTAGGCGTTGAATCTTTCTAGATTGCCGTTGGATTTCAGCACCAGGTATTCATTAATTCCTTCCCATTGGCCCTTTACCTCATCAAGAGACCTGCCCTTTTTCACCGGCTCGTTTGGTCCGTGGGGATTAAGCTCATGAGATGCCTTGCAGTCCAGCCAGGTATAAGCTCCGCATAGCCCTAACCTCTGGGGAGTCACAATACACACATGATTCGGGGCATAGGACTGGCAGAGGATACAGCTATACAAAGTATCTACGTCCTCATCGGTCATTCCCCCCAATCTCTCATCTCTCTCATGATAAACTCGTTTTGCCTCCTCCAGGGGCTCCTTCAGCTTCTCTTCGTCGGTGATGATGGTTACCTGAACCTTGTCCAGAAGCTTGGAGAACTCACCATGGAGCTTGGCCACCAAGATTTCACCCAGGTGTTTCAGTCTAAAGCCTTTCTGGAAAGCTTCCTTGCTAATGCGAATCCAAACGATAGCTCTTTGTCCCATATGAAAAATCCCGTTAGCGCAGGAGATGAACTCGTGGATGCGCCGCTCCAGGACCGATTCAAAATCTTCCTGGAATTTCCTTCCTGCCACCTGAATCACTATGCCAAGAGGCAGGGCTGTGCCTTCCTCGGCCTGGTCAATATCTGGGCCGATGAGATCTATTTTGCCATCTTCAAGCTCCTCCATCGGAGCTTCTCGAAGGAGTTCGAAAGCCTGGCTGTACTTCCCTCCGAATTGAACTTGCATATCTTCTTTTCTCACTCTCTCTCCTTCAAAGCCAGCCCCATGGGGAACAGGGATATCAATCTTGGTAATTTTAATTTCCAGACCTCTTATCTCAATTGCCTTAGGTACTATGGCATCCCGCGGAATGCTGGATACCACGTGCTCATAGGTACATATACCTGTGGGCAGGATCTGGGGTAAATCTACGTCAGATAGGACCGGGAATCCAAAGTTTATGGCTCCGGCAGCCGTAGCATATTTTTCGTCGGTGATGACCTGATCCTCATTGACTCCCTTATCCGCTCCCAGAGCGAGGACAAAGGCGTGGACCCTTTCTTTGTTATAAAGAAGAATTTCCCTTGCTTTTTCTAGATTTCCCGGTTTTATTCCTCCAAAGGTCATAGCCGATCGTGCAGCGAAGTTCAAAGCGTGAATAGCGGCGCTGGTGTCTTTGCCAAAGGGAACGAGAAAGGTATCCCAATTCATCTCGATTCCCTCTTCGGCCAATTGCTCAGCCATGGATTTTCCGTTGCTACTTGAGGCCATAAAAACTAGGATACTCTTTTCTTGAAGAGCCCGGGCTAGCCTCACCGCCTCTTCGTTGGTGGGTAGAGCTCCCACACAGGCAGCGAAACCGGGCATTCTTCCATCAACCAGTTTTATCCCCTGAGTTCGAAGGATAGTATCGTCCGCGAAGCCGAGCCAGATACCTTCTGGTTTCTCTCCTCTAGCATATTTCAGAACCTCAATGATTTCCTCAGCGATGAGTGTGGCAATTCCTGCATCCAGTGCATCTCCCAGGTAAGGTAACCATAGGTTTTGATTAGGCAGGGGAGGTAGAAGAACCTCAGCCTTCTCTAAAGACTCCCTCAATTGTCCTAGATTTTCCACCTTCATCCCTAAAAAGGCATAGATAACAGGAAGAAAATATGCAGTATTGGGGTAGGCTACACTTTGGTCGGGACCCTTGTCCTCTATGAATTTGTTTAGCTCTTTTTTTGCTTTCTCCACATATTTGTGAGCGCCACGGATTGCTGCTGAAGCAATGATCTTAGACATCCTTTCCTCCTTCGTCTTGCAAGTCCAAAAATGAAAATGTTATCTTCTTACAACTCTTTCCTTACTTGTCTTTCGAGGGAAACATTCCCTCTCCTGAGGCTGTCAGAACGTTACCTGGGATGATTTTCTATTGATACATAAGAGGTCTTAGTTTTAAAGCTTTTCTCTTCTTGTCAATGTGTTCAAGCATCAAATGGGCTGCTTTTATTGGATCAGCCTCAAAAGCATACTTACCTCCCACAATGTCTTCTAATTCCTGACATATGAGATTGGTAACATTTTGACTACCCAAAACTGGTTGAGAACCCCCAAAAACAGTGAAGACTCCAGAGGCCACAAAATAGAAACCTATGGCGATAGCCTTCTCACTCATCCATTCCGGAGCCGCACCCGCAACTGGCAGATCGCTAATGTCTTCTCCCAATCCTCCTTCCTTCACTACATTGGTTAGGGCGATGAGAATGCGACTGTTATCCACGCATGATCCTACATGCAACACTGGTGGTATCCCAACTGCTTCACATATTTCTTGTAAGCCTCTCCCGGCATACTCAAAGGCTGCCTCTGGACGAAGCAAACCTGCCTGAGCGTTAGCGATGGCAGAGCAGCCCGTCACCACAACCAGAACGTCGTTCTTGATCAGTTCCTTCACCATCTCTTGATGGCCAAAATTATGCTTTATTTTGGGATTGTTGCATCCTACAACACCGGCCAGACCCCTCAATCGACCCTGAATAATGGCGTCGTTCAAAGGACGGTAAGTAGCCCTATAGGTCCCACCCAGAAAGTTGCTTACATTTTCGGCAGTAAATCCCCCTATTAGAGCCTGCTTTTCTTTGGGTATCGTTACTGAGGAGTGATTTCGGTTCTTGAAATTGTCCACCGCGATCTTGAGGATGTCCTTGGCAATTTCATAGGCTTTGCTTTCCTCAAACTCAATATGCGTTACCCCGGGAAACTTGCATTTCGGAGAGGTGGTGATGAGTCTGGTATGAAAACAGTTGGCGAGGGTGGATAGAGCCGGCATTACGCACTGTACATCCACCATCATCACCTCCACAGACCCGGTGAGAAGCGCCAGTTCCTGCTGCAAAAAGTTTCCCGCTACGGGGATCCCGTGGCGCATAAGAATTTCATTGGAAGTGCAGCAGATCCCCACGAGATTAATACCTTTAGCTCCATTTTTTGCCAGTAGATCCTGAAGCTCAGGATCACGGCTTGCCTCAACAACCACCTCGGAAAGTGTCGGTTCATGTCCGTGTACTACCACGTTAACCTGATCTTGAGCCAGTACCCCCAGATTGGATTGACCTGCAATGGGTTTAGGGCTTCCGAAAAGAATATCAGATAGATCAGTAGCAATCATGGAACCACCCCAGCCGTCACTGAGGGCTACTCTCAGGCCATGCATGAGGATGTTTCTATAATCCGTACCTGTGCCCATATTGGTACGGTGCATCATTTCCACCACTTCTCGGTCGATTCCACGAGGGAGAATTCCCAGCTGCCTCCAGATTTTTACCCGGTTCTTGGGCGCCCGCAGAGGCATCCTTAATTCCCCTTCCTGTTGGCCGAATTCCTTCAATATCTTCTCTGCCAAATCTTTGGCTATTTCCTCCTTGGTCCGTCCCTCAATCTTGATCTCATATTCGGTGGCCAACAGCCTCAATTTTCTCTCATCCTTTATTTTGTAAGCCTTCGCCTTTCCTTGAGCAGCGAGAAGCAAGGCGTGGGCGGTATCTCGTCCGTGGTCAGAATGAGCTGCAGCTCCAGCAGCAATTGCTCTGCCCAGGTTCCTGGCGACGATGGTATCGGCATTGGCTCCGCAAGCTCCCTGGTCAGCTTTTTTGGTGATCCGGCATGGACCCATGTTGCAGATTCGACAGCATATTCCCAACAGGCCGAACTTGCATTGGGGGCACACTGCCTCAAATCTATCCCAGACAATCTTAATTTGCTTTTCTTCTGCTTTTTCTATCATTACTTCAGTGGCTTTATCGACGGTTTTTTCATCTGTATTAGGCACTTTTGGATTCCTCCTTTATTCTCTCCACAATTCTCTTTATCTCGTTGGTGATTTTTTTGTCTGTTTCAAAGGGAGAAACACCTTTTAGATCTGCCTCCACAATCTTTTCGTTGTAGGAGATAAATCCCAGAAAACCAAATTCTGCAAGGGTTTCTGTCATGAATTTCCTGTCGGATCTATCCCGAATTTTATTCCCGACTATGGCAAGATTTTTCAAGTCAATATCTCCCGCCAGATCCCTAATTTTGCGAGCCGTTTGAATACTCCGATATCCTGGCTCAACAACCACAATCATTTGGTTCACTCCTTTTGCTGTTGCCCTTCCAAGATGTTCTATCCCTGCCTCCATATCCAAAATGACCACCTCATCTCGTTCTACAATCAGATGAGCCAAGAGAGCTTTGAGAAAAGCATTCTCCGGACATGTGCAGCCAAGACCTCCTCCCCTCACGGTTCCCATAACAGCCAGGCCTATCCCGTGGTGATGGGAAAAGTACTTTTCAGGAATATCATCAACCCTGGGATTTAGTTTAAAATAAGGATTTAGGCTGCCAACCTTGGCATGCGTTCTTTCTTCTATTAGTTCCTTTAGCTCAATTAGAGGCCTTATTCCGGAGGAGTTAGGGAATCCCAGGCTAAGAGCAAGGTTGGCGTCGGGGTCGGCATCTATAGCAAAAACTTTCTTTCCCTCACGAGAAAACTCAATAGCCAAACCAGCAGCAAGAGTAGTTTTTCCTGTTCCCCCTTTACCGGTTACGGCGATCTTCATAAGTTAGTTTCCCAAACAAAATGCCATCTATACTTGTCATCTTGCTCTGAACTGCCAAGGAGTTTTTTCCCCGTCAGCTGGCGCTTCTGGATATTCTTTCCTGGGGCCCCGAGCTTGTAATTATTTTCACAAAATTTGGCATAACAAAAGACCTCCTTCGCAGTTGCCCTTTCTTTGCACCAAGATATTCAAAAAGATGCGTTCTCTTTGAATATCTTGCCTCTTCGGAGATCTTATGTCATGTAAGAAATCTTCTTGACTAGAAGATTCTCTTCATGAATCAGACAATTATACATATTTTTGGGGCTCAGTCAAGATCTCGGATGCCCTTTTTATAGCGGCTTTTATGAAATCCCGGAACAGAGGATGGGGTGATGAGGGGCGAGATTTGAATTCAGGATGAAACTGAGTAGCCACAAACCAGGGATGATCGGATATTTCAATGATTTCCACCAGATCCTTCTCCTTGAACGTCCCCGTAATTACGAGTCCCATTCGGACGAATAGATCCCGATATTTATTATTGAACTCATATCGATGTCGATGTCGCTCGTAAACCTCGTTTTCTCCATAAGCCCGGTAACTGAGGCTGCCGCGTACTAACCCACAGGCATAGGCACCCAACCTCATAGTCCCTCCCTTGGCTTTCGTCTCTTTTTGCTCCGGCATAAAATCAATTACTGGATGAGGAGTATCAGGGTCGAACTCGCTGCTGTTAGCCTGTCTTAAGTCCAACACATTTCTGGCAAACTCGATGACGGCACACTGCATACCCAGGCAAATTCCGAAGAAAGGCGTTCCTCGCTCACGGGCGTACTGAATGGCCTCTATCTTTCCCTCTGTACCCCGCATCCCGAATCCTCCGGGGACCAGGATACCGTGCAGGGAAGCAAGATGGCTTTCTGGCTGGCTTTCCACTTTCTCAGCTTCCAACCACACCGTGTTAACTCTCGTCTCATTGGCTGCTCCAGCGTGGACGAGAGCCTCGTTTATGCTCTTGTAGGTATCTTTCATCTTCACATACTTACCCACTACTCCAATCGTCACTTCTCGTTTGGGATGGTTGACTCTCTCGATCCACCTGGACCACTCCTTCAGGTCCATTTTGGAGGCCACGAGATCTAGTTTTTGCAAGATTTTATCAGTCAAACCTTCCTTTTCGAATCGTAGAGGAACCTCATAGACATTATCCACATCTATGGCCTGAATGACGTCTTTTTCTTCCACATTGCAAAAAAGGGAGATCTTGGCGCGTGCTTCCCCGGTCAAAGGGATTTGGGTACGGCAGAGTATGAGGTCCGGTTGAATACCGATTTCCCGAAGCCTGCCCACACTGTGTTGAGTGGGTTTTGTTTTGAGTTCTGCCGAAGAGGAGATATAGGGAAGGAGGGTAAGATGAATGAATAAGGTGTTCTCTCTTCCCTGCTCCAGGCGGAATTGTCTTATGGCCTCCAGGAAGGGAAGAGATTCGATGTCACCCACTGTTCCTCCTACCTCGGTAACGACAACATCTACTTTGTCCTTTTTGGCTACTTTCAGTATCTTCTCCTGAATTTCTCCGGTGATATGAGGTACAACCTGAATGGTTTTTCCCAGGTATTCTCCTTTTCTTTCTTTCTCGATAACAGCACTGTAGATCTGTCCCGTAGTAACATTGTTATGGGAAGAGAGGTCTATTCCCACAAAGCGCTCGTAGTGACCAAGATCCAGGTCGGTCTCTGCCCCATCCTGGGTGACAAATACCTCACCGTGTTGAAAGGGGCTCATCGTTCCCGGGTCAACGTTGATGTAGGGGTCAAATTTCAACATGCTCACGCTGATTCCTCTAGATTTGAGAAGAGTCCCAATGGAAGCTGAAGCGACTCCCTTGCCCAGAGAAGAAAGGACTCCGCCGGTGACAAAAATGAATTTGGTCATTTCTTACCTCTCCTCCTGGCCCCATTTAGCAACTTCCCGGAGTAGCACTCCTGCCAGGTCCTTCTTGTCTATTTTACCAGAAATTTTGCCTTTCTTGAAAAGCAAAGCCCCTTTCTGACTGCACGCTATTCCTATATCAGCTTCCCTCGCTTCTCCAGGGCCGTTCACTTCACAGCCCATCACCGCAACCGTCAAGGGAAGTTTAACCTCCTCAATTCCAGAGGCCACCTCACTGACCACTGAAACCAAATCAACTTTGCATCTCCCACAGGTTGGACAGGAAATCAGGGTGACGCGATCCTTGATGATATCAAGCGATTGCAGTATCCCGTGAGCAGTTTTTACTTCTTGGACTGGATTACCGGTTAAAGATACTCTGATGGTATCACCGATTCCGTCGGCCAGGAGAATGGCCAATCCCGCAGCGGACCTAATGATGCCCTGAGGAGAAGGACCTGCGGCTGTTATTCCTAGGTGGAGAGGATAAGGAATCTCTTGACAGATGAGCTGGCAGGAAGAAACAGTGGTTAGGACACGAGGAGATTTGAGGGACACAATGATGTCTTGGAAACTTTCTTCTTCAAGGAGTCTTATTGTTTTCAGAGCACTCTTCACCATGGCCTGAGCCACTTCTTGGATAGGATTTGTCCTTCTATTCTTAGTTGGCCTTGAGAAGAAACTCTCTTTCAAGGAACCAGAATTAACCCCTATGCGAAGGGGAATCCCGCTCCTCTTGGCCTCCTCGGCTACCCGCAGGATTCCCTCTTCTGTCATGTTTCCAGGATTGATTCTTATCTTGTCGATCCCCTCCCGTATAGCTGCAATGGCTAATTGGGAATGAAAGTGGATATCACCCGCCAGGGCGATCTTCACCTTTTTTCTAATCTTGGATAAAGCCTTCACCGCTTGCATATTGGGCAAGGCTATTCTCACTATTCTGGCTCCGGCCTCCTCCAGCTCCATTATTTGGCGAAGGGTAGCAAAGACATTCTCCGTGGGTGTCTTCGTCATTCCCTGAACCACTACGGGAGAATCTCCGCCAATGATTACCTTCCCTACCTTTACTGAGCGAGTCTTTCTCCTTTCTTTTGGTGTAGTCCAGGGCATTTTTAGCCTATTCACCCTGCTCTCTTACCAGTTACGTTGGGGCTGATTAATAAGTTAAGCATCTCCCGCAACTTATGCCTGCACCTTACCAGGGGTTTATCTATATTTGGGAATCTTATCCCTCTTCCATAGAGATGGCGTCAGTCGGGCATACCTCAGCACACTCGCCTTTGCCATCACACTCGTCAGGTCTTACCAATTTTACTACGTCGTCAACCAGTTCCAAACAATCATTTGGGCACTCGTCAATACAGATCTCACATCCTGTACACAACTCTTCGTCTATGATCGGTTTTTCCATCAATTACCTCCTTAACGTAATGCAGAATGTTCACTAGGATAAAATAAACGTTTACCTCACCCGCTAATCTACCAACGTAAGGAAAGACATTCAGGTGAGGTAGAAAGGCTGTGTTTCTCTCTCAAGAGTTAAGGACTCAGGAGAGAAGATTCAGTATCCTGATTAAAGTATCTCTGATTTTGGCTCTTTCCACCACCAAATCGACTACCCCATGTTTAAGCAAGGATTCTGAGAGTTGAAATCCTGTAGGAATCTGTTGCCTGATGGTCTGGCTTATCACCCTTGGTCCAGCGAATCCTAATCTTGCTCCCCGCTCCGCTAGCACAATGTCGCCTCGTGAGGCAAAACTTGCCATTACTCCCCCCATGGTAGGATTGGTAAGAAGGGAGATATACAGAAATCCTTCTTGTTTGAGTCTAGCGATGGCCGCACTGGTTTTTGCCATTTGCATAAGAGAGATAACCCCCTCTTGCATTCTGGCCCCTCCTCCCGATCCTGAGATGAGAAGAAGAGGATGCTTTTCTTCTATGGCTTTCTCGATGGCCAGAGTTATTCTCTCTCCCACCACATAACCCATGCTTCCTCCCATAAAGCCAAAATCAGTTACACCGATGACGAGGGGTACACCACCAACCTTCCCTTCCCCTATTATGGCCGCCTCATCCAATCCTGTCTTTTCCACTCCCTTACTTAGTTTCTCTTCATACTCGGGGAAGTCTAAAGGGTTATTGGAATGAATGTTGGAGTTATACTCTGAGAAGCTTGCTTCATCCAGCGTAATACTGATCCTGTCATGCGCCCCGAGATAAAAATGGTAGCCACATTCGGGGCAGACCCTGAGGTTTTTCTCCAGGTTCTTATTATAAATGGTCTTTGAACAGCCGGTACATTGCGTCCATAGACCGTCAGGAATGTCGATTTTTCTCTTACTTCTTTTTATTCGACTATACGTTCTCTCGAACCAGCCCATAGTCTGAGTACTCCTTGTTTTTTATCGAAGGCTCCGTTAGGAGGGGCCTCTATCCGTCGGACTGTATCTTCCCATATTTCGTGAGGATCTCGGCCTTACCCCTAATCTTGAGAGCGGATACGTGCTCAGTGAATTGACAAATCCAAACCTCACCAGAGTCGAGTTTTTCAGTATGCTGGATTATAGTTTCCTTACCCCGTGTCAAACCTATGACAGTTACTCCTTCTTCCAATGCCTTCACCACTATGGATTCTTGCCCAGCCGTCTCGTGCATTCTGGTCTCTCCTCTTGGTCTATATCTCAAGCTTTACTTCAACTGCCGTTTCCATATGGCCCAAAATGCCAAGGGGTGATGTTTCTCAAATTCCGATGGTCAAGATTGGCATTCTAGGTGGTGGCACCATCTTTTTATCTCTTTGAGCTTTGGGGTTTGGCCCTGGCGCCTCTCAGGCCCGGTTTCTTTCTTTCTTTCATCCGGGGGTCCCGAGTCAGAAATCCACTTTTCCTCAAGGGAGATCGTAATTCAGGGTTGATCTCCAGAATAGCGCGGCTGATCCCCAGTCGGATAGCCTCTGCCTGTCCGGTCAATCCCCCACCACTTGCCTGTACGTTTACGTCAAATTGGTCCAGGAAATTAACTTTTTCCAGAGCTTCCTTCACTATCTTTCGGTAAACCAGACGCGGGAAATATTCCTCAATAGCCTTCTGGTTAATAGTGAAGTTGCCCTTACCCGCTGTGAGAACGACTTTGGCCCTGGCTTCTTTTCTTCTTCCAATCGCAGAGAAACTCGCTTTCATAATTTTCACCGCCATTTTTGTCTTAAATGATAATCACTTTTTTTGTCCCGTCAAGAGAGCAAGCTTAGAGAATGTAGCGAGAGAGGTCTTTGCTCTCCACAATATCTTGCAGTTTGGCTCGTACATAACTAGCATCAATTTTGAGGGATTTCCGTCCTATCTGGGAGGCTTTAAAGGAAATTTCTTCAAGGAGTTTTTCCATAACTGTGTAAAGGCGCCTTGCTCCAATATCTTCCGTTTGCTCATTGACCAGATATGCCAGGGAGGCAATTTCTTCGATGGCAGTCTTGGTAAAGGCGAGATTTATCTTTTCCGTCTTCATCAAGGCTTGGTACTGCTTTATCAGGGAGTTTTTTGGCTCAGTGAGGATTCTTCGAAAATCATCCTTGGTCAGTCTATCCAATTCCACCCGGATGGGAAACCTGCCCTGAAGCTCAGGAATCAGATCTGAAGGGGAGGTGGCATGGAAAGCTCCGGCAGCGATAAAGAGAATATGGTCTGTTTTAATGGCCCCATAGCGAGTAGCCACGGTGGTTCCCTCAACAATGGGTAGAAGGTCTCTTTGGACCCCCTCCCGCGAGACATCGGCTCTTTCAGGTCCTCCTCCACTCGCTACCTTGTCTATCTCGTCAATGAACAGAATGCCGGAGTCTTCAACTCTACGAATGGCTTTCTCAATGACTTTATCTTTATCTATTAGTTTTTGCGCTTCCTGTTCAGTAATAATGCGGCGAGCCTCCTTTAAGGAAACTTTTGTTTCTCGGGGATGCCTGGGGAGCATATCACCCAATAAGTCCTGAAAATTCATTCCCATTTGCTCTACTCCTGCCGCACTGAATATCTCAATCATGGGAGTAGATTTCTCTTGAGTCTTTATTTCAACGAGTCTGTCTTCTAATTCCTTGTTTCTTAGCTTTTGCTTCAAAATATTCCGGCTGCGCTCAGCTTTCTTCAGCCTTTCATTGTCTACCTCGCCCTCTTTCCCTGGCAAAGAACGAGTTCTGGGGGGAAGAGGGAGAAGAACATCGAGTAGCCTTTCTTCGGCTAGTTTCTTCGCCATTTCTCTTACCTTCCTCAGCATCTCCATGCGCACTGTGTGTACAGCTATGTTTGTAAGATCTCTTACCATAGACTCTACATCTCGTCCGACATAACCCACTTCGGTGTACTTACTCGCCTCCACCTTCAGGAAGGGTGCCTGGGCAAGCTGAGCTAATCTTCTGGCAATCTCCGTCTTTCCTATTCCGGTTGAACCTATCATGATGATGTTTTTAGGTGCTACTTCATCCCGGAGTCGAGGAGGGAGCTTCTGGCGCCGCCACCGATTTCTTAAGGCAATAGCCACAGCACGCTTGGCCTCCTTTTGCCCGATGATGTATTTATCCAGCTCTTTAACTATGGCAGGGGGAGTCAGTTTTTTCTCCGTCATTTTTTCTCCTTGGCTGTTAAAAGCTAGTTGGTCTAGATTCTTGTATTTTGCAGCTAGAGCTCTTCAATTGTAATCTGCTCGTTGGTATAAATACAGATACCGGCGGCGATGTGCATTGCTATCTCCGCAATTCTTCTGGGATCATAATCAGTATGCTCGGTGAGAGCCTGAGCAGCAGCTTGGGCATAGCCAGCCCCTGAGCCTATGGCAATTACCTGGTCGTCAGGTTCGACAACATCTCCACTACCGGAGATCATCAGGGTTTTTTTCCGATCAGCTATGATCATCAATGCCTCGAGCCTGCGCAGTAGCTTGTCCTGTCTCCAGTCTTTGGCCAGTTCCAGAGCCGCTCGGGAAAGATTCCCCCGGTATTGTTCAATCTTTTTTTCAAATTTTTCAAACAGAGTGAGAGCATCAGCCACTCCTCCAGCGAAACCGGCCAGAATCTTACCTTTATAAAGCTTCCTTATTTTGTTGGCTTGGTGCTTCATGATGATGTTCTGGAAAGTGACTTGCCCATCGCCCGCCATGGCCACTGTTTCTTTGTCTCTTACTGCTAGGATGGTGGTGGAACGGATCATCTTACCTCCCCTTTGTGATAAACTCGAAAATTCTATCCGGGCGCATTGATTTTTCATATTCTTATCTGGCCCTGGGATGGCTCTTGTCATAGACTTCCTTTAATCTCTTTGGGGAAACATGGGTATAGATCTGGGTGGTGGAGATTCTTTCGTGACCCAGGAGTTCCTGAACCGAACGAAGATCCGCGCCACGGTTGATAAGATGAGTAGCGAAGGAGTGTCGTAAGGTATGGGGGCTAGCTGGTTTAGAGATTCCGGCCAACTTCAGATATTTGCTTAACCTCTTGCGGACCGCTCTATCAGATAGTCTCGTTCCAGACTTGTTAAGAAATAGAGCTCTTACTCCTTGTTGGATTTTCTTTTCCCTTTCTTCAAGATATTGAACAAGGGCATCCAGAGCCCATCGTCCCAGAGGAACAATTCTTTCCTTGTCTCCTTTACCTTTAATCTTGACGATCTCTTCTCGAAGACCCACGTTTTCCAGATCCAGGTTTACGAGCTCCGCTACTCTCATTCCCGTCCCATATAAAAGCTCCAGGGCCGCCTTATCTCTCAAACCGGAGAAGTTGTTCGTCTCAACCGATTCTAGAAGGCGCCTCACCTCATCCTCCTCCAGAAAAGAAGGAATTCTCGTTTCCCGTTTGGGAGCTCGAAGACTCATCAGGGGGAAGCTTGTTAGGTTCCCCTTGAGGTAAAGATAGTGAAAAAAAACTCTCAGTGCAGCCACACGGCGGGCCAGGGTAGACCTGGCCAGATTCTTTTTCTGAAGAGCGGCGAGGTAGCCTCGTACCACCGGATAATCTACCTCACTCACATGCCTGTTTTGGGAGGAAAGAAACTGCAAAAAATCTCTTATATCACTAAGGTAGCTCTTAACGGTGAGAGCAGAGAGATTCCTCTCCTCTCTAAGGTAGACCCCGAAGTTGTCAGCCAACTTTGGTTTCATTTGACTTTTTGATAATTTTGTAAGAAATCTTCCCTATCGTTCCCTTGGTTACTATCTCATCCTTGATGAGTTTTCTGCAGGCCGGACACTTGAAACCATCCCTGAATCGGATAAGATAGGGGGAGGTGCAATGGGGACACTTTCGGGGTATTGGCTCTTGAGCGGAAATGAACTTGCACTCAGGAAACTTGGAGCAGCCGAAAAAAACTTTTCCCTTGTTTGATATTCTCTCAATTATCTCTCCTTTGCATCCAGGCGAGAGGCACCCTGTACCTGTTTTTTTCATTACTGGCATGGTGCTTTTACAGTCCGGGTAGTTTGAGCAGGCTAGAAACTCGCCAAAACGGCCAAATTTGAGAATCATTGTTGCACCACACTTCTTACACATTTCCTTGGAAGTCTTCGAGCCTTCCTTTTTGACATCCCTCATAGCGGATTCAGCCACTCTTAGTTCCTTCTCAAAATGCTGGTAGAATTCTTCTACCAAATCGTTCCACTTCCTTTTTCCTGACTCGACTGTGTCCAGACCTTCTTCCATGCGGGCGCTGAATTCCGTGTCCAGGATGGTGGGCAAATTTTCCACCAAGAGTTCGTTGACCTGCCTGGCCAGGCTGGTTGGAATAAGCACACCCCTATTCAAGTTCACATATTGCCTCCGGAGAATAGTGGAAATGGTCGGGGCATAAGTACTTGGTCTCCCTATGCCTTTCTCTTCAAGCGTCTTTACCAGGGAGGCTTCGGTATAGCGAGAAGGCGGTTGGGTGAACCCCTGTTTCGAGGTGATCTCTTCTAACGCCAGCTTGATTCCTATCTTTAGGGAGGGAAGCGCGCTTCCCTTGTCAGCTTTTTCCTCAAGGATTGCCATAAAGCCGGGGAACTTCATCTCGGTTGCCTGTGCCTTGAAAACGTATTCTCCCCCCTGGATGTCCACCGTTGATATTTTCATCAGGGCTTTCTCCATTTGCGAAGCCAGGAATCTTTTCCAGATAAGGTCATAGAGTCTCAAATGGTCCTTTGGTAGATGGTCCTTGAGGAGAGCGGGGGTGCGTGATATCCTCGTAGGTCTTATGGCTTCATGAGCGTCCTGGCTGGATTTCCTGTTCTTGTATGCGGGGGTTCTTTGAGGAATAAATTCTTTAGAGAACTCTTTCTTGAGGAAGTCCCTTGCCTCCAACTGTGCCTCTTTGGCTACCCTGGTGCTGTCTGTCCTCATATAGGTAATGAGGCCCACTCTTTCCTTTTCACCGACATCCTGACCTTCATAAAGATTTTGAGCTAGCCTCATAGTTTTAGCGGTGGAAAATCCCAGCCGATACCCGGATATCTGCTGCAAGGTGCTGGTGGTGAGGGGAGGTGAAGGCCATCTTGCTCTTTCCTCTTCCTCCCATCCAGCAACCTGAAAGGCCTGTCTTCCTATTCTCTCCGCATGTTCATGTGCTTGTTCTTCTCTGGGTATTTGCGCCTTTTTGCCCTGTATCGAATAGAGCTTTGCCTCCAGGGATATAGCTCTCTCAGGTGGGCTAAATTTTGCTGAGATTATCCAGTACTCCCTGGAAGAGAACTTCTCAATTTCATCTTCCCTCTCACAGATAATTCTCACCGCTACCGATTGAACCCTTCCTGCGGAGAGCCCTCTTTTTACCTTCTTCCAGAGAAGCGGAGATATTTTGTATCCGACCAGTCTATCCAACACCCTTCTTCCCTGCTGGGCATCTACTTTGTTGAGGTCAATATCACCAGGACTCTCGATGGCCTTCTTTAGAGCATCCCTGGTGACCTGATTAAAAATTATTCTCACCTTCTTGGGATGCTTGAGTTCCTTGGACAGATGCCAGGAAATAGCCTCACCTTCCCGATCCAGATCGCTAGCCAGGTAGATTTTATCCATTTTTTCACTCAAAACCCTGAGTTTTTTCAGTATTTTTTCTCTACCCGGAATAATCTGGTAGGTGGGCTCGAAGCTATTCTCTATGTCCACCCCTAGCTTGTTTTTGGGTAGATCCTTGATATGTCCATAGCAGGATTCCACTCTAAATGACGGTCCCAGGATCTTTTCGATAGTCTTGGCTTTGGCGCCAGACTCAACGATGACTAAGCTCTTGGACACAGCAGGTTTCCTCTTTTTACCAGAGCTCTTTTTCACCACCGGTAAGCTGCTCTTTTTCCTCGACACCTTCACTATTTCCTCTCAAAATGTTCAATAAGGTTCTTTGCCTTCTCAGAATCTTTGTTCCTAACCATCACTCTTATTCCCTTCTCGAAAGTAGCAGTAGGAAACATTGATCCCGCATGCTCGTCCCATAGTTCACAGTAGATGTCGCCATTTACCAAAATTGATTTTATCATTTCTGCTTCAACGGAAGAACTGGCTGAGCGTATTTGAATCATTTCTTCTTCCCAATACTTGTTCTTTCTTAACATAGCCGATTTTCAAAGAATATCTACGCCTCCCTCACAAATTGTTGGCCAGCCAGCTGTCTTATCAGGCCTTTTATTTCCAGTCTCAGTAAAACTTCGGCTACCTTGGGGGCGGAAAGGCTGCTTTCTTGAGCTAAAAGGTCTATGTGCGAAGGCTGTCCGCCTAAAAGATCCAGGATTTTCTCTTCTTCAAGGGAAAGGGGCAGCTTCCTCCGGCCACTCATCTTTTGCCTGCTAATCTCTCCCAGAAGGGAAAGTTCCAGCTCTTCCAGTACATCTTGGGCCTCCTCCACTAGTTTCGCTCCTTGCTTGATCAGCCGATTGGTTCCCTGGCTGTAGGGGCTGGTGATGTTTCCGGGAACACTGAAAACTTCTCTTCCTTGTTCCAGGGCAAAATCAGCGGTGATTAGAGCTCCGCTTCGAAGAGGAGCTTCCACTACTACCACACCTTTGCTCAATCCACTTATCATGCGGTTGCGCTGGGGAAAATGAATTCCCTCCGGTGGTGTTCCCAAAGGAAATTCAGAGATAACCGCTCCACTTTCCATGATCTCGGTCACAAGTTTTCTGTTTTCCGCGGGATAGACCACATCTACTCCACACCCCAGAACAGCGATGGTTCTTCCCCCTGCTTCCAGAGCTCCCCAATGGGCTGCTGTGTCGATGCCCCTTGCCATTCCACTAACTATGGTAATCCCCTCTTTAGCCAGCTCTCGGGCCAGTTTTCTCGCCGTTATTTTTCCGTAGGTGGTAGCTCTTCGGGTCCCCACCACCGCCACAGCATCCCTGTCCTCCTGCCTAAGGCTTCCCCTCGCATAAAGCAGGAAGGGAGGGTTGAAAGTGTGGAGAAGATTTTGAGGATATTCATCATCCTGAAAGCTGATGAGGTCTATAACCAGTTCATCTATAGTCTTCAAATCCTGATCTATCTTCATTTGGAGTGAATGTATAACGAGTATTCCAGACAACTGACATGCCGGGTGTCAGTGAGAAGCCAATACGAGTTCCATATAATGTATTACCTGTGAATTCAAAAAGGTCGTATTGGTCCGGATCAATAAATCTGTTATAGAAATAAGCTTCTAAGACCGTGATTTTTGGAATACTTTCCAGTAAACCACTAAGAACTCTTGCTACACCAATTATATCCTGGTATGTATTATCACCAGTCATGTACTGATAACCGGCTTCGGCAAAAAACAAATCATAAAAGTTATAACCGACTTTGCCATAAAAACCGTTTAGTATATCGTCTAATAGTGTCATCTCCTTGGTTATAACCGAATTACCGACAAATATCACACGGTCATGGTCATAAAGATTGTCAAAATACCCTGGACGAAAACGGCCTTCAAAATGACGGTATTCAATCTGCCCTCTGAATCTTTCCGTACGAAGCATCAGCCCGGGGACACCCGTGCCCCAACCGCCTTTAATGTTTTTGTCACCAGTGTGGATTTTTGAAAATTGTCCGTAGATATCAAGATGTAATGGGCCTTCAAGAAGTGGAAAACCCGCATCAAAACCAAATACGGATATGCCGTTGCGGTTTTCTTCAATATTAATAATATTTGCGGTCTCAACACTGTCATCCAGTGTGGGAACACCAATTTGGTCAGTATACCACGAGTCTGTCAGCCCGTCACCATCGGCATCCCTGTCAATATGTGTTCGTATACCGTTTAGATCGATATAATCGGTTATGCCGTCACCATCGGTATCGAGCCAGAGATCGGAATCATCGGGAAATCCATCCTGAAAATCAGGATATCCATCATCGTCGGAATCCTTCAATCCGGCAAATTGATTGATGTCCCGAACAAAAGTAACCCCGAATGTCAACTTACTCAAAAGAAAATTGTCAATGGGTTTCAAAGGCTTTGCGGCAATTCTTCCCCCGGCAACAAGGCCTTTATTTTTCAAATCCCCGAAAGAGTTTAATATACCATGAATATCGATGCCGAATGTACCGATGTCTCTTACTGCAAAATCAAAACCGACTTTTTTCTCTGCGGGGTAATTGAGTGTATTACGATAACCGTCCATAACAAGGCCATAGCCAAGTGTAACATCATCAAGAGCACCGGCCCGCATGTAAATTCGATCAAGTGATTTGCCGTAACGAATGTAATATATTTTTCTCAGTAGTGTGTCCCATGTTTTGTTTTTGTTGGAAAAATTCCAACCCTCATCTGAAATTCTACCCTCGTTATCGACAAACAGTTCAACATCAAGACCGACACCAAAGTTTCCTATCGGGATGTCCGGGCGAAATGAGAATCGCTGCCACTGCACACCATCCATGGTTACTGTTCCAAAACTGCCTTGAATTGTCATTTTTTGGGGGATATTTTCCTGGGCATGAACACTTGTAACAAAGAGAATAATTAGTAAAACGGTCAATGCATGTGACAGTCTCATTTATTATTACTCCTGATAAATTTATGGTTTTTAGAAGTTTTTGTTTTTCAGATGATATGCAAATGAAAGACTCATTTTTAAATCCCTGATTGCACTGATAATAACCTTGGGTACAGAAATTGTGAAGCGGAAAATTTTGCCTTTCTTGATACGTTGCCAAGTGATAGCCCAGAAACATGTAATTTTGCGTCTTCTTGCCACCTGTTTTAAGGAAAATTCTTCAACAAGGCGAATATTATTATTCAGGTAAGATGTAAGATATGCTGTACCACGGTTATATAGCTCAGGTACATGGATTCTATCAAAAGTTGCGTTCATGTCGTCAATGAGGGCATTGAACCGTTTTTTAGTTTTGCCCTTGAGTTCGGAAGTATTGTGATAGTTTCCGATTTTCATTTTGAGTGTTGATATGATAGTATTCACCTCATCACACCATTTTGAATAAGATTCATTAAAATCGATGGAGGAGAGGTTGAGTTTAGCCTCGGCAAGCACAGCAGAGAAATCAGCAACAAATTTGAATTTTGGATCATCAGGTTTTCGAGTGACCAACCAGAGTTCCTGAAGTTCAAAAAAGAGGTGTATACGTTTTATAAAGCCGCTAATTAACTCACGGATTCTCATTATCTTGTAATCCAGAAAACCCATTTTTTTCGTTCCGAGTCTGATGTCCGTACGGTTTTTCTTTCGAACAAACCCTGCAACCATGGGATGTTGGGGTTCAAGGAGGCTGTTTTTGTACCAGAAAGTATTTTTAAATATATCCCAGTAGGATTCTCTGCCCACTCTCATTAGGATATTTTTCAGGTTTTCAAAATCGTAAAAAGATTCCCATGCTTCCTTGAAAGAGTTAAACCATTCCTCAGAACTCATAAGGGGATGATCCATTACGACATGGAACGAGTCGAATTTATTCAAGTCAGGATCTATATAAGCCTTATTTTGAACCATATTGTAATGATCCATGGAACCGGGCAGGGGTGTCAGAATAAAGAAAGAAGCCTGGTTGACTTTAATCTCGTTTTTCAGCTTTTTCATATCCTTGCGGATTGATTCAGGGGAGTCATAAGGAAAGCCTATAATGTAACCAACATGGGTCATAACTCCAACATCATGCCACGCTTGAATAAATTTAGCGTAATCTTCAACCTTATTTTGTTTTTTCCCTGCTGCCTCAATGTTTTTGGGATTAATACTTTCCATACCAATGAATACCTGGGTACATCCCGCTCGCGAGGCTTTTTGAATAAAGTTAGGAATTTTGTGGCATGCTGCGTCAACCTGTATCATAAATCCAATGTTCAAACCCTCAACTTCATTCATATGGATAAATCCGTCGAATATCCCGTCCCATGCAGGATTGCGTGAAAAATTATCATCGGTGAAAAAGTATTCGTTTATGCCGTTTTTAAGATTTTCACGAGCTGTTTTCAATACGCTTTCTGCGCTCCTGTAGCGCATTTTATGCCCCTGAACATTTATGATGGTACAGAATGAACAATTAAAAGGACAACCTCTCGAGCAATCAATAGTTGCCTTATGCTGAAATGCGAAATTTTTCAAGTATTTGTGGTCCATTTGTGGGACAATTTCATTCGAAATATCCGGAAGCTCAGTCATTCTGTAAAGTGACTTTTCCTTCCCCTCAACTACATCGGAAAGTATTTGTTCCCATATTGATTCGGCTTCTCCGTGAACGACTGTTACTCCACAATCAATAAGTTCCTGTATTTCCGGTGAGGGTTTATCGAAAAGCGACAGAATTCCGCTGACATGAAATCCGCCGATAAGAGTTTTTACTCCGAGAGCAGTGAGTTTTTTTGCTATATCGGAAGCTCGGGGAAATTGGTTGGATTGCACACCGGCAAGAGCGGCCACAACCATGTTATTATCCTTATTTTTTTTTGCAATTTTTTTATAAGGAATGTCATGGATTATATCATCAAAAATGTCGATAGATATCTTTATATTTTTTTCTGTTTTCCATTTTTCTGCAAATTTAAGGGTCAAACTATTCATACATGCAAGTGTGTTTGATGGGAGAACGCCCTTGAAATATCGGATGACAAAACCGTCATCATCATATTTGGATGGCTTTATAAGAACTATGTTAAGAGATTTTGTTTTTCTCATATTTATTTAATCACCAGATAAAAAAACTGAAATCTAAAAGAGAAAAGCTGAAACTGGATTCCTAAGGTTAATAATATATACTGAATTAGGTAAACTTGCAACGATGATTGTTAAAGGAGAAAAAATTTGCTTATATTTATGATGTTTTTCTGTTGAAACCTTATAGTACCTCATTCATACTTCCAGTTCTGTAACCCTGCAAATCCAAAGTTATATATTTATAACCTAATGATTTAATATGGCTTACTACTTTTTTTCGGGTGGGTTTATCCATTACGATGTTCATTCCTTCGGGATCGAGTTCAATTCTGGCAATATCACCATGATTACGAACACGGTAATATTTGATACCCAGATTTCTCAGTATAGATTCTGCTTTCCATGTTTTTTCAAGCAAATCAGGTGTAATTTGACTTCCATAGGGGAATCGTGAGGCAAGGCATGCAAAAGATTGTCTGTTCCATGTCGGAAGCCCCAGATCTTTACTAACAGCTCTTATATCATTCTTTGTAAAACCCATGTCTCTAAGAGGGCTTTTGATATTTAATTCATCCAGAGCGCGTTTGCCGGGACGATAATCATCGAGATCATTAATGTTTGACCCGTCAGAAAGAAATTTTATACCTTCCCCTTCAGCCTTTTTTAGCATGAGAGTGAAAAGTGCTTTTTTACAGTAATAACACCGTTCAGGAGTGTTCGCTGAGAATTCCGGAATATCACAAACATTTTCCTTGATTTCGATAAGTTTTATTCCAATTTGTGCAGCAAGTTTGCGGCATTCAATAATATTTTCAGGGGGATAAGCCTCTGAATCTACTGTTATTGCCAGAGCTTTTTCTCCAAGTACATCAAACGCGACTTTTGCAAGGAAGGTACTGTCAACACCACCTGAAAATGCAATAGCAATTGATTCATATTTTTCCAGTTCATTTATGAGAGACTGGTATTTCTTTTTTAAATCAGGATTCATTTCAAATCTTCCGTAATAAGTATCAAGTAATATAAAAAATAATATGTACCTGAATAATGGTTAAATTTTGCGATCTAATTGTAAAATATCAGTGAGAAAAGCGTCTTGACAAATTTTTGGTTATTAACTATGTTAATAGAATATA
>SDBT01005560.1_pt1 | contig 21126 bp, 15 predicted proteins | sample 2277101 | NCBI WGS metagenome assembly SDBT01 (sample SAMN10404973, study PRJNA504765) | marine sediment metagenome | isolation source: marine sediment core GS10_PC15, 103 cmbsf | place: Arctic Ocean: Southern Knipovich Ridge | collected 2010
GGCTGGCGGCCAGCAACTGGAGGATGCGCTCGTCGCTCTCGTCGTATTCCAGTACCCGCTGGAACAGGACGACCGCCTGTTCGTCGAGCCCGACCTCGTGGCTGGCCAGTCCCAGCGCCAGGCTCACGGCCGGGTTGTCCGGTGAAAGATCCCGGGCCCGGTGCAACGCCACGGCCGCCCGGATCGGCTCCTTGGCGCGCAACAGCGCCAGCCCCTCGTTCAGGTAGCCTTCCACCAGGTTCGGCAGGCGGCGGGTGACGTTGCGGAAAGCCGAGGCCGCCTCGGCGTGACGGTCGAGGTCCATCAGGGTGACGCCGTGGTTGTAGTGGGCGGCCACCAGTTCCGGATCCGCCAGAAGCGCGCGGCGATACTCGTCGTCGGCCTGCTCGAACCGTTTGGCAGCCCGATGTGCGTTGCCAAGGTTGTTCAGGGCCGCCGCCCGATATACCCGGTATCCGGGCTCGGCGAGCAGGGCCTGGAACTCCTCGGTCGCCTGGGCCACGACCCCCAGTTCCAGAAGCGCGATCCCGAGCCCGTTGCGCACGTCCGGATCGGCGGGATACCCGGACGAGGCCCAGGAGTATGCCCGGACCGCGCCAGCCAGATCGCCCTGGAGGAAGAGCGAGCTGGCAAGGCCTCGCCGCGTCCGGACATCGTCCAGCCCGGCTGCGGCCAGGTCGCGATAGTGCCGGGCGGAATCCGCGAACTCGCCCCGCTCGAGCCCGGAGCAGATCTCGTCGCCGGACCGGCAGTCGAATCCCGTCACCACGGTGACCACACCCAGCTGTTCATCCTTGTAGCGGGTTATCTCCAGCCAGCCGCGATCGTCTATCCGCAGCACCCGGGCCTCGGGAAACTTCTTTCCATACTGAGCAGGCCCGGGCAGGTTGATGAATTGAGCGCCCTCGTCGGCGCGGACTCCCGAATCGGACAGGAACATCCCGGCCGCCACCATCAGGAGCACCACCGCCCCGAGGCGCACCAGGCTGCCGGTCGACCTGATCAAACGTATCGTCCTGTGCTTCAGCGAACCCATGGAGCGTCTCCAACCTTCCTTTGCTACTTATTGAAGACGGCTGTTGACGGCCGATCTGGTGTACGGAAAAGTGGGATATCTTGGGCTGTTGGCGTCTGGATGCGGGCTGACGGCCAACCGCGAACCGCGAACCGCGAAAGATTGACGGCTAATTGTTCTTGGGCACGGTCTTCTTGCGACCCGGGGATTCTGCCGGCTGGCTCGTGGTCCGTTCGCGGTTGACCTGCAGATGGTCGATGGGTTTCCTGGCCAGTTCCCGGGCGCGCTCGATCAGCCTGGCTCCTGGTGTGGCGTTCTTGTCAATCTGGTCACGGCATTTCAATATGCGGGACAGGACCTTGATCTCGTGCGCGCACCTGGGGCACTCGGCCAGGTGAGTGCGGAGATTTTCGGATTGTTGACGCGGCAAGACGCAATCGTAGAGGGCAGCCAGTTCCTCGGTTGAGAGGCAAGGCACTTCACACCTCCTGGTTCATGCTAGTTCGTGGTACTCGCCGTGTCTTCATTCTTACGACGGACTTCCCTTGCGGATCTGGAACCCGCGGTCGGATTTTCTTCTTCGAGCCATCCGTGAAGCAGGCCGGTCACTTCGCGCACCTCGATCGCGGTCACCCCGTCGCGTTCCAAGACTGTGCGAATCCGCCCGCGAGCCTTGGCCATCTCGTCGTACACGCGCTGGCGCTTGCGAAAGCCCATCACCCTCCGGGCCTGTTCTCCGGTAAGGCCACGCAGCAGAAGCAGCTGCACCACCCTGCGGGTGGGATTCGGCAGTTGCTCGATTGCCCGCTGTAAGAGGCGACCGATGCGTCCGGCCAGCTGAAGCCGCTGCTTGTGCTCGAGGGCCTTGTCGGGCCGGCTTTCCGGGTGAGGATCGGCCAACTGGACACCGGCCTTCCGTCCGGTCTCGTCCACGAGCACGGCCGGCAGGCGTCGCAGCAAGTCCTGGTAAATGTTCCACAGGTTGCGCTCCTTTATGGCCGCGTAGACCCCCTCGATCATGCCGTCGAAGGACTCCTGGTCGAGGTCCGGCCAGCGCGATCGCAGACGAGCGAAGGCCTCGGATTCGCTCGAGCCGTCCCAGAGCAGGGCCCGGAACAACTCCTGGCCACGCGGGTCGAGCTGTTCGATCTCCTTGGGCAGAAGGCGCCGGCCTTCCCGCTCGCGGAACCAGTCCCGCAGCAGGTTCTTGACCACCAGGGCCAGCCAGGTCACGAAGCGACCGCGGCGACCGAAGCGCTCGACAGAGTCGAGATACTTGCGCAGCCGGTAGAACGACCTGCCCTCGGTGTCGGCGCGGCGCAATCCCTCCAGGGCCACCAGAACCAGTTCTGCGGCCAGATCCACGTCGCCGCGCGCATAGCGCCAAGCCAGCGAGTACAGAAATCCCGCGTACGCCTCCACGAAACGCTGCCAGGCCTGCTCGTCGCCAGCCACGACCCGCTCGATCAACTCGACCGGTCTCCGGGGCTGGCGTTGCCTTTTCTTGCCTCCGGCCACCTGGACAATATAACCCAAACACATGCCCACGGGCGAAGCAAACGACGCGCCTGCCACCACTTTTTCGCACATGACCCGACACGTCGCATCATGTGCGATAAACAAAAACAAGAGCATAGAGGGATTCTCGACTCCGGCACACCTATTGCATATCCCGCGCGAGCCAGTACCATTTTTTCCTTGCAACGACCGCTGATGAAACGAGCAGCCGGAAGGGTTTGTTGTGTCCGGAGGTGGAAGAATGCGTCCAGAGATGGAGACCGAAGAGCTGGAACTGATCCTCGACACGCTCGATCGCTTTTCCAAGCGCCGGCTCGACGAATCGGCGCTGCTGGCCCTGGATCACGAGGAGCGCTGTCCCGAAGAAATCCTGCGCGAGCTGATGGGGCCGGAGGTGGGCATCCACCTGGCCTTCATCCCGACCGCATACGGCGGGCTGGGCGGCGGCGCCAGGGCCATCTTCCGGATCTGCGAGACCGTGGCCAGCGTGGACCTGGGCGTCGCCACCTCGCTGCTGGGCGTCTCCCTGGGCACCGACCCGTTGCGGGTGGGAGGCACCGAGGAGCAGAAGCGCCGCTGGATGACGCGCGTGGCCGAGGATGGACTGCTGGTGGCATACGCGGTCACCGAGCCGGCGGCCGGCTCCGACCTGGCCTCCATCCGCACCCGGGCCACGCCGGTTACCGAGAACGGCCGCACCGTCGCCTACCGGCTCAGCGGCAACAAGCAGTTCATCACCAACGGCGGCATCGCCGACCTGTACACCGTGCTGGCGAAGGCCCCGGGCGGGCCGTCCTTCTTCGTCATCGAGAGGGGCACCCCGGGGCTCGAGCCCGGAGCGCCGGAGCGCAAGCACGGCATCCGTGCGTCGAACACCACGCCCCTCGGCATCGAGGACGTCGAGGTTCCGGCCGAGAACCTGATAGGCGGCGTCGAGGGCCAGGGCCTGGCCCAGGCCCAGCAGGTGTTCGGCTATACCCGGGTGATGGTGGCCGCTTTCGGCTTGGCCTGCGGAACTTCGGCGCTCGACCGTGCGATCGCCTACGGCAACGAACGGGTCCAGGACGGCTCGCTGCTGGCCCGGAAGGCGGCCTGGACCCACAAGCTGATCGTGCCCCACGCCGTGGCCCTCCAGGCCTCCCGGGCCCACATCGAACAGCTGACCGACCGGCTCGATACGGGCGAGCCCGACCTGCAGGTCGACGGTGCGATCGCCAAGCTGATCGCCACCGAGGCCGGCAACGCGGCGGCCGAGGCGGCCATCCAGGCCCTGGGCGGCTACGGATACATCCACGCGTACCAGGTGGAGAAGATCAAGCGCGACGTGCGCATCACCTGCATCTACGAGGGCACCTCGGAGATCCTCCAGCGAACCATCGCCCGCGACCGCTGGCGGTTGCACCTGATATCGCGCGGGCGCCACTACCACGACATGGCCGAGGGGATGGACCGGCTCGAGAGCGAGCACCCCGGCTGCGGCGGAGGCCTGGCCGCCGCGGCCTGCCGGGCCCTGGCCGAGACCGTCGAGGTCTGCAGACTCATGCGCCTGACCCGCAACCAGCACGTGCTGTTCAGCCTGGGTCTGATGATGGCCCGGACCGAGGTGGCCTGCGCCTTCGCCCGCAAGGCCGCCTCCGGCGACCCGGACACCTCGCGCCTTTCCGCTGATTGCCTTCAAGCCATGAGCAGGCTGTGGGCCCGCAGGGTGGCCACCCGGGTGGCATGCGACGGGCTGGAAATAGTCTTCGGCGCCGACGCCCTCGGCGCCACCGAGCTGCGCGAGTTCGAGGGCCGCCTGGGATTGGCCGGCATCCACGACGGGCTGACCGGCAACCTGGCCGACCTGGGCCGGGTGGCAGCGGCCCTGACATCCAACAACTGACACTCCCGGAGAATCCCATGAGCGACGGACGAACAGTGGCGATCATCGGCATGGGCGCGGTCATGCCCGACGCCCAAGACCTGCAGACATTCTGGGACAACATCCTGTCCGGCAAGGACTCGATCCGCGAGGTGCCGTCTTCGCGCTGGCGTCCGGTCGACCACTACGATCCCGACCCCAAGGCGCCGGACAAGACCTACACCAAGATCGGCTCCTTCATCATGGCCTTTTCGTTCGACAGCCCGAAATACCGCATCCCGCCGCGGGTGGCCGAGGCCATGGACGAAGTGCAGAAGTGGACCGTGGAAGCCTCGCGGCAGGCCCTGGCCGACGCGGGTTACGAAAAGAAAGAATTCGACCGCGAGCGCTGCGCGGTGGTGATCGGCAACGCGCTGGCGGGCGAGATGCACTACCTGACCACGCTGCGGGTGCACCTGCCGCGCTTCGCAAACGCCCTGAAGGGCACCCAGGCGTTCAGGGCCCTGCCCGCCGAGGCCCGCGCCTCGCTTCTCGAGCAGTTCCGCAAGGCGGCCGAGGTGGGCCTGCCCCCGATCACCGAGGACAGCATGCCGGGCGAGCTGTCCAACGTGATCGCCGGACGGGTGGCCCAGGCGTTCGGCCTGCGCGGTCCCAACTTCACCACCGACGCGGCCTGCGCCTCCTCCCTGGCCGCCCTGCAGACGGCCGCGGCAGGCCTGGCCGAAGGGCGCTACGACATGGTGCTGACCGGCGGGGTGGACTCTTCCATGGGGCCCCAGTCGTTCGTCAAGTTCTCCAAGATCGGAGCCCTGTCCGCGGACATGAGCTGCCCGTTCGACGAACGGGCAAACGGCTTCGTCATGGGCGAGGGCTGCGGCGTGCTGCTGCTCAAGCGGCTGGCCGATGCGGAACGCGACCACGACCGGATATACGCCGTGCTGCGCGGCATCGGCTCGTCCTCGGACGGCAAGGGCAAGGGCATCACCGCGCCCAACCCGGTCGGCCAGCGCCTGGCGGTCGAGCGGGCCTACGCGGAGGCGGGCGTCTCGCCGGCCGAGGTGGGCCTGATCGAGGCCCACGGGACCTCGACCGCGGTCGGCGACGTAGTCGAGGCCAACACCATGGCGCAGATCTTCACGGCTGCCGGCGCTCGACCGCGGCAGATACCCATGGGCTCGATCAAGTCGCAGATCGGGCACCTCAAGAGCGCCGCCGGTGCGGCTTCGCTGATCAAGGCGGCCCTGGCCCTGCACCACAAGAAGATCCCAGGCTCGCTGCACTTCGAGCGGCCCAACCCGAAGATCGACTTCGATCAATCGCCGTTCTTCGTGCCCACGCGGACCATTCAGTGGGAGGTCGGGCCGGGGCGGACGAGGATCGCGGGAGTTTCAGCGTTCGGGTTCGGGGGGACGAACTTTCACGCGGTGTTGAGCGAGTATGTTTCAGAAGAAAAGAGGGATTTCGGGAACGGGAACGGGAACGGGAACGGGAACGGAAAAGAGAGTGAGCGTGTCATGCACAAGGTGTTCGCGGTTGGAGCGGAGTCGGTCGAGGAGTTGAGGGAGGAGTTGGATAGGCAGTTGGAGGGGAAGGGGAAGGGGCAGGAGCCCGAGGGCTCGCGGGTTGCTGCGGAGCGAATCGCGATCGCCTGGCGGGACGATGAGGAGCTGGCGCGGCGCGGGAAGCTGGCGCTGGCGGTCCTTGACAAGGACGAGCCGGGCGCCTGGCGGGCGCTGGGGGCCCAGGGGGTGTTTCGCGGGCGCGGGAAGGCGGGCAAGGTGGCCTTCCTGTTTCCGGGCCAGGGGTCGCAGTACGTCGGTATGCTGCGCGAGCTGTACGAGCACGAGCCCGTGGTCAGGGCGACCTTCGACCAGGCCGACGAGATAATGCGGCCCATCCTCGGAAGGAACCTGAGCGACTTCGTGTTCACCGAGGACACGCCCGCCTCGCGGGCCGCGCTCCAGGACACCACGGTCTGCCAGCCGGCCATGCTGACCGCCGACACCGCCCTGGCCAGGCTGCTCATCGAGCGAGGGATCGAACCGGACATGGTCGCCGGCCACAGCCTGGGCGAGTACGCCGCCCTGGTGGCCGCCGGCATGCTCCCGTTCGAAGACGCCCTGAACGCGGTCTGCGCCCGGGCCAAGGAGATGGCAGGGGTGCGGGTGGACGACCCGGGCAAGATGGCTGCAGTGTTCGCCCCGGCCGGCGAGCTGATGAAGGCTCTCGAGCAGATGGAGGGCGTGGTGCCGGCCAACTTCAACTCCCGCAACCAGACGGTCATCGCCGGCCCCACCCGCGAGATGGAAGAGGCTGTCCGGCGACTCGAGGACGCGGGCGTCAAGGCGGTCGAGTTGCCGGTATCCCACGCGTTCCACTCCTTCATCGTGGCCCCGGCCCGAAAGCCCTTGCAGCGGGTACTATCCCGGCTGGCCTTCCGGTCACCGCGCGTGCCGGTGGTGGCCAACCTGGACGCCGAGCCCTACGACCCGGATCCGGCGGCCGTCGAGGCGAATATCGAAAGACTGGCCGCGCAGGTGGCCTCGCCGGTGCGCTGGGTCGAGAGCATCGAGCGGCTGTACGCCATGGGCGCGAGGCTGTTCGTGGAGGTGGGCCCCAAGAAGGTGCTGACCAACTTCGTCCTCGACGTGCTCGACGACCCCGACGTCATCTCGGTATGCACCAACCACCCCAAGCAGGGCGACCAGCCGTCGTTCTCGGCCGCCCTGGCCGCCTGCACCGCGGCCGGCCAGCCGCGCCCGAAAGCGCAAGCAGCGCCGGCCACAGAGGAGCATGAAGTTGCCGTGGACCAGCCCGCCGCGGAGCCGTCCGCCGACGACGTGGTCATTAGCGGAGTGAGCATGGGGCTTCCGGGCGAGGATCACGAGGTATTCGCCGACGACAACACCGAGCGCATGCTCCACGGGTTCGCGGGCATCCAACCGATCCCCCTGTCCCAGCGCGAGCAGCTCGCCGGCCAGCGGATCGTGCGGCTGGTCAAGGACGCCCCGGGCGGGCCGGCCTTCGAGGTGATCGACCGGCCGGATCATGTGGCCCGGCTGACCGGCCGCAAGGGAGCATTCGACCTGGTCGAGGAGTTCGGGATGGATCCCGAGCGGGCGGACTCCTTCGACGTCACCACCAAGCTGGCGATCGCGGCCGGGTTGCTTTCGCTGCGCGACGCGGGCATCCCGCTGGTGATGCACTACAAGGACACCAGCACGGGAGGGCGCCTGCCGGTGGGCTGGCGCCTGCCCGAGCAGCTCGCCGACGAGACCGGGGTGATCTTCGCCTCGGCCTTCCCCGGCTACGACGAGCTGGTCGACGAGATGAACCACCGCAAGCAAGCCGAGCTGATCGAGGCCCGCCTGGCCGAACTGCGGGCGCTGGCCGAAGAGGTCGGTCCGCTGCACGCGGTTCGCGAGCGGATCAGGGCTCTGACCGAGGAGCTGGGCGAAGGCTTCCACCTGGACCGCAAGTTCATCTTCCGGGCCCTGTCCATGGGACACACCCAGCTGGCAGAGCAAGTAGGCGCGCGCGGGCCCAACGTGCAGGTCAACGCGGCCTGCGCCTCGACCACCCTGGCGGTCTCCCTGGCCTGGGACTGGATCCGGGCCGGACGCTGCCGTCGGGTGCTGGTGGTCGGCGCGGACGACATCACCAACCCCAACCTTGCGCCCTGGCTGGTGGGCGGGTTGCTGGCCACCGGCGCGGTGACCACCGAGCCCGATCTCGACAAGGCAGCCTTGCCCTTCGACCGGCGCCGCAACGGGATGATACCGGGCATGGGCGCCGTGGGGCTGGTGATCGAGCAGGCCCAGGCCGCGGCCGAGCGCGGCATGAAGGGCCTCGCCCGCCTGCTGGGCGCCGAGGTGGCCAACAGCGCCTTCCACGGCACGCGGCTGCACCCGGACCACATCGCCGAGGTAATGCAGCGGCTGATCACCCGGATGGAGCAGACCCACGGGCTCGATCGGAATCAGATGGCCTCCCGGACGGTGTTCATCTCCCACGAGACCTACACCCCGGCCCGGGGCGGCAGCGCCGGCGCCGAGGTACGCGCTCTCAGGCACACCTTCGGTTCGGCGGCCGGAAGGATCGTGATCGCCAACACCAAGGGCTACACCGGCCACCCCATGGGCGTCGGCATCGAGGACGCCGCGGCGGTGCGCATGCTCGAGCGCCAGATCGTGCCGCCGATCGCCAACCACCGCGAAACCGACCCCGAGCTGGGACCCCTGAACCTCTCGAAGGGCGGACACCACGACGTGCGCTACGCGCTCCGCCTGGCCGCCGGGTTCGGCTCTCAGATCGCAATGACCCTGAGCGAGCGGATCGACTCCGGCGAAGATCGGGTGTTCGACCGCCGGGCGCACCAGGACTGGCTGGAGCGAGTCTCCGGCATCCGCGGGGCGCACCTCGAGGTGCAGAAGAAGACCTTGCGCGTGATCGACGACCAGGCATCCAGGCAGACCGCGATCGAGGAACACGCAACCGTCGAGGCTGAACCTTCTCCGCCCTCCGTCGACACGGACGAGATCGAGACGAAGATCCTGGCAATCGTGGCCGACAAGACCGGCTACCCGGTCGACATGCTCGAGCCCGACCTGGACATGGAGGCCGACCTGGGCATCGACACGGTCAAGCAGGCGGAAATGTTCTCGGAGATCCGTGAATCCTTCGGCATCCCCAAGCAGGAAGACCTCAAGCTATCCGACTACCCCACCCTGGGACACATCATTCGCTTCGCCAGGGATCACATCGTCGCCGAAGCTCCGGCCGCCGATCCGGAGACGGTCGAGGTCGAGGCACCTCTGTCCGCTGTGGACCCGGACGCGATCAAAACAAAGATCATGGACATCGTGGCCGACAAGACCGGCTACCCGGTCGACATGCTCGAGCCCGACCTGGACATGGAGGCCGACCTGGGCATCGACACGGTCAAGCAGGCCGAGATGTTCTCGGAGATCCGCGAGTTTTTCGGCATCCCCAAGCAGGAAGACCTCAAGCTATCCGACTACCCCACCCTGGGACACATCATCCGCTTCGCCCGGGATCACACAGAGGCCGGGCCTGGCGACGATCCCGGACCCGAGGACCACGCCCCGGCGCCAACCGGCACGGACGGACCGGTATCCTCCTCCAAGCTGCGGTTCCTCGCGCCGCGCCTGGTCGGCCGGCCGCGGGCCGACGCGTGCCTGCCCACCGGGATCGACCTGTCCGGCCGCTCGCTTATCGCGGGCGGCGACGACCCCACGGCAGAGGCGCTGGCCGCGGCCGTCCGGGCCCACGGGGGTTCGCCAGTGCGGTTGACCGGAAACAACCCGGAAGCGCTGGCAGCCGAGGCGGAGCGCATGGCCGCCGAACAGCCCGTCCGCGGGATTTGGATCCTGCCCGGTCAGGCCAGGACCGTCGCGCCGGACGAACAAGACGATTCCACATGGCAGGAGGCGCTTGACGAGCGGGCACGACTGCCCTTCCGCCTGGCCAAGGCCCTCGAGAGGCACCTGGCGGCAAGACAAGGGACCTTCTTTGTCTGCGCCACCCGCATGGGCGGGCACCTGGGCCTGGACGGCCAGGTGGCGGCCGACCCGCTCGCGGGTCTGACCACGGGCTTCGTAAAGGCCCTGGCGCGCGAGTGGCCGGATGCGCTCTGCAAGGTGGTCGACCTGCCGGCCGACGCGGACCCGGGCTTTGCGGCCGACGCCCTGCTGGACGAGGTCCAATTCGACCCCGGCGTGGTCGAGGTCGGCTGTCTTCCGAACGGCAGGTTCGGAGCCGGGCTCGAAGAGGTCGCAGGGACCGCTGAACAGGCGAACACGGCCTGGCCGCCGGTCGAGGATCCGGTGGTGCTGGTGACCGGAGGCACGGGCGGCATCGCCAGCCGGGTGGCGGCAGATCTGGCCGCTCATGGCGGCGGGACCTTCTACCTGGTGGGCCGCTCCGGCCTGCCGGCCGAGGATGACCCGGAGGTGAAGCTGCTCAGGGCCGACCGCGATCGGCTGAAGTCGGAGCTGGTCGAGCGCCTGCGAAGAACGAACGATCGGGTGACCCCGGTCATGGTGGAGACGGCCCTGCGGGACGTGGAGCGCGGCGCGTCCGCGCTCGATGCTCTCGAGGCCGTGCGCCGTTGTGGAGGCCGAGCGCACCACGCCCCCGTTGACATCACCGACAAGAAGGCCGTTGCCGGCCTGGTCGCCGAGATCGTCGCGCGACACGGCCGGCTGGACGCGGTTATCCACGCGGCCGGGATCGATCACAGCCAGGCCCTGGCCCGGAAGACGACCGAGGCGTTCGACAGAATCGTGGGCGTCAAGGCCGACGGGCTGCGCGCCCTGCTGCTGGCCTGCCGGGACGTGCCGGTGCGCTGCATGGTGCTGTTCGGCTCGATCGCCGGACGGTTCGGCAACCTGGCTCAGACCGACTACGCCGCGGGTAACGACATGCTGGCCAAAAGCGCCGCCTGGATAGCCCAGGCGCGGCCCGGGATCGAGGTGTTGACCCTGGCCTACGGCGCCTGGGACGGCGCCGGCATGGCCACCCGCGGGTCCGTGCCCCGGATGATGAAGCAGGCCGGCATCGGCATGATACCGCTTTCCGAGGGAGCCGCGAGCGTCAGGCGCGCCCTGGGGGCCGGGCTGCGCGGCGAGGTGGTGGCGGCCGCCGAGCTGGGCTCGCTGGTCGACCACCTGGACAAGAACGCCCTCGACCTGGACGCGATCCAGCGACGGCTCTCGGAAAACGCAGAGAGCTTCGCCCTGCTCGACCAGGTGAACGGCTGGACCGCCCGGGACGGGCTTCACCTGGAGGTGGTCTTCGACGCCGAACGTGATCCCTACCTCAGGGACCACAGCATCGAGGGAACGCCGGTCGTGCCCGGGGTAATGGCCGTGGAGTGCTTCGCCGAGGCTGTCCGGCTGATCCACCCCGAGCCGGGCGTGCTGTCGATCGAGGACCTGACGTTCGACGCGCCCCTGAAGCTCTATCGAGACGAGCCGCGCCGGGCCGACCTGTACCTGGCGCCGGCCTGGGATCCGGACGGGCCGGCGTTCGACGTCCGCATGGAGACCACCCGGGAGCTGGCCGGAGGCCGGCGGCAGAAGACCTGCCACTACCGGGCCCGGATCAAGCCCGGCCAGAGCGTCGACCCGGTCAAGGCGCACCTGCCGTCCATGGATCGAACACAGGCTTTCATCGACAAGGACACCATCTACCGGGCCTACTTCCACGGCCCGTCCTTCCAGGTCATGGAACAGGCTGACGCGACCGCGGACGGCGCCATGACCGGCACCCTGGCCGCGGGCCGGGCCCAGCCCTGCCTGGGCAAGCCGGCCCGGATGACCTCCCAGCCCATGCTGACCGAGCTGGCCTTTCAGACCGCCGGGCTGATGGAGGCGCGCGACCGCGACCGCCTCGGCCTGCCTGCCGGCGTGGACCGGCTCGCCATCCACGACCAGCAGCCCGGAGATCCCGGCAGGATCGCGGCCTGGGTGGTCGACTCGGGCAACGGCGAAGGCCGCTATAACGCAAAGGTGGTCGACTCCCGCGGCTTCGTGCTCGTGGAGCTCGACGGCTACCGCACCTCCGCCCTGCCCGGCGCGCTGCCTGACGAGGTCAGGGACGGGCTCGATCCCGCGCGGAGACGGTCGTGATCCGCTGGCTGATGATGCGCGACGGGCCGTCCAGGATCCTGGACGGCTATCTCCATCCGGAAGAACGCGAGGAGGGCAAGCGCTTTCGCCACCCCGGCCGCCACCGCCAGTTCCAGCTCGGCCGGGCAGCCGCCAAGAACCTGCTCATCCAACGCGGCCCCGAGGCCGACCTGCCGGCCCTCGGCCCCCGCGGGATCTGGATCCACCGCACCCCGGCCGGCTGGCCGCAGGTGCTCGACGGCCAGGGCCGCCCTTTGCCGGTATCGCTGTCCATCGCCCACACCCAGGATCGCGCCCTGTGCGCCATGTGCCCGGCCGCCGAGGGCTCCCTGGGCGCCGACATGGAACTGGTGGACGAACGGCCGCGGCCCTTCCTGGAAGACTTCTACACCGACGACGAACGCGAGCAACTAGCGCCCCTGCCGAACGAGGAACGAGCCCGCATGGCCACCCTGTTCTGGACCATCAAGGAGGCCGTGCTCAAGGCTCGACGCACCGGCCTGACCGAGAACGCCAAGAACGTGGACGTGGAATCGGTCGACGAGAGGGCGGGCGAGGGCTGGAGCCGGACAGAAGTCGGCCTGGCCGAAGGGCACCGGCCCGAGGTGTTCTTCAGGTGGGCAGAAGACGGTCGGCTGGCACTGGCCATCGCCAGGTGCGCTACTTCTTGACCCGGATGGACTCGATCACCACGTTCTCGAGAGGGCAGTTCTGGGAGAACGGCCCCTTGCGGCCGGTCTTGACGGCGGCGATCTCATCCACCACATTCAGGCCCTTGGTGACCTTGCCGAAGACCGCGTAGCCGAAGCCGCGCGCACCGTGGTCGAGAAACTTGTTGTCCTTCAGGTTGATGAAGAACTGGGCCGTGGCCGAGTCCACCATATTGGTGCGGGCCATGGCCAGGGTGCCGCGCAGGTTCTTCAGCCCGTTCCCGGCCTCGTTCTTGATCTGGGCGCGGGTCTTCTTCTTGGCCAGGTTGGCGTCCATGCCGCCGCCCTGGATCATGAAGTTGGGGATCACCCTGTGGAAGACCGTCCTGTCGAAGAACTTGTCCTGGACGTACTTCAGGAAGTTGTCCACCGAGATGGGAGACTTGTCCTTGAACAGCTCGGCCTCGATGGTGCCCATGCTGGTCTTGATGATCACGGTCGGGTTGCCGGCCAGCGCCGGGCCCGCGAAGGTGAGGGAAAACGCCAGGGCTGCGAACAGCGCGATGGTCTTGGCTTTCATCTCGTCCTCCTCATGGTCACGCGATTGTGACGGAATCGATGGTCACGTCCTCGAGCGGGCAGTCCTTGTCGAACGAGCCCTTGCTGCCGGTGGGGGTGGCGACGATGGCGTCGACCACGTCCATGCCGGCGGTGACTCGGCCGAAGACAGCGTAGCCGAAATCGCGGCCGCTGTGGTCCAAAAAGTCGCTGTCGGCCACGTTGATGAAGAACTGGTTGGTGGCCGAGTTGACCTCGGAGGTGCGGGCCATGGCCAGGGTGCCGCGCTTGTTCTTGAGGCCGTTGTCGGCCTCGTTCTTGATCGAAGCCCGGGTGGGCTTCTGTTTCAAGGAGGCGTCGAATCCTCCGCCCTGGACCATGAAGCCGGGGATCACGCGGTGGAAGATCGTCCCGGCGTAGTGCCCGTCGCGGGCATACTGCAGGAAGTTCTCCACGGATATCGGGGCCTGGTCGGAAAACAGCTCCACCTCGATGGCTCCCTTGCTGGTGTGGATGACGACGTCCTGGTTTGGCATATTCAGTCTCCTGTCTGACTCCTGTTCAAGCCGCTATTTTCCCATTTTCTTCTTCAGCAGATCCCCCAGCGTTCCGAATCCGCCCGAGGACTTGCCGTCGTCCCTGCCCAGGTAGTCCTCGAAGTCGGCTCGCTCGTCCTCCACCAGGGCTTCCTTTCGCGACAGCCGGATGCGGCGGCCGTTCTCGGTGATCTCGAGCACCTTGACCTTGATCTTGCTGCCGACGGGAAACTCCTTGCGTGTGTCTACGCCCTTGGATGTGCCCAGCTCCATGTTGGGGATCAGCCCCTTGCGTCCCGGGGCGAGCCTGACGAACACGCCGAAGGGGGCCACCGAGTCCACGACGCCCTCGGCCACCGCGCCCACCACCGGGATGTCGCCGAACTCTCCCTCCTTGGGCACCCTGGCCAGGCCGATGCGGCGCTGGACGGGATCCACGTTGAGCACCTCGACCTCGACCTCGGCACCTACGCTCAAGACAGCCTTGGGGTGCTTGACCCGGTCGGGCGTGTTGAGGTTGGAGACGTGGATCAGCCCGTCCACGCCCGGCGACAGCTCCACGAAGGCGCCGAACGGCTGCAGCCGGACCACCTTGCCGGGCAGCCGGATGCCCACCGGGAAGGCGGCCACCACGTCCTCCCACGGATCGGCCTCGAGCCGCTTGAGGCTCAGGCTGATGCGGTCCTTTTCGCGGTCGAACGAGACCACCTGTACGTGGACCTCGTCGCCCTCGCTGAGCACGTCAGAGACCTTTTCCACCCGGGTGTGGGAGAGCTCGGAGATGGGCAGCAGGCCGTCCAGGCCTCCCAGGTCCACGAAAGCGCCGAAGTCGCGGATGCTGCGCACGGTGCCGTTGACGACGTCTCCCTCCCGGATCGTTTTGCGAAGCTCCTCGGCCTCGCGCTCGGCCTCGGCCGCGAGCAGGGCCTTGCGCGAGACCACGAGATCCGGCCTCCGGTCCGAGTCGTCGTACTTGGTGATCAGGAAGGAATAGCGCTGGCCCAGGTGTTCGTCCGGCTCCTCGCAGTACCGCAGTTCGATATGGCTTATGGGACAGAAGGCTCGCAGGCCGGCCATCTCCACCACGAACCCGCCCTTGTTTCGTTCGGCCACCCGGCCCTCGACCGGCAGCTTGTTGCGAAAGGCCACGATCAGAAGCTCGCGATCGCGTATGCCCCTGGCCAGCTTGCGGCTGAGCACCAGCCCGCTCGAGCCGGACGACACCACGCAGGCCTCGATCGTGTCGCCCTTCTGCGGCGGCTCCTCGTCCCGGTACTCCTCGAGCGACAGGATGCCCTCGCTCTTGCCGCCCAGGTCCACGAAGGCGTACTCCCTGGTCAGCGAGATCACGGTTCCAGACACTATCTCGCCCCGGTCGGACTCGCGCACGTCGAAGTCCCGTTCCATGGCCGCCATGAACTCCGCCCGCTCGGCTTCTTCGTCCGGCTCGTCCGCCCCATCCGCTCCTTCCGGCTGGTCGCACTGGTCGCTCTCCGGCTCCGCTGCGGGAACCTGCTCGACCTGCTCGACCTCTCGTTCGTCCTGCTGGTTGTCGTCCATGCCGCCCATCCTCCTCAAGTACATCGGGGTAGGGTAGGCCTATCTACCACGCGATGAGGAACACCCACAACGAAAATTTGTCAAACCCCCAAGCGCCCTTGCAATCCTGGCCGGACTGCATACATTATTGTCCGTGAGGCGGAAAACATGCGTTGGTCGTATAAGATAACGACGATCTTCGGCATCCCGGTCCGGGTGCACATCAGCCTGCTGGTCTTCCTCGGGCTGGTGGCCTTGTTCGGCGGTGGGGTGTACGGCCTGATCCTGATGTCCGCCGTGTTCGGCTCGGTGGTGGTGCACGAGCTCGGCCATGCCCTGGTCGCCCGCTCCAAGGGGCTGCCCATCGCGGACATCTCCCTCTACCCCTTCGGCGGCATGGCCCGCATGATGGCGGCGCCCCGCACCACCAAGGACGAGATCCTGGTCGCCGCGGCCGGACCGGTGGTCAGCTTCATCCTGGGCCTCGTATTCTGGGCCATGGCCGTGGCGACAAACAGCGCCGAGCTGTGGCTGCTTTCGCAGGTCAACCTGCTCCTGGGCGGCTTCAACCTGCTGCCCGCCCTGCCCATGGACGGCGGAAGGATCTTCAGGGCTGTCGTGGCCAGGCGCGTGGGCTTCTACAGGGCCACCAGGGCCGCGGTCCGCCTGGCGCGCTGGATCGCGCTGGCCATGCTCGTCGCCGGGTTCATCTACTCGACCTGGCTGGTCGTGATCGCCCTGTTCCTCCTGTTCGCATCGACCTCAGAGGAGGTCATGGCCCGCGCCCGCCAGTACATGGGCGACCCCGGCTACCACGATGCCCCCGGCACCCACGGCCTGCCTTACGACCCCGTCGACCACCAAAAGCCGCACACCAGGGTCCCGGGCACGGACTGGGAAGTCCTCGTCGACGACCACCCCCGCCCTCGCCCAGGCCGCCGGGTGTATACCGATCGGAACGGCAACCGCGTCGTGATCGAGTGGTGGAAGACCTAGCTCCGCAAACTTCGCGGAAATCCTCTATTTACCGCTGACGAACTGCTCGGCGAAGTACTTCGGGTTGAGCGTCTCGCCGGTGGCCTTTATGAGCAGTTCGTCCCAGCGCAGGCTGGCGGCGGGGGCGAAGATGTTCTCCTTCAGCCAGGCGCCCGGCGCGGGGTGGCCGGTCAGGTCCATCTGGTTGGGGGAGTCGGACTTCAGGATGTTGCGGGCCATGTGGTCGAGGAGTTGGCTGGCCATCATCTCGCCCAGCAGGTAGTTGTGGTAGTAAGCTGGTCTTGAGCTCGTTGTCGGTCGCCTCCTTTCCGTCGAGGTCGCCCCTGAACTCGCTGAAGGTCTTCTGCACCCCGGTCGACAGCTTGACCATGCGTTCCATGAGCTGCGGATCGATCTGGTTCTCCTCGAAGGCGTTGACCAGCAGGGTCAGCTGTCGAGCGAACAGGGGATCTGCGACTACGCCCTTGTCCCGGACCAGCTTGAGGAAGTCGTAATGCCCGGGATCGGAGTGCTGCTTGCGCAGCTCGATCTCCAGCGCGGCCACCTCCTGGTAGGCCTGCTCATCGCCGGTCGTGGTGGCCTTCCAGTAGACCAGTAGACCAGGTTCCACTCCTTCTCGATCGGCGCGATCCGGGCGGTGTGCTCGTCGACGAATTTTTTGAAGTCGGACAGCAGGCCCACGGTGAAGTCCCGGCCGTGGGGTATGGACTTGGGCCCGCCGGCGCAGCCGGACGCGGCCGGCAATACCAGGGCAAGGCAGAGGATGAAATACAGCATGGCTCCTCCAGTCTTCAGTCGCCGGGTGAAAGCGAGAACTGCTCGATGAAGTACTTCGGATCCAGGCCCTCGCCGAAGGCCTTTCGCAGGAGATCGTCCCAGCGCAGGCTGGCGCCCGGGGCGAAGAACGACTCTTTCAGGAAACGACCCGACTCCTCGTAGAGCATGGAACCGCCGGATCTCTTCCCCTCGGATTTCGGGAGGTGGTACAGCAACTGGCTGGCCATCAACCGGCCCAGCAGGTAGTTGTGGTAGTAGACCGGCGCCACGACCAGGTGTAGCTTCGAAGCCCAGTCGGGCGCGTCCCGGCCCTCGGGCGGGTCAACCAGCTGGTAGCGCTTCGCAAGCTCCCACCACAGTCGGTTCAGGTCCTGTTCAGGGTCGCGGTACAGCTCGCGCTCGAAGTGCGTCATCACCAGGCAGAAGCGGACGAACACCAACACCGAGCGCCGCAGGCCCTCGCGGATCTCGGCCTCGCGGGTCTTCAGGCGCTGTCTGGATACACCGAGCACGTCGACCAGCCAGGCAGGGTTGCGGGTCTGGCTGCCGAACAACCCGGCCACCGCCTCGGTGACCGACACGTGGGCCGGGACGCGCAACAGCCAGGGCAGGTCGCGCGCGATGTGAGCGTCGTAGACCGCGTGGCCCATCTCGTGCAGCAGGGCGGCGGTCCAGCTCTCTCCCCTGCGAAGGCTGGCCAGGATGCGCACGTCGCCGGCGCGGTCCACGTCGAGGCAGAAGGCGTGCGGCTGCTTGCCCGGCCTCTCGTCCAGGTCCGAGCGCCGGAGAATCCCCGACGGGTCAAGGCCGATCCTCGAGAAGAACGAGAAGACCACCTGCCGCGGATCCCGGTCTGCGAACAGGGGATCCAGGTCCAGCCGGCCGACCACGGGCGCCCTCTGGAAGAATGGATCCTCGAAGTGCCAGGGCCGGATCTCCCCGGGCTCGATCCCGAAGCGCCCGGCCAACTGGGCCTTGATCTCGCGCATCAGCTTCGAAAAGGGCTCGTCGGTCTGCCGGGCCAACTCGTCGAACAGCGACCGGATCCGTTCCGGGTCCTGCTCGTCCATGCGCAGACGCATGTCATAGTAGTCGGTGTATCCCAGCGACCGGGCCGCCCGGTTGCGCATCCTGACCAGCGCGAGGAGGTCGTCGCGGACCACAGCTCCCCGGGCCTTGTATCCCTCCCAGGCGGCCTTGCGCAGCCCGGGATCGATCTCCGACTTGAGGATGTCGTAGATGTCGTTGTCGGAAAGCTCCCGGCCGTCGACGGCCGGGTGAAAGTCGGAAAACTTCTTCTCCAGCCTGGAGGCCAGCCGCACCATGTCCTGCAGCAGCTCCTCGTCTATCTGGTGCTCCTCGAAATGCGTCAACAGAAGGTCGAGCTGACGCGCCAGCAACGGGTCGCGGACCTTCCCGCTTTCGAGGGTCCGCAGCAGGAACAGGAAGTCGTCGGGACTGGCATGTATCCTGCGGATGCGCAGCTCCAGCTCGGCCACCTCCTCGAAGGCGGCCCGGTCGCCCGTGGTGGCGGCCCTCCAGTAAGCCAGGTTCATCCGCCGCGACAGCGGAGCCACCCGGGCCACGTGGCGTTCGATGAAGGATTCCAGCTCCGCTTCCGGACCCGAGAAGCGGCCTGTTGGGACCGGCCGCGGTCCGCCCGGACAGCCGGCGATGAGCAAACCGGCCAGCGCCGCAAACACCACCCAACTTCGCATGGACACCTTCTCTGCTCTCATCTCGCAGGCAGTCTATCGGAGCGAGTATTCAAGGGCAAGCCGTGATCGAGCGCACAACACCCTTCGGACGGCCTGCCTTCGCAGGCCATAGCCCGCTACGGCGGGCGAAGGCCTGTTCCAATCTGGAACCCGCAGGCTGCGAATCTGGAGGCCCGCTCCTGGCAAGCCTTGCCATCGGAGGCAATTTATGATTCTTTCCCGAGAAGTTGGGTTCTCACTCGTGCTTGGCACAGCCCTTGCTCGCTCATACGGGTGACGCGAACCACACGACAGAGGAGGACAAACCATGAGATCCGCGAACATCGCACTCCTGGCAGCCCTGGTGCTGGTGGTGCCGGGATGTATTATCGATGACCCCCACGATCCCTGCTACGGCGACTGCTGCTACGACGACTGCGGTCCATACTACGGCGACATCGGGTTCTGGTGGAGCTTCGAGCTGGACGACGGCTCGGTGACCGACGACTGCATCCTCGCCGGCGTGGCCAGGGTCGACACCCGGGTCTACGACGAATGGGACGATTTGGAGTACCCGGTCCCGGATCGCCCCTGCGGTGACCTTGGCCTGGAGATGACGAACTTCGAAGAAGGCTGGTACTACATCGAGCTTACCGCCCGCTGCAGCCGGGGCACCACCACTCACGAGGCCCTGTACGAGGTCTGGGTCGAGCCGGGCATGAACGACTACGGCGACCTGGTGCTCGACTACCTGCGCCCTTGCATGTAAGTCTCGTTGCCGTCGCCGGATTTCAAAAAGCCCATCCCGTCCATCCCTACTTCGCTAGAAGATAATAACGTGACCGTGTGTTTTGACTTCCACCTCCTGTCCTGATAAGCTTTATGACATAACATGCAAGAGGTGACATCATGGCAGAAGAGGTAGGCGTTGCCGAGCTGAAGCGGCGATTCTCCGAGTACCTGAACAGGGTTGCGTTGCGGCACGAGCGGATCGTCATCCGCAGGCGGGGGCGAACCGTTGCAGCCATGGTCCCGCTGGACGAAGTGGCGGGCCACGAGGAGCAAGCCGGCCAGCGGCGGGGGCTTCTTGCCGCTGTGGGCGCCTGGGCGGACTACCCTGACCATGACGATTTCCTCCGGGAACTGGAGCGGGCCCGGAGCCGCTCCCGGGACCGCAAGACGGACCCCCTGGCGTGATAGTATTTGACACCGACGTGCTCTCATACGTGCTCAGGCGGGATCCCCCGGCAGGATTGATCCGGAGGATCGCTGCCGTGGATCCACTCGAGCAAGCCACCACGAGCATCACGCTCGGGGAGCTGGTGTACGGCGCGCATCGCAGCCCAAGGCCCGAGTATTACCTGGACAGGCTGAAGGAGCTTCTGTTGCCCAACCTGCGCATTCTCGCCTTCGATCAAAGGGCAGCCGAGGTGTACGGTGAATCGCGGGCCGATTTGGAGAAGATCGGCCGGCCAGTAGCAGAGCCCGACCTCAGAATAGGATCCATCTGCCTGCGCCACGCCGCCACCCTGGCAACCGGCAACCTGCGCCACTACGGCAAGATCCCCGGACTCGAGGTGGAGGACTGGCTGGCGCCGTACCGGTAGCAACCTCCGGAGTTGCTGCGCCCTTTCCCAGCTTCCTGCTCTGCATTTCCGAGCCTGGCAAGATCGCTGCCGACGATCTGTCAGAAGGATGCCGAGACAACCCAGGTTGCACGGGGATAATCGGACGTGCTAGGTTTCCGGGCCATGGCGAACGTATTCCATACCCTGAAAGAGCGCGGGTTCGTCTCCCAGGTGACCGACGCACAGGCGGTCGAGGAGATGCTGGGCGGGGGGGCGGTGACATTTTACATCGGGTACGACCCCACGGCCGACAGCCTGCACGCGGGCTCGCTGTTGCCGTTGATGGCCATGGCGCACATGCAGCGCGGCGGGCACCGGGCGATCGGCATCCTGGGGGGGGGCACGGCCATGGTGGGGGACCCCTCGGGCAGGACCGAGATGCGCCGGTTGCTCACCGCCGAGCAGATCGAGAAGAACGCCGTGGGGCTGCGGGAGCAGATCGGGCGGTTCGTCGATTTGGGCTCCGGCGGGGCGCTGGTGTTGGACAACGCGGACTGGCTGCTGGGGCTGAACTACGTCGAGTTCCTGCGCGAGGTCGGGCGACACTTTTCGGTCAACCGGATGCTTTCGTTCGAGAGCTACAAGATTCGCCTGCAGCGCGGTCTTTCGTTTCTGGAGTTCAACTACCAGTTGCTGCAGGCCTACGATTTTCTGGTGCTCTATCGGGAGCACGGCTGCAGGCTGCAGATGGGCGGGGAC
>SDBT01005561.1_pt1 | contig 21126 bp, 20 predicted proteins | sample 2277101 | NCBI WGS metagenome assembly SDBT01 (sample SAMN10404973, study PRJNA504765) | marine sediment metagenome | isolation source: marine sediment core GS10_PC15, 103 cmbsf | place: Arctic Ocean: Southern Knipovich Ridge | collected 2010
AGTCGGAACGGCGGAGGAATTTCTAGGTATGGAGACTGTAGGGAGTATAATTGATAGACTAATCACTATAGACATGAAAATGTGGTACGCCCAAGAGGATTTGTATGAAATTCGACACATGAGCTTCGAAGAATTTATTGATAAATATAAAAATAAGTTTGGTATGGAGCATTTATGGAAAGCCTTTCAAAAAAGCATGGACCTTAACCTACAGAGGAACGACCTGATAGATGAAATAGATGTAGAAATCTCTAGGCAGATAGAGCAAGGAAAAGGGAATGTTCAACGCACACATAAAACCTACTAGGTTCTATGGTCAAGGAAGGCCCTATTTGGATGAGCAGTTATTTGATAATTATTTCTACAATAAAATGGATGGATTTTTTATAGAGTGTGGGGCCGCAGATGGAGTGGGTTACAGTAACACGTTGCTTTTTGAAAACGAGTTCGATTGGACGGGTATAAATCTTGAAGCATCATTAAAGCAATACTCAGCGTTAGTTATTAACCGACCCAAATCTTTGAATCTGCACATGGGATTAGCAGGTTATACTGGACAAGCATTGTTCAACGATGTAGTATCTGCACCGGGAGGAGGAGAGGGGAACGGATCGTTCAGTCACACAAGCGAACATTTGAAAGAACTGAAGGGCTACAACTGTGTGTTTAAAGAATACTCTGTACCAGTCATAACCTACAAAGACTTAGTAAGACTTTATAATATTGAGCACGTAGACTTATTCAGCTTAGATGTAGAAGGATATGAACTACAGGTAATTGAGGGGATGAAAGGCTCTGATGCCATGCCCGAAGTTTTATGTGTTGAACACTCAATTTCTGGAAAGGATAATTTAATAAAAGCACTTCCAGACTACAAACTGGATGGGGAAAATTACGTAAATTCGATTTTCATAAAAAGGTAAGGATATGATACCAGTATATAAGCCATATCTACCGGAAGGGTCTTTGAATTACGCTCATGACGCCTTGGACTCAGGGTGGCTGTCTCAGGGGCCGTACCTCATCAAGGCAAGGGAGATGCTCTCTGAAATGTGGGGAACAGAGAACATTATACTGACTAATAGCGGGACGGCGGCTAATCACATGATAGCTCGCACCATGAGGCTGAAGTACCCGTGGAGAACCAATCTCATTGTACCCAACAATGTGTACGTGGCCGCTTGGAATCCATTTCTCTTAGAAGGATTCGACTTGAACCCTGTGGATGCCGATCCGTTAACATGGAACATGGATATAAGTGATTATAAGGATCACCGTACAAATATCATACTGGCTGTACACAATTTAGGGAACATTATCAATGTTCCTGCATGGAAAAAGAAATTTCCCAACACCCCCTTCATAGAAGATAATTGTGAAGGATTAGGAGGCATGTACGGAGAGCCCCTCCGACCTACTGGAACATCATCGGACGCGTTCTCCGTATCTTTCTATGGTAATAAGAATATAACGACTGGAGAGGGTGGTGCGTTCGTGACTTATGACGATGATGTGTTTTCCTATGCACACTCGTTTCATGGACAGGGACAGTCACCACGAAAATTCATCCACAACATTCCGGGATATAACTACAGGATGAACAATATTCAGGCGGCTATTTTATGTGGTCAGCTTGAAATACTTTCAGAAGTGTTGGAAATGAAAGAGGCTGTGTTCGATTATTATGTGTCTAGATTTTCATATAAGGGCTATGTAGATTTTCAATATCCTCCTCCGGGAACTCAGTCAGCTAATTGGATGTTTGGTATACGGCTTGTAGGTAACAAAAGTTACATGCAGTCAGAGAAATTCTTTTCAGAGGCAGGAATTGAGACTAGACCGATGTTCTATCCAATTCAATATCACAAGCATCTGCACCACACGGCTTCTAATAGAGTATCACGGGCTAGTATTGATGTGGCACAGCGTCTATCTCAGGAAGTAGTAATTCTACCTAGCTTCCCAGAGATTACAACCATACAGCAGGACTTCATCATTAATAAGGTGGAAGAATATGTACAAAAATTTCTATTTCTTTAACTGGTATGGCAACGGCGACATTCTAAATTCCAAAGAATACGTCAGAGAGCTAGCTATAAAACTACCGGCAGAGGGTATAGCTGAGAAGGTGTGGTATCTCCATCCCAAGAGCCATCAGATTTTATGGGACATGGCAGATATCATAGAGCAAGGCCCAATAACAAAGAAATGCAATAACGGGTTGGCTTTCTCAGAGGACGGCGAGGATGTGTACTTTAATACATGGATAGGAAGGGATGGAAGGTACGTTCTGCCCGGCATAGTGTGTACTGACATTATGAACCTAAAAATGTTCAACGATCAGTTATACGCTATGGGATTACATATACGGTTACGAAGGCCATTGATAGAGTATGTGCCTAGAATAGATTTCACCAAGATGGACACTAGGTATGTGCTAAGAATAAACAGGTTTTTTACAGAGCACAGTAACCGAACGACTATGCTGATTTGTAATGGCGATGTACATTCTGGACAGGCTGAGAATTTTGACTTTGGGCCAATCATAGAGGCTCTTTGTGATAGGCACCCCGATGAGATTTTCGTAGCCACCACAGAGTTTGCCCCATCTACCGACCACCACAATCTGTTCTTCACAAGTCAGATCATACACACAGATGAAGTGTTCGATTTAAACGAGATAGCCTACCTGAGTAACAGGGTTGATTTGACCGTTGGGCGCGCTTCGGGGCCGTCATGTTTTGCACAGCATAGAGATAATATCACAGACCCAACTAAGAAGTTTCTAGTATTTTCAGGGCACCCTGATTGTGTTACTTTTCTAAAGGGAGCCAAGGGAGATGCACACTTCTTCTGGAGTGGCGATACAGAAACGGAACAGGTATATCAGGAGATAAGAGAGGTAATGGGATGGAAAATCTAGTCGGAATAGTAACGTACGGCAATTTAGAATTTACTAAAATGGCCGTCAGGTCCGTGTGGGAAACAACTGGTGATTCGGTGGATTTATTTTTAGTAGTAGGAAAGTACCAAGATAAAGAAACTCCAGCGTGGTTAGACGAGGTAGGAATTCCCTATGTCAAGCATGACACTAACTATGGTTTTCCTTTCTCAGTCAATGATATCTATGATTATGCGTGGGAAGAAAATGACTATCGTAATTTGATAATCATGGGTAACGACGTGGTAGCGTATCCCTACGCCATAGATTCAATGATCCACGTAGCGAACACTACGGATAATGCGTGGGTATGTGCAAGAGAGTACAGTGTAAAGTCTTTTGCTAAGGAATATCCAGAGGAGGCCGCTAAGTCGTTCAATATTGGGAGTAACTACAAGTTTACAGACTTCGACGCACGACCTTGGGAAGTAGCTATAAAAGATTCGAAGGCTATCTCTCCAAACATTGAAACAGATGGGGCGGGGCTCAGTGACGTACACAACCTAGCTCTGTTTAAGAGAGAAGTTTTCGACAAGATTGGGTATATAGATGTCAATTATTATCCAGCCTATTATGAAGACAATGATTATGTTAGACGAGCCATAAATTCAGGTCTAACAAACTCTTGCAGAGTTTTGAATTCTCTTTACTTTCATTTCTGGAGCAGGACCATACATCAGGGCACTGGAGGCTCTAATACGGGATATTTCCATGAGAATAGAACTTTCTATATGAGGAAATGGGGCGGAGATTTTGGCTATGAGGCGTTCACCGAGCCTTTCAATGGAGTACCTTATTTCTTGGGTAATATACGACTAGAACCAGAGTTTGGAATTCATTCTAGAGATGACGAGTACGAAATAATTGACTTTTGGATGAATAAGTATAGAGCTACAGCGAGAGCTTAGTGATTGAAGAAAAAATTAGCCAAGAAGATTTATGGCTATATGAGCTAATAAGACATCCAGCTCTGTGTGGAGAATTTTTAAGGAACCTAGACTCTCATCCCAAGGATGCGGTATGGGAGTACGCTCCCTACCAGAATGATATCATTTGTGACTTCGATCACTATGTCAGTATATGTTGTGGAAGGTCAGTAGGAAAGACTGTAGCACTAACTGATATTTTAATATGGATTTTGATTAACCGGGTATTCTGGGGTGATTACGTCGTATATACGGTACCCAATAAGGTCCATCTTGATCCAGTGTGGGATAACTTGGTAAGGATGTTTAGGGCCAACACTCTCCTAATGCAGTATTTGCAAAAAGGTAAGGGAATAAACTCCTCAGATCACAACATCAAGCTATTAAACAACATGTCGTTGGACTGCAGAATAGCAGGGACATCAGGATCAGGAGCATCGGTGGTGGGTATGCATACACCATTCGAAATTGTAGATGAGGCAGGTTTTTATCCGTGGGGTACCTGGATAGAACTACAGCCTACGTTAAACACTTGGCAGAAAGGGTTTAGACGCATTACGTCAGGAGTTCCAACAGGTCTAAGAGAAAACAATGTGCTCTACTTCACGGATCAGGTGGACAAAGAGTCCAGTCTACATAGAGTATCAGCACATCGAAATCCTCGCTACTCACAAGACGATGAGGAAAGAAATATCGTTAGGTATGGAGGAGAAGATAGCGAAGATTACATTCATCACGTATTAGGAGAGCACGGTACAGCTACGTTCTCCGTATTTGATAGAAGCTTGATGATGATAAAGCAATACCCCGTCTTTCGCATCAAGTTGAACGGTCTGGAAATAGACGATTTAGCAGAGTATTACTTGCATCTGACAGCCTTACCATCAATAGACACTAAGTACGACTATCTAATGATGGGCGTTGACTTAGGTTACACGGAGCCTACAGCCATACATGTGATGTACGCTAAAGACGGACATATGTACTGGCACGCTAGGATACAGCTTACAAAAGTAAGCTATCCTATACAGAAGCAACTCATCAATTTCATAGATGATAAATTTGGACGCTTCGACATTATAGGCATAGATGCGGGAGGCCCCGGTAAGCCAGTTGTACAGGACTTGCTAGAGGCAGAGGAATTTATACATAAGGATTATGAAGGAAGACTTATCCCTGTCGAGTTTGCATCCAATATGGTGCTTGGAATAGACTCAGAGGGAGAGGAAATAAAAACAAAGCTTCGACCATTTTCAGTCTCTTTGGCACAGGAGTATTCGAACTCTCACAAGCTCGTTTACTCGTCAACAGACATGGAATTTGTAACGGAGCTAGAAAGAATGACCTATACAAAGACACCTAAAGGTGACGTAGTATATAAGACGTTGACCTTGAGAGGCGGAGCCAAAGGTGATGACCATCACACAGCGGCATTGCTCTGTATGCTGATAGCCCACTATACTTTACGGGATCAGACTATATACAGACCAAATACTAAACGTTTAGCTGGAGTCTCTTGGGGCTCTGGATAGTAAAGGTGAAATATGGCTAATACAGAAGCTAAAGCAGTAAAAGAAGTAGTAGAAGAAGTAGTAGAAGAAGTAACAAGTCAGCCAACGAAATTGGCTAAGGCTGCTCATCAATATAGCATCCTCGAAAACTACAATAGAACGGGCTCACATCCTTGGACGCCCCAAGATATTGACAAAATGGACTTCACAGACAAGGAATGGAAGGAAGTCATTGCTAGCTGTAGATTTTTTTATAAGCATGACCCTTTCGTATCAACTGTCATTAATAAAGTCATTGATTTAGCCATTAATGACATTATTATTAGGGAGGGGGACGCAAGGAAGTCAGTAAAAAGTATTTTAGACGCTATAAAAGTAGATTTAATGATTTTTCTTAGAAGTGTGGCATTAGAGTATATGCTCTCTGGTCTTGTGGTTCCAGAGATGACCTTTGAAACAATAAACAAGTCAGAGTTACATGAGCGAGGAATCAAACGCTTTGAATCTTTATTGCTTCCAACAGATATGTGGATTCGTGACCCCGCCAGCATAGTTGTAAAAAATCCCATGATCGGCGGTAAGAAGTCTTATTTTGTAGAGATTCCCAAAGAACTAAGATTCTTTATTCAAAATAAAGGCAAGTATGAAAATGGAGATACGGATATAAAGCTGTACCTTGAAATAAAAAAGGCTATGCCAGATTTTGTTAGGAAGATTCAAAAGGGAGATGAGAGAATTCTCTTAGATAATCCGCTGGTAATACAATCAAGAACAATCACGGCGGAGGCATACCCCATACCCTATATGTTCCCGGCCTTGGAATCTCTAAAACATAAAAGAAATCTACGAAGAATGGATTACTCTCTGGCGTCGAGAGTAATAACAGCCATAATGCTAATCCGTATAGGGGACAAGGACTTTCCCCTTACTGAGGACAACGAAGACCAATTAGACACACTCAAACAGAAGATGAAGTGGAGAGAAACGAGTGGCTCAAAGGATATGGAACGCATATTCCAGCTATTCGGAAACCACACCCTAGACATAACTTGGGTATTTCCTGATACTAAAGCCCTATTGGACGATGTTAAGTATAGAAATGTGAACCAAGACATCTCAGTTGCACTAGGCTTCCCTAGAATTTTGATCACAGGGGAGACAGAACGTACCCAAACATCAGATGCAGAGATAGCAACCATCGCTCCATTGAATACAATGGAAAGAATACGTGAATCAATATTCCCCATAGTTAGCAGAATTATTGATACAATAGTAGTAGAAAACAAATTAGGTGGCAATCCTGATGTACAGTTCAAGCCAATCAACATGATGGCGGCGTCCGCTTTCGTTGAAGGGCTTGTTGAGCTGTATAATAGTGGAAATATCTCCAGAGAGAGCTTTGACGCTGCGTTTGGATTTGACCTATATGAGGAACTAAATAAGAGGGCTACAGAAAAAGAGCTGTTGGACGAGCTTGACTTGGATGAATTTGCTCCAGTTCCGTTCTCTCAGCAGCCGGGAGAGACTACTACTCCCGCTAAAAGCACTCCAAAGAAGGAATAATTGAGTATGAAAACACACAAGATTGTATCGAGTATTGTACAATTGAGTACAGAAGACATGCAAACTCTACCTAAAGAGGTAGCTGCGGCAATCTCACGCAACCCTACCCTTAAATGGATAAAGTTCATTCTAACAGATGACTCTCCTAATGCGAATTCACAAAGAATTCCAAAGGCGGAATTTGCTAATCTTGTAAAAACCGGAGTACATATGCCCATTAAGATGGCCCAGGGTTTTATTAGAGAGGGGCATGAGTTTTCAGTACCCATTGGTTCAATTACAAATTTAATAGAAAGAGATAATTTCGTAGAAGGCATAGCAGGCTTGTGGCAAAAAGAATTTCCTGATGAGATTGATGTACTGCAGGACCGTTCTTCTAGCGAAGATAAGCCTCAATTGTCTTGGGAAATCTTATATCAAGATTCCAATTTCGATACCGATGGCGTAGAAACGTTTGAGGGCGTGATGCTTGGTGCCGCGACTTTTGTAGAGTCACCGGCATATGAGGGGCGTACTCCAGTAATGGTGATGGCCTCCAAGAAAGAAGCTCAATCCCAAAATTCAGACTACAAAATTGTTACGGAGGATTATAATAACATGGAAGAAAAATTGAAAGCCCTTGAAAGCGAGCTTATTTTGACTCGTAGTGCTAATGAATCGCTAACTAGCGATCTAGTCACGCTTCAAGAAAATCTCGATGCTGCTGTGTCTGAGAAAGATAAGTTGGCTACCTCTAATGAGGAATTGTCAGCTTTCAAGACTAGCATTGAAGATGCACAAGAAAAAGAAGCTAGACTACAGGCACTTACAAAGCTCTTTTCAGAATCTGAAGTACGTCTCCCAGAAGATTACCTCGAAGATGAGGCTAAGAGGGAGCAGTTGCTTGCAATGGATCTTAATGATGTGGAGTTTTTAATTCGTGATCTAAGTTCATTCTCCTCGGGAGAGGAAGGTGAAGTCGAAGGTCAGGAAGGAAAAGCATCACGTAAGCACATTGGTTCCAAGGAGGAAACTCCTAATGTTGACGGAGAAAAGTCGAAAAACTGGACTCCTGAAGATATTGCAAAAGCAATGCGTGAAGACAAACGAAAAAAGTCGTAAGTGGGAAAATCCGTAGGAGGAATTTTCAATGGAAATTAACAAACTTACCGATATCAGGGGAGTTGTAGCCGTAATGGATATTCCAGAAGGCCGCTTCGTTGCTATCGCTGCGAATATTGCAGGTACCCATAACTTTGGGAGTCGAGCAGACCTTCCGGGAGCACGTCTCCCAGAAACTGCGGCAGAAGCCGCACTTGCTCGCTATCCTTCAACGTGGCGTGTGCCCGATCAGACACTCCCTATGTATATCCCATCTCCTGAGGTTGAATTCTCGCTTCGTAGGGGCGGCTTCGATCAGCCATCCAACCTACCTTTGACTAACACCACAGTTCATTTGACTTGGCCGGGACAGAAGCATGGCGTAACTATTCCTTCGGGAACTTTGTGTCTTGCATTTGGACAGGGCGTTTTCACGTTCCCGTCAGGCCAATACATCTATGATGCCGCATTGGAAGTACCAGGCGCACAAGTCACAGTAGCTAATATTACTGATGACGGACTTGCAGTAGCTGGACAACCGATGACCGGATCAAGCGAAATTGTAGGTGAAGTTGAGCGATACGATAGCGATAACGGCAATCTCACAGTTCGAACTTTCAATCCGTAAGGATTGATGGAGGATAATTAAAATCATGAGCGAAAAAGACTATAAGGAAGCTTTAGCAGAGGTTATGCGTAACCCGGACGAGCGGGAAGCGTTTGCTCAGATTTTGGTGGAATTTCTGCAACCGAACCATCTGACCGAAGAAATTGTAGGTCAGATTCTCAACACCCGCTCTCTTGAAGCAGGTGACTTGCTAGTGCATAAGCTCCGCAAGGGAATTGAAGTGCGAACTTTAGTCCCCGGTGCTGTGCATCTTGCTAGCGAAATCACGATCTCTGACAGGATTAACTTTATCCTTGACGGAGCAGACGTGAAAGTTACCTACAACGAATGGGAGCTAGAGCGTGGCGAGATTGGAACAGTTGAATCAATTACCGCTGAAATGAGTGCCAAGCTTAGTGACTTCCATATTACCAAGGTGTACACCGCACTCTCGTCTATTTGGAATGCGTCTAACACCCCAGATAATTATGCAACAATCTCTAATGCAGATTGGTTTGCAGGTGGATCAACCGCAGAAGCTGCGGTTCGTTCGGCCATTGATCGTTTGAATCAGACGACCTCTGGTGCGAAGGTTGTGATTGGAGCACGTGAGGTTATGACCCCAACGACTCTATTCTCAGCTTTTTGGGCTGACTTTGCGTCCACCCCTGCTTTCCATGCCCCAGATGAGCTACTCATGCGAATTTTCCAAGATGGGTGGCTAGGCCGTTACTACGGCGTTCCATTCATTGCTGTTCAGCAAACTTGGGACAACCCTGAGGACTTTAATCCCCAGGTTCCGACCGACAAGGTTCTCTTTGTTGGTGAGGACGCTGGAACTTTCATCACTTATGGTGACGTTCTAACGAAACAGTGGGTTGATATGCAGCCCACCCCGCCTCAGTGGTACCTGGAATACTACCAGCAGTTTGGTATGATTATAGATAATGCACAGGGCGTCTACGTTTTGGAAATCACCCCGTAACTTGGGTAATTAATGGGAGGGAGGAGATACCTTCTTTTCCCTCCCAGTATAAACAAAGGAGTTAAAGATGATGGATAAACAGGCAGTAGTTGACTCTTATGAACGAGAAGTTTTCTCAGCGATGGCTGATGGTACACCTCTCGTTACATACGTCAAAACGATTGTAGGTAAGGTACACCTAACGGTGTTAGACCCGTACAGTGGAAAGCCCACGCCGGTTGTTTTACAAGGAGCACCCGCAGCTAATAATCCTAAAGCGGTGGTTCAAGTATGGTCCAGTAAAGACAATAATTTTTTCAAACAAATGAATAGTGAGCATATTGCGGCAGGTATTCTCAAGCCGCTTTCACCAGTAGAAGAAGTTGCTAGGCAAGAGGAACCAGTCTCACCAAATTCTATTACTGATGTCGAAATTACGGAGATTTTAAACAAGCCGTTTCTTGCTTTGAAGAATAAGCTAAACAGTTTCACGGCTCCCGCACCTGTTTTTAGATTTGAACGGATGGCAGAGGAGATGGAAAAATCTGAGAAGATTCTAGAAGCTATTCGAGCAAGAGCATCAGAGTTGGAGTTGGGGGAGGAGTCTGAGTCCGGATAATGGCAACTCTACCTCTAACCACTAATCTACACGAATTCGTAGAACGTCTAAGATTACACTTAGGAGATATAGAGGAGTCCAGTTACACTCATGACGACGAATGGTTGAGGGTTGCCCTTATATCAGCCGTTGAGCTACTGATGCCTCGTTGGAATTTTAAGTACCTCTTAGATGGTGAAGACGATGCTTACAGAAATGGGCAGATTCGATTTTTGTTTCCGTCACCTCCAGTTGTGGAAAGAGGAGATGTATGGCCGATAGTTTTACAAGCCGCTATAGTTATGAAGGAAGGCTCGCTAGAGAATCTTTCATTTAGCTTGGGGGCTTGGAGAGACGCAGAAATTTCTTATTCAAATCTTGAAGGCAGTAGGGCTAAAGATCGCTCTATTGTAAGAGACATAGAAAGGCTCGACAGTATGCTTCCAGTACGAGGAAAGAGGCTTGCCTCTCCAGTCAAGGGACATTTGCCGGGCTACTTAGGAAACCCATATGAAACACGTTAATAAACAGAACAAGATTGTGATGTTGAAGGGCTTCGGGCAAAAGCGGAAATCACATTCCTGTCAGTCTTCGAAGGTCGCCGCCCTGTTCTAATTCATCTCTTTATTGCGGTGAGCAGGGCGGCCTACTACTACAAGGAAGGTTACTATGGTAAGGAAAGTTGTACGAACCAAGGTTCCTATATTGGTGATGGCAGATGCTGTGGCTACCACAGGATTTGCAAGGGTCACACATGGAATTTTTGAAAATTTACTAGATCGTTATGATGTCCATATTCTAGGCGTGAATTACAGGGGCGATCCGCATGATTACCAAGCCAAGATTTACCCCGCCATGCAGTCTAGTAATCCCGGCGATGTGTATGGTTTGCAGCGAATCCCAGCCCTAATAAATGTAATTCAACCTAGAATTATTTTTATTCTAAACGATATCTGGATACACTCCGTATATATAGATTCATTACAGGACTATATGGAACAGGGAGGTAAGGTAGTTATGTACTCTCCCATTGATGCCGCACCTGTTGAGTATCAGTGGCCTAGAAAAATTCAGGACATAGCTAGATTTGTAGTTTATACAGAGTTTGGAAAGAGTACCATAGAGGCTTCTCTCCGAGAGTGGCATAAAAAGATCGAAGATGGAAAGCTCGAAGAGGAGATGAAGTTTCCAAAACTTTCTGTAGTGCCTCACGGAGTAGACACATCCACTTTCTATCCTCTACCAGATAGCGTTGATAGAGCTGGGAAGATAATTCTTCCGGGAAGTCTGAACGCCAAACGACAAGTCTACCCAAACGAAGAAGATTTTCTGAATTCGTTTGTTGTACTAAATGCAAATAGAAACCAACCTAGAAAAAGAATTGACTTGACTATGTTGGGATTTTCCAAATTTGCGAAGGACAAGCCAGATAATGTCAAACTCTATCTCCACATGGGAGTAGAGGATTTGGGATGGAATGTTCTTGCGTTAGCAGAGCGTTATGGAATGGATCATAGAATGATTATCTCAGCTAATGTCAATACCATACCATCTGTAACGGATGAGCGATTGAACCTCATATATAACGCTTGTGACGTAGGAATTAATACGTCTGTTGGAGAGGGATGGGGACTGGTAAGTTTTGAACACGCTGCTACGGGTGCCGCTCAAATCATACCAAGACATTCCACAGGACCTGAAATTTGGGGAGATGCAGTTGAATACTTAGACCCTAAGTTTTGGCTTACCACTGAAAGAGTTTTAACAGAAGGTGGGTATGTTGATCCAGACGATATTGCAGATGTTCTTCAACGCCTGTATGACGATCCCAAGTACTTAGCTGAAATGCAGGAAAAGGCTTTCAGAGTCACGCAACGGCCTGAGTACACATGGAAAGCTGTAGCCGATAAAATGGACGAGGTATTTCAAGAAGTTCTAGAGGAGTAAATGGCACCTAACATTACATGGCCCTCTGATACAGTAACCATTATAGACAATATCAGGGATACCATTGGCCGAGACATTACAATTGATGTGGAGGTTCAGGGAGTGCCCTGTCTTGCCTCCGGTTGTGGACTCGATCCAGTTACGCAGTTGTCCATAAATCAATTTTGTATCACATGTAGTGGATTCTATTGGATCAATACTCTTTCAGGATTTGTGACTAAAGCTCACATTACTTGGGGAGATGCAGATAGATCACTTTGGGAAACGGGTGGAACAATACTAGATGGTGATTGTCTAGTACAGATCAAGTACACAGTGGCAAGTAACGATGCAGTAGCCAATGCAGGTCGTTTCCATGTGGACAGCAAGGTTTTGGTTAAGAAGTCGGTGGACTATAGAGGCGTTCCAGCAATAAATAGAATGTTAATTACTCTGGAACAGGAGGACTAGATGACTAATAAATATGGAGCACAGGTAGTGATTGACGGTCTGAACATGTTCGACATCATTACCATTATAAATAAGAAAAATAAACGATACATCGCTAACGCACTAGATGAGATGGAAGACATTCTAGGTAGCGACACGGAGCAGTTTGTCAAGGTTCGGAAGGTTTTTCTCGATACTCAGAACGACTATACGAGATCAATCTTTGTGACTTTGTTCGGAGATATTGAAGGTATTTTCTAAATGACGATAGAGGAAGAACTGAGATTTTTCTCTAGAAATGCTGCCAAGCTATCTCGTCTAGTAGGAAGGTTCGAAGGTGACACAGACCTCTTTGAAAAGATGGCGGAAGATAGAACTATTGACGGAGCTCAAGTACTATTACTAAATAATCTAAGAAGTGCTATTGAGACACACAAAGAGTACGATTATCAAGGTCTTAAAGGAAGATTGCTAGAAGTTTTTAATAATGAGAATCTGTTCAGTTTCACTGACTCAGGTGTAAAAATTCGAGACAACGCCAGAAAAATTGCGGGCAGCGAAGCTTCTCTAGATGCTGGAATAGAAGGAGCAAGGAGACAGCTAGGGATAGGTGGAAAGTTAACACCTCAACAAGCCTTAGAGTTTTGGAAGCAAAGAATTTACAGACCAGCAAGGGAAGGATTAACTATCCCTCGAAGATTTAAGAAAAATAAGGCCGGGGGTGGAAAAGGTGGCAGAGAGAAAACGGTCTTCGACTATGTTGGTTATGCTACAATGAAGTATGCAACAACTATAGCGGCACGATTAGCTCAATGGGGAGATTTAGCACCCTATTGGATTTGGTTGGATAAAGGTGCAACGGGAGGATATCCCGAAGGAGGAGGTACAAACTTTATCTTCAAAACTGAGGCAGGAGCGACCAACTTATACAGAAATAATCTGGAAGTGGTTACGAGAGAATTTACCGATGCACTAACAAACGAGGTATCAGCTTTTCTTAAAAATTCGCAGGGCTATGAACCTGGGCAGTTTCTTAGTGAAATAGAATTTAGAGGAAGGCGATTTAGACTAGGTGTAACACCTACTGGAGAACTGAGCGTTAGGGGATTATAATGCATTTACATAGAAAAGAGGACCTGAGCATTTACTACTTTCTAATAGATTTGTTTTCAGCGTTCCCATTCGTAAATGTAGCTGATGGTTATCCAGATGAGGAGTTAGAGTTGCCTGTAGTCTCTATAGAGGCACTCGATATAGGCTCTCCACCCTTTGAGCTTGGGGATAGACACGGATTAAGAGATAGACTCTGGTCTATTGATGTGTTGGCACTAAACAAAGCTCAAAGAGATGAGTTTTCATATCTCATTTTGGATAGTCTAGAGGATGGAATAGCTGTGAACGATTATGATGAAGGCTTTCCACCTGATGTTACACCAACGAAAATCGGAGCACTCGATGTTCGTAACCTTAGTTCAACCGTAGTCGTAATCTTTCCTGTTATACAGGAGAAGTTGTACTGGAGAATGTCCATAAACTTCGCGACTACTTTCAACCAATTCTAATAGGAGGAATTGCTGATGGCGAAACGAGTATCAATTCCGTCCAAACATGTTAAAGTAGAACTTGTTGGACTGCGTGATAACTACTTTGCATCAAGAGTTCAGCGTGTAAACGCTACAGCAGACCAAGCTACTAACACTATTGATGAGTTAGGTAATCCACTACATGCTGGTACATCTAAAGATGTGCCAAATGTGACATTTACCTTTCAAGTCATGGATGTCGGGATAGATGCTATCTCTGCCCTTACGGGTCAAGATAGTGCGGCTTTCCCCGCATCAGGTATTAACTTGGCTACTGCTTTGGACTTGTCTGTCGATGCAGTTTTACGCGTTCGAGATGCTACTGTAGCACAATATGTTAAGGCTAGCCATCTTCGTCGTTGTACTGTTCAAAGTTTCACTTTCAACTACTCTGTTGATGGTGATTCTACTGAGGAATACACAGCCGTTGGTTCACAGAAACGTTGGTTTTCCAACGATGTCATCGTAGAGAAATTTACGACTGGCGGAACTTCATTCACTCTCTCAGAAGCACCGAAGACACTGAAAAACGGTGATGAAGTTCTGACCGCTATTCTTGATGGAATATACCTTGAAGAGGTAGCTTCTTCTCCGGCAACTGGTGAGTATGATGTCTCAGGCACCACTCTTACCACTTTTGACACCCGTGTAAATCAGCTAATGGTGGTTTATCAATCAGCCGCTACTGGCGATGCGTGGGCCGATATTAGTGATCTCGACGCTCCTGCCGCTATTCGTGGTAAGGATGTCGTTGTTAGTATCGCTGCCGCAGATCAAGAGCGAGTTCAGTCTGTAAGCCTAAATGGTAATTTCAATCCCCAAGCAGTTAGAGAAATGGGTAGTCGAGATATTGTTGGCTACGTAAATCAAAACCTTGAGATAACAGGAACGCTCACTGTCCTTGATACGGACACTGATCTTCTAGCAGTTCTGACGGGCTATGATCCCGCAGTAGACACTGAATTCTTAATTGGACAGTGTACGGTTTCTGGTGTTGCACTAGAAATTAAATTGCAGAACCCTGCCGATTGCGATGATCCATTTGCAATACTTAAGACTGTGTTTCTCCCATCTGTAACTGTCACTAGCGAAGGATTTATCTCTAACGTTAATGACAATGCACAACAGACCTTTGATTTTAGGTCAGAAGATGGAGCAGTTTTCGTTTACGAAGGTGCGAAACCGTAAGTAACAATAGAATAAATTAGACCGAAAAGGATGTACGTAAGGGGTCACGCCAGTTGGTTTTGGACGTGGCCCCCTTTTCTTTTATAGGAGAGACAACGATGGATATAGAAAAAGGTGATGTAAGTATTAGTAGTTTGTTCAGATGGACTACGGAAGTTTCTATTCTGAATGGGCAAGGAGAAGAAGCTCTCAAAGTATTTATGAGACTTCTTGGAGATAAAGACATCAATCAAGCAAGAGTATACGGGCTCAGATCGAGTGCTGAATTGAGAAAGAGACTCAGAACTAAAGGTACAGACGAGAACATCGCCTTCATTTCTGAAATTCCCTCAAGAGACAGAGAGGCTTTGGAGGCAGGAATAAAGCTTCTAAGGTTGTCGGATTTGGCTAACATAGCCCGTAGAAACGCAGTAATTCAATTTCCAAAAGAACCTGATAGTGAGGCTACATTAGAGGAACAAGAAAAATACCAAGTAGAAGTAGATGAGTTTCCTGGAAAGTATTCTGCACTGGTAGAAAAAGAACTAGAAAAACTGGTAAAGCAAGAAACTAAAAATCTTAAGAAGTTAAAAATCGCGGAGCTTAGGGATGAGTACACAGAGACAATGATTGAATATGTGTGTAAGCAGGAGATGGATAGAAAGTTCCTAGATAAAACGGTGTTTTTCGCTACTTATAAAGATGATAATTACAAAAAGAAATCCTTTACAACTTTTGAGGAGTATGACAACAGTGCTCCAGAAGTAAAAGAGCAGCTTAAAACAGCTTATAACGATTTGGAATTGGGTATTTCAGAATTAAAAAAATTGCCAGAAGTAACGCCATAGCCTCTGCATGGGCTGTGGCAGATGGGGATTGGAGGAGTATGTTCCCCGGCTTCGATAGTCCCACAGATATGCCGTGGACTATGAGTTACGTAATCAAAAAGCGTCGTCAAGTATCCAGTTTCAATGAAATGCAGAAAGAGAAACGTCCGCCAGATAAGATTGTATGGTGGGGCACCGAAGATGAGATAGATGACTGGCTGGATAGAGTATACAACAGAGAGGGAAATAAGCAAGACGAGGGCGGTCTGAGCTTTATTATCCCAGAGGAACCTACTGACTAATGCCTATTAACGACCAAGCATTTCTTAACGACCTATCGAGACTAAGAGCACTTCTCGACAGTATCACCTCGTCTAGTGCCACTACAGCTGATGCGTTAAGAGAGGTTGCAAAAGAAACAAAGGCGATAGAACTAAATCAATTTAGAAGTGAACAGCAGTTACGAAGTTTCATAGAGCGTATTAGTCAGATTGGTGTAAGTGCTAAATTATCTGCTGTACAACTACGCGAGCTGAACAGAGTTGCTAGAGAAATAGCTGCTTTTGGAAACTTTTCTCCAAAGAAAGGTTCACAAACACCATTCCCCGGTGAGAATATTACTTTAGGTCGAGCAGATGAAGTTCCTACTCTACCCGGCGGTGGAACAGACTTCGAAAAAATATTAGGACAACCTGGTACTTTAGAGAAACTACCCGGTGGGGCCAGAGCTCTAGAAAATATAAAGAAACAACTTAATGGGTTCAATGCAGAGCTGTCAGATTTAAGTGAAATCTACGTTGACAGCTCTAGAGGAACTGTTCGATGGACAGCTAATATTACAAAAATACCCGGAGTGGTAAACAGGGCGACGTTTGTAACAGACCGGTGGGGCGGGATTCTAAAAAGTACTCAAAAGCAGTTTAGAAGTTTTGGTTCTGCCGTAGTTAGGGACATTGGAGAAATCGTCAAGTGGGGTATCGCCGCCGCCGTAGTGTATGCCCCCATAAGAGCACTAGGAGACTTGATACGGGAGACTACAGAACTCCAAAACAGGTTAGCGGATGCTCAAATAGCACTTGGAGCTAGCCAAGAAACTCTAAACGTGGTATGGGAAGATGCCGCTAAGGTAGCTAGAGAATTAGGCGTGGATGTGTCAGGCGTTGTGGAAGGGTATGTTCTTGCATTTAGAGCTACGGGAAATATAACCAACCCCACAGAAAGAGCTAACAAGGCCACAGCTCTACTAAGAGATTCTATGTTGCTAGCCAAGTTAGCAAGCATAGATCAAGCACAGGCATTAGATACATTGGTTGGAGCTTTACGACAGACGAATACTCCTATGGACGAGGGTGTTACCATTCTCGACAAGTGGGTGGCTGTAAGTAAAGTAGCAAATGTTAGTGTAGCGACCTTAGCAGAATCCTTTGCCATTACTGCTACTGCGGCTGAAAATGTGGGGCTCAGTATTGACGAGCTCAACGGTTTCATCGCCGCTGTTGCAGAAGTGACTACTCTCTCCGCTACGGAATCCGGTAATGCTGTCAGAGCATTCATCTCAGGTTTCCAGACGCAGAGAGCAGAGGATCAGCTAAGGCGTTTTGGTATATCCGTACGAGATGTCCAAGGAGACCTCAGAGCTTTCAGCGAGGTGGTCGAAGATATTGTATCTCGTAGAGATGTGGGTTTGATCTCTGATAGAGAGTTGGCTAAGATTGCCGAGGTGATTGGTGGAGGTGCTCGACGTGGAGCACAGGTAAATGCTTTCCTAAGAAACTACAGTAGGGTACAGGACTTGGCAGCTGTTAGTGCCGCTGCTAACGGAGATGCCGCAGACGCATTAGGTATAAAATTAGACACTTTGCAATCTGCTTTAGTTAATATGAAGAATGCTTTTTCGGAATTAGCAAGGGCCACAGGTTCAGAAGGAGGATTTTTAGAGCTAATAACACTCGGAGTGGAGGGTCTTACTAGTTTTGCGGATATTTTAAATAGAGTAATTAGTCTTCTAGGAAGTGCTACTCCGGCTCTAGTAGGACTTACTGTGGCTATGATAGCATTCGCAAATAGTTCTAGGTTACAAAGTTTAGCAGGAGGTCTATTAGGTAGAGCTATTATACCAGCACAACAGGGCGGGGGACAACAAACAGTTGATCCAAAATTTGCAGGGGTTGGAGTTCCTCCTCTACAAGTACAGAGGCCGCAGTTGGGAATTTTTGGTAGAGCTGCATCAAGACTTGGAGTGGGCAGAGGAACAACTTTTGGAGATTTAGCAAGAACTGGTACGGCCAGAGCAGCTGGAGGGGCTGGTGTAGGAGCACTTCTAGCATTAGGAGATGTTACAGGAGAGGATAAGAACTTAGCTAGAGCAGGAGCAACTGTAGGATTGGCTATGGGTGGAGCTCTTATAGCTGGACCTGCTGGAGCGTTGGTGGGAGCTGCTATTTCACAAGCCTTTATAGCCGACTTGGAAGTAAATGCCGCTTCTATTGCACTCACTATGGCACGTGCAAGAGAGGGCACGTTAGGTGTATCTGTAGAACTTGAGCCTGGAGATGTAGAGGGTGTTACACAAGAAATAGAACGAGTAATGAGACAGGTTTTCGGAGGATTTGTTACAGATACTTTCCTACAGCATGAGATTGGGTTCCAAAGAGGTAATATAGCTGCGGCAGCAGGAGTTGCTGATCCAAGTGCTCTATCACCACAACAGGTTACAGATTTAGTACAAGAAGAAATAATTAGAATACTTGCAGGAGAAGAACCATCAGTGGAGATAGGTGGTAGAGGTGTAAGCAGAAGCATTTTTGATACCGCTTTTGATGCTGGAGAAGCTAACGCAGAAATAAGAGAACAAGCCCAAGAAATTTTAAAAGCTCTAGAAGCTGGTTTAGAAGCAGAAGCCCAAGGGTCAGTGCAGGAATTTACTGGCATCTTCAACGATTTGCTAAACGCTTCACTGTCCCGCACAGCCCCTATAACCAGTGAGTTGTTTAAAGAGGAATTAACAGAAAGACGTACTGCCACAGGACGAGGAGAATTAGGAGTACGACAACTTAGAGAATTTCAATCTTTACAAGCTTCTATAGGAAATCAAACAAATCTAATAGCCACAGCTCTACAAAGTGTCATTGGTGAACGTTTAACAGAAGTTGACTTGATTGCGCTTATCCTTGATTTAGAAGAAGAAGAACGTAACTTACTTGTTGATACAGCAAATGAAATAGGTAGAGCCATAGAAGAAGCCGGAAAATTGGTTGATGTTCATAGCGATGATCTGTTTATTATAAGAGCTACAGCAGATGCTCAAAGTGAAGTAGTAAAGTTAACACGGCAACTAAATGATGAAACACTAGCCTTGGCATCTACTAGAATCTATAGAGATTTCGAGCCAGCTAATATATTTAGATTGGACGAAGATGTAACGGATGATCAGCTTGAAGAATTAGTACGTGCTACTCTAGAAGCTCAAGATCAAGTAGTAGATGCTCTTACTCTTGATCCTAGTGAGAGAGAGAAAATATTTGATAGTTATGAAGAAGTTGCTTTCAGAATTGGAGATTTGTTTGATGATATTAGGGTTCGTCCTGAAAGATTTGATGTGGGTATTCTTTCGGAAATAGCCAAGGCACAGGGTCTGGATTTTGAAAAAGATAGTCAGCTACCAATTCAGGTACTGGATATAACCCTAGCAGAGTTTGAAGCCGCTCTAGTACGATTACCATTCTTTGAGAATTTAGTAAGACAATTACGACCTCTCGAAGATGAGATTCTTGGGTTCATTACAGAGGACGACCAAACAAAGGTTATAGCACACACAGACAGTTTAGCAATACAACTTTTGATGAGAGACCTCGTAGCACTAAACGAAGACCAGTTGGAGGGTATCTTCAATATTCCTGATGGTGTAGTAGCATCCATTCCGTTCACGGGTCAGTTGTTCTTTTCTACTGAGCCTATAAATAGACAAGATATAACAGGTCTTACAACGGCTACAGGTGATGTGGAAAGTGCTATTGACGAACAAACTACCACACTACACAATGACCTACTTGCACTTCTGCCGGAAGGTGAAGAAATAGGTCCCGGTGGTGCTGGCTCCGCAACCCCAAGAGGATTTCTTGGAGGCTTTGGTTCGGGTAGTCAGGCAGGACAGGGTTTCGTAGATGAGGTTACAACCGCCATAGCAGAAGCGACTGTCGCTCCAGACATTAATCCGTTTGCTGGCACAGGGAGAGAGAGTACTCCACTTGTGGGCCCCTCGGCTTTTGATCAGTGGTTACAAGATACAGGCTTATCGGGATTTATAGAGAGCTTAGGATCAGCCTTTGACAGTCTCGTAAATGCGATTGCACCTAGTACCGTTGGACAGTTTCCGGAAGTGGGGCCACAAGAGCCGAGGTTTGATTTCGAAGACGATGTAAGACAGCCCTTCTTTAATCGGTTCGATGATGGTTTGGGACAAGAGCCCGGAACCTCAGATACAAATATTCAAGACCTTGTAACTGATGTGTTTCGGTTCATAAAAGATTCTTTTGTTCTCGGAGTGGAAGCCTCAGAACTTGGTCCACAGAGAGTAGACCCCAGAAGCATTACCGGAACGTTAGGCTTGGATAATTTGGGCGGAGGCATTAAGGAAATATTGGAAGCCACACTCCCACAATCAATACCTGTTACAGTAAACACTCGAATTACTAGTCCAATTACAATACTGGTGGATGGTAGGCTCATACAGCAAGCGGTAGAAGAACGCTCCTTCCAAGATTTAGGGAGTGCGACACGCCGAGCCGGAGCTTTAGGCTTCGTACAGGAGTAAATAATGTCATCTATTTGGAGTCTCAATGGTGGAGACGTATACGTAGACACCTATAAAGAAGCACTCAAGCCCTCGATTGCAGAGCATAATCCAATCGCGTCTACATCATCCATCTATCACTTCATCTTTGAGCCCGACGAAGAAATTACTATAGAAGGGCACGTTGTTGG